>VAPL010680946.1_pt1 | contig 15861 bp, 5 predicted proteins | sample 3395061 | NCBI WGS metagenome assembly VAPL01 (sample SAMN08290444, study PRJNA428436) | hydrothermal vent metagenome | isolation source: Deep-sea hydrothermal vent chimney 2 | place: Pacific Ocean: Juan De Fuca Ridge | depth 2182 m m | reverse complement strand
GTGGCGGTTCGTCCGAAGCAAAGGGTGTACCCGGTCGATCGGGGAGTGGAAAAAGGTCGAGATTGCAGCTGATTTCTCGGGCGATATGACGGCACTGGTTCGGTGTAAATTCACCCAATATCGGTGCGTCTTGCGGTTCTGCATCAAGGACATTGCCCACCGCCTCGAATAATTCGGTAAAGTTAGGAGGTGAACCGTCCTCGGGTAGAGTGACGTGGGCCTGACCGGGATCTAATTGTTGTTCCGGTGGCGGCAAGGCAAGATGCAAGCTTGGGTTAAGACCCGGAAAATTTTCGGGACTGGGAAGATCACCGGATACGACCGGGATGTTGTAAAAGACCTGCTGATGAATAATGGTGCCACCTGCACGTTCAATTCGGAGTTTAATATCAAAGGTACCATGTTCTTCAGCAGTGCTTGATGCTTCAATCACCGCCGTGGCAACGGCCTTAACAGCTAATTCTTGAATACCGAATACATTGGGTTCCAGGACAATATGTTGAATGATTCCCGTCTCCGAATCGGGATTTAGTGGCTCATCTGCATCGGGAATCGGGAGAAATGCAGCGGATCCGATCTCATCACCCGTCAAATTATCAAACGAAAATTCGATCGCCGTGATGGTTAGATCACTTAAATAGTTTGTAAACTCTTCCGAGGTTGTAGGTTCGGTCGGATGGAGTCGTATCACAATTAGGTCGGGCATGTCAGCGTCCCTCTTGGTTGATGGTTTGATGTGGAACCGTTTTGTTTCCGATTCCGTTTTTCCCGGATTCCGCAGGCTGCATCCAGGCTACATTTTTTGATTCATTCGCCATAGTCGGCTCCGTCTTCGCGAACGCCTTGGTTTCCGTTCCAGTCTTTATCCAGACGCCGGCGATGCACGTAGCGGTGAAACGACGAATGGGGCCAGTCAGCAACCTTATTCACCAGGCCGTGTTTGACTGGGTTGAAATGGATGTAAGCCACGTGCCGAGCAAGCTCTTGTTTATCCTGAATCGTATGTTCCCAATAACGCCGTTGCCAAAGTTTGTATTCACCACGATCGTTAGCCTGTAGCCCGGATGAAGCCCCGTGCAATCCAGAAACTTTCCGCACCGCCCGGGTAAATCGGCTCTTAATTGCTTTCCACCGCCCCGGATAATCATCATTCCCCGGCGGCAGGATCCACACGGTATGTAGATGCTCAGGCAACACCACAATCGCCTCGATCTCGAACGGCTGCTTAGCCTGTACAGTGCGGAAGGCATCGCGCAGCAGAGCGATGTGATCGGTCAATACTGTGGCACGCCGGTCGGCCAGCGTGACAGTGAAGAAATAAGTGCCGCCTTTAACGCGGTTGCGGCGGTAGTTGACCATGGGGGATTTTGGCTTGGTGGTTCATGGGTGTTCCTGTTTCGTTGTTTGGTTAAAAATTGATGTCGTGTTAGGTTTTGTGGTTTGTTAACCCGGATTCCGCTGCGCTTCATCCAGGCTACGTTGTTTAACCTCCATCGCCTCGAACAATGCCATAACGTGTTGACGCGTAGCCTGGATGAAGCGCAGCGGAATCCAGGAACAGCTTTTCACATTCTGAGATTTCATACGGGCTACCTCGTTTCACATCAAAAATAACAATCGATCGTGTCTGACCCCTTTGGTTTTTCACCCCTTTGGTTTTTCGGTAACACTACCCAGGCATCGATATGAAACGGTCGTTTTTGTTTACACAAACGTACCGATTCCCGTAATAAATCAATATGATCAATCAACAAGGTACTTTTCCTCTCCAGTAGATTCACCGTAAAAAAATAACAACCTCCTTTAATCCGATACCGCAAGTAATTAGGCATATTTCCTTATCAAGTGAATCTTTCGTAGGGCGGAAAAGCGATAACGCCTTCCGCCATATCCAAATACATCAACCAATCCTGTATCATCCGTGTCGTATAACACCATATAAATTTCCATCCAACGGCAATTCTGTCACGCCATAAGCCAATGTCATACCCAACTTCATCTGCCGCGATCTGTCGGATAACGCTTCGCTAATCCAACCTACGGTTCCGTCTTACGAGTTGTACCATCCGTCGTACGTGGTGTTATCTCCAACGTTGTTTATGGTGCATGGAATGCACCCTACCTGGCTTCGTGGTTCCCTTCGTACCTGGTTTTATACCCAATTCTTCAGCTATCTCCTCTTCGTATTGAAGAAGATCGGCTAACCATGCAGTGAAAGAGTTAAATTCTTTTACAGTATGAGAATTTCCTTCGATGAATCTGAAAACTTCAGGGTCGGAATTATCAAGGCAAGTATCGAAAAAGAAAAAATTGTATTGATTAAAATAGTAAACAAACCACCCCTCTTCAATAGATATGGGTGCTCCACATTCTAATAGCAGCTCTTGGGCATCAGATTTGGAAGAAAACAGGTTGTAATATAGACATTCGTCAGGAATGAACCTGCCAGCTCCTTTTCCCATCTTCATTAGAAAAAGACGGTAGCTCTTCGGTAATTTTATATTAAAATCGCGTTCTAGAGAGAGGATTTCATCATCAGTACACCCTATTATGTCCTCATTTTTGGCTAAGCCAAGCTCGACAATCCGTGATAGTAGTTCAGAAAAAAATTCAGTTTCCATTATGTTTCATCCTTTTTAACGACCACTCATTCGCTTTAGTTCAGCTGGCGTGGGCCTGACCTCAATCTTCTTTACTTTCACACCAGAAAACAGTTTTTCAAATTGCGAAATTACATTAGAGCATGAACTACATATAGTGAAGTCGCTTCCAACTGTAATAGTGCCTGTGGGTTCTATCCCGCTTGTCCTTAGGGCATCGAGTTCTTCGGCAATTTTCTCAAAACCTATAACTTCTGAATCGAATTCTCGACCTTTTGCAGTTTTGAATTTTCGAGTTTTGGGTGTGGGTGTAAAACCTTTTGGTACACTCGTTCCACTTGCGGTGGGATTGAAACTTATCGATTTTCCGTTAATCTCGCCTTCAAAAACTGCTACATTTCTACCTTTTCCAACGGGCGGATTAACTGAATTTCTGGCAGAAGCAATCTTTTTAGTTATTCGGCCTCCTGCATCTCCTTTAGGCCCGAGCTGTTTTCTGCTACCTGGTCTTCCAGGCTTAACTCGAGCGCCTCTACCAACAATGGAAGTACCTGCACCCAGTAAAATGACATCGGCTACAGTACCAGCTACCTCAACGAGTTGTCCTGCACCTCGAATAAAAGCTTCAAGATTACGAGTGCGAACTCCTGTCCCAAGAGCTTTAGCCCCTTCCTTTGCTTTTTCGGGAGCTTCTACAATAGCGCCAGCCAAGCTAACTCCCGAAGTCAAAGCACCTCCAACAAATTTGGTTCCAGTTTCAGTTATCGTAGCTCCAGCGACCGCTAGTGGTTCTTTAACATTTTCAGGAAGAGGTAACGCCTGTGTGGTTTCAAAGACAAACTCGCCTGCGGTTTCACCAGCACTACTAACGGCTGTACCTACGTCCTCTGCAAATTCACTGATATCTTCAGTAGTAACAATAGGTTCGCTCTCGAGAAGATTACCCTGTGCATCTGTATTTCTACGGCCAAATGTCCCTTCTCCAACAGCCGGAAACAATTCCTCATCACTGGGTCCAGAATCAAAGATATCGAATATCCCAAATTTTCCCGAAGGATCTTTGACGGTAACCGGTCTATTTCCAACATAAGTGTATCGATTCACCCCATCCCCAATCCCAATCGGATCCACCTTCGTCCACCTCCCCAACCAACACGCATAATACCGCGCCCCGTGGTAATACAACCCGGTCTCCTCATCCTTCTCCTTCCCGGTATACCGATAACGCTTCAAACTCACCTGCGCCACCGAACGCCCCGCCCGATAAGCCGAAGTCCCAAAGGGATGATATTCCTCATAAGAAATCACATTCGCCTGCTCATCGACTTCCAGTGTCGCCGAACCGAGATAATTTCTGAGCTGATAGCGAATAACGGAGGTGAAGTCGGTAACATCCGTACCGTCATCAACAGTCAACGTCTCCACCAGCGCCACTCGCTGGCTACCATCCATCACATGCAAGGTCTCGCGTTCTAGCCTGACATCTTCACCACTACCATCGTATTCGCGATACATCTCAAATCCACCCAAGTAGATTCGCTCATTCATCCGCGTCGGGGTTTCACCAGAACCCGCCATCCGCTCCGTCACCTTGAGTACCCGCTGCCCCGCCGCATCGTAGACGTAGTATGTCATTTCCGGTGTACCATCGTTAACTACCTGTCGCGAGGTCGCCTGCAATTGATCCTTAAAATCCCATTGCATCAAAGGCAAAAGCGGCATTTGAATCATGTTGCCGTGGTCATCGTATTCGTAGCGTTGGGAAAGCGTTGGCGTCGCGACATAATGCTCTGGGCAAGGATCGCCTGCGTTCTGAAATTCCCCGGCACCACCAGTCGCCAACAACCGGTTGCTGTCCAAGGCGTACTGATAGCAGCGTTTCCAGCGCAGGTCAGCACCGCCGGTGTGAGCCATGTTTAAAATATTGCCCACTTCGTCATAGACATATTCTTCGATATAGCGCTGCAATGCTTCCGGACTGTTAGCGAATGGAATACCGATGACCGGCACAAAGTCTGTCGAATCTCGCTGGATATTGTTCTGCGTGGCGTGTTCACGTCCTTCGGTCTGAATCAGCCGATATAAGGCATCATAGGTATAGTCGCAATGAGGCTCGATCTGGCTATTGCCAAAAAACACCGTCTGCTGAGCATTGTCTCGAATCGAGGTAATATTGCCCGCCGGGTCGTAGCTGTAATTGAGGTCTTGCAGGATGTTGCCGTCCTGGTGCCGTTCCGTTAACAGCCGAGACAGTCGAAAGGTATCTGGCTCGTATTCGTAGTTGGTGGTGAAGTTGTTGCCGTCACGGGTCGCATAGGTGATACGCTCGCGCTGACCTTTGGCATCGTAATCGATATTAATGACAAACGGTGTTTCGGTACCAGCTCCTCGTAGCCGCATATTCATGCTTTCCAGTAGATTGGCCTCGTTGTATCCGGGCAGCGTGACGCTGCCATCCGGCGTGACCATTGAGATCGGGTGGTTAAGGGCGTCGTATTGCGTCTCAGTAGAAAAGGTTTCCGCTTCCAACGAAGGTTCGGCTTCCGCTTGAATAGCTGCAACATCGACTAAATTGGATAATGCTGACCAATCCACCGTGTGACGATATTCCCGGGTTAGACGGCGGTTACCGCTCAAGAGATTACCCTTGAAGTCAATACCTCCAGTGGTCACAACACCGGCACCGTCATATAGCTGATAAACCTGGCCACGAAGATTCAGGCTTTCGGCTTCTGGATGACCCTCGCCGTAGACAGTCATCTCGGCCAGCAGTTCTTCGCCGCTTTCCTGCTGTACAATTAGATGGGTAGGTCGCCTCAGTGGGTCGTATTGAGTGTGAAGCGTATGTCCTCGACTGTCCCAGGCACGAACCGGATTACCAGTAATATCCATTAAGACTCGCCGGTCACCGCCGTCCATGCTGTGCTCGAAAAGCTGTCGGCCGGCGATGTCATAGCCGATGATCGGCTGTCCACCAGGCTCTTCACTATCGATCTGATAAACCATCACCGCATTGCCGCGCGCATCGATTACCCGCAGCGTCGCACCCTCAATGTCCTGCTCGGTACGCGTTTCGTAGCGGCCGTCCGGCCCGTTGTCGGCGATGGAAAGGAACGGTCGGCCTAAAGAATCGAGATAAGCGATACCTGGCGTACCGGCATGGGCAGCAGCCTTATTCGCTGCCGCCTGCTCGTCATTGTCTGCGCTGTCACTTTTTTCTGTGTGCCAAGTAGGCAGATATTCGTCGTTGGGCAGTCGCCGAAAATAATCGCCGACATCTTCATCATTCCTCGGATTGATCAACACCGTATCATTGACATCCCAGCTTTCCTGCCGCCAGGGATCTAACACCACTTTTCCCCAGCTATGATTGGGATTTAGCGTTGCCACAACGCGTCCGACCGGATTGTAAAACAGTGTTGGACTGATGCCTTCGATGCGCGCAAATTCAAAATCGTGGCTGGCGCTGAAAAAAGGCTCGTACTGCTTGACCGGCTGGCCCTTGTTGTTAAAGATAGTCCAGCCGCTGCCGACCCAACGCGGATCAACAACCACGCTATCCGGCTCGATAGGTCCCGGCTCTGCTTGCGCTTTACTCTGAACCACACGACCCAAACCATCTGAGTAGGCCAGACCGAGCTGTATTTGGAGACCACCTACAGGCAATGGATCGCTGGCATGGGTTTCGCGTGTTAGGGTTGCGGCAAAACCCGGAGCGGATGTACCCAGCCGTTGAAAACGGGTGACATCGTAGACAATGCGGCTACTGGCGTCGCCGAGTAGCTCCGCGGCTATGAGGCCACGTGGATCAGCGAAGAAAGCATCGAGTTGTTCCTGTGTGAGGTCGGCTTCAAAACCGTCCAGGGAGTCGCCCAAGTTCTCGGTCTCCTTGCCCATGATCGCGGTTCCCGCAACTAGCCCCAACGTGTCAAACGCAACAGCAGCGCGGTTGCCGTTGGGATCTGTGGTTGCCACTGGTTGCAGTACCCGGTAGTCGTGTATGGCGGAAACGGTATTATTTAACGGATCGATTGTTCGCACCGATAACAGATCATATTTGTCATTGTCGACAGTAGCTGATTCGCCGAATGGATCCTGAAAACGTCGCCCCATGAAGAAATGGCTCTGTGCTTCGGTTAGTTCCTCAGCAGATGTAGCGGCTGGATCGACGGAGAAAAACGCGCGTCCAGACGGGATCCACCAGTTCGTATCGTTTTCGCTGTGCACATAGCGACCTTCATCGCTCAGCATGGTTCCGTTAATCCGGTCGCCGTAGATGGCTGTCAGGTGTTCAGGGGTATATGCAAGTTGATAACTCTCAAACGATATTGCTAGTGACTGTAATTGGCCCAACGGCAGCGCGTTGGTTAGATCATTACGGCGGTACAAAGTTCGGGCGTGTTCGACAATGCGTTTTTGCAAACCGCCGCCGGTCGGTGTCTGGTGATAATAGATGCGCTCTGCTGACTGCACGACTTCCAGCATCATGTCAAAGCTGAATCGTGCCTGATCCTCTTCTAAAGTCAAACCAGTCAGCTCATAGCTCAGAACCTCGCTGGGTAATGAGGTGCGGTATAAATCATCTTCTTCGACCGGGTTGGTATAAGCATTTTCAGCGCAGGTCATCAGCAACTGCGCCTGCTTTTCCTGATCGGTCGGCCCTAATGCCGGGTCGGGCTGACGACGGCCATAACCAATCGCAGCCGATTGCAACACATTACCGTAATCGTCTACTGTCAAGGTCAGTGCATGGCTGATACGTGGATCAGCGGGGTTGCGCTCGTACTGGTAACTGAGTGCTTCGCGTGCATAGTTGAAGAACACGCCGTGAGGGTTGCCCGCCATAGGTTGCAACATACGGATATTGAAATTCTGCTCGGTGACGGTGTAGGGGTGCGGTTCCTGGTCTGTTCCGTCCAGGGCATAGACTTCCTGGCGTAGCATTGCGCCTTTGAGGGCGCGGCAGGCTTCTCGTTCTTCATCGACGCTGAGACCTTCAGGCAGCACCGTGTCCGGCAACAGCAACTGAGCCACATCGTCATCAGACAAACCGAGTTCTCGGTAGTATTCTCCGGTATCTCTTGTGTCCAATAGCCCGGCGAAAAAGTTGGAAACACGCTGGCGGCCCAGATAAACGCCTGTGTGGAACCAGATTTTGGTATAGACGGGCGAGATGTGCGAGCTTTCGTCGATGTTGTCGCCGGTCGGAAAGGCATCGCTATCGCTCAGCGCGGCAAATTCTTCGGTATCCCATTGCTCGACCATGCCAAAGCCGCGGAACTCACGTTCCACACCGTCGAAAAAGCCATGATGGTAAGCGGAGCGTGTGACAAAGCGGTTACGACTAATGTGATCGTAAGTTTCAACGCGTTCGACGACGTGCACGGGGAAGGGCAAAGGCGTGAGCCACGGCTTGCCCGCTTGTTTATCCTTGAGATAAAAATAAGTGGAGGGTGCGTAGCGCACTCGAGTTTCGGCGCCCAGGTTATTTCTGGTGCCGATCATGAGATGCGGCTTGCCCTCGGCCATGAGCTCGAGGTAACGGATCGGTGTATGATTTTCTCCCGGCACGGGTGACGACCAGACCAGACAGGCGGTACCGTTACCCAGCAGATCGACAACGGCGACGGATGCAATATTGTCTACTGGTGGAAAGTTTTCAAGCGTATGCGGGGCACTCCAGGCATTGCCGGACTGGTTGAACCAGACTAGTGCCTGGTTGCGACCGAGATAAATGATGTCAGTGACGCCAGAGCCATCGATATCCGCCAGCCTGATACGTCGTGGGTTAAATTGATCCGGGTTGTCGAACCAGGGCGCATCATCCATGGTGATCTTGCTACCAAAACGCCCATAGCCCAGATTGGGCCAGTAACAGACTTCACCGTTGCGAATGCGTACAATGTCGGTCAATCCGTCGCCTGATAAATCAGCCTGAAAAATCGTTTGTGCAGCATCAGCAAAGACTACACGAGGCCCTTGCTCTTCATCGGTGGGAATAGAAATGCGTTCGGCGGCTTCAAAGCCAGTTTCTGCCAATGACTCGTACCAAGTCAACGCTTCATTTTCGGTAATCATGACATCGGCATGACCATCGCCAGTCAGATCGATGAATTTTAGGTTGGGATCGTTCCAATTAATGTTTGGAACTTTCTGAAAAGCGCGAAAGGTTTGCCAGCCTTTTTCGTGAGTACGTTCGTAAAAACCAGCAATTGGCCGATCGAGCTCCACTACATCGACCTGACCATCACCTGCCAAGTCCATAAACTGCCGAGTGCTGGTCCCGGATAATCCACCCGAAGGCATTGAAGGTACTGATTGCAAGGGACTTAGCTGCGCCTGGTAGTGCTCTGTGCCATTTTCTACAGATCGCGTTATGGGCGATTCGTTGTATTTGTAGAACCATCCACCGCCTTGTTCTGTTAGAACACCCGACACTCCCTCACCGTCCAGATCAATCCATTGATAGTTGCTACCATCAACGCCATAAGGCAGGTTTTCGATACTGTCGGATCCGACATTCTTGATTTCCGTACCCAAAATAGCCTGGCTGTAATCAAATTCCACCGCTGGCATGGTCTTTTTCAAATAACTATCATCGGCTTGCTTGCGATAACCACATTGTGTAACCGAAGTTAGTACGGTATGAATCGGATTACGCTGATCGGCAGGGTCTTGCTCATAACGATAATTAAAATCGGTCGAACGTACCAGACAGTTAGCACCAACTTCTGCCTCATCAGGGAAATGATGAAACATCAATACTCGTTGACACAGACGGTAAGTTCTTATTTCAAAATTGGCGCGGTAAGTCGAAAATGGATCGTGACGACTTTCCCAAATACCTTTATCATTTGATCTTGGCCTCTCAATATCATGTTCACCATAATCTAAAACCACCTCAAACAGCCAATCAGTACTTGCATCTAAAGTGTCTGTACTTGAGGGTACTGGCCAAGGGCTTGTTGCAATGAGTTTAGGGAAATAGGGAGTGTGATTGCTATAGCGGATCCATTTTAGATAACGGTTCGCTGAACGGCTTTCATCAGTACGATTCTTTTCATTGACTTGCGAAACATCCACATTGATCGAGTTTTCCTTTTCATAACCGTAGACGATCACATTGCCTTTGTCATCGTAGCTCTCGCAGATCAACCAGCTGAAAATATGATCTGGATTTTTTGGGTTAAAAATACGGCTTTCGCTTGTTTTGCCGTACCAAGTGGTAATGTTATCTTTCGAGATGGATCGCCAAAAACTATCAGCAGGGTCAGACTGGCTAGTCCAACGTTCAATACGGGCGAAAAGTCCTTCGATTCGTGGTCGGTAGCGTTGAATATCGTAGGTTATTCCATCAACCATCCGTGGTAGAACGGCCTCCAGCACCCAATCGCCATCTTGGTTTTGCGTCAGAGCGGGAACCAGATCTTCGGCACCGGAAAGAATGAATTCATCTGACTCGTTTGCATCCAGATACTTGGGTAAACCTTTATCAGTCTTTCGCGTAATGGAAGGGAGCGATAGATTCCAGCCCAAACCAAAGGAGCCGTTACCTGCGCCAGAGTCATAGGAAAGTGAAAGCTGAGGCCCGAAACCAGCTCTGCCAGGACTGGTCGCGATAGGCGCAGACATAGAACCTGTGCCCGTAACTGGATTGGCAGCAAACTTCTCGCCGATGCCGCGAATAGCGCCACCGCCTTTGGGCAACGAGATAGTAGGTGCTTGATTCAGGGTTTGGTCGCTGTTTCCCTCGCTGGTATTATTTGAACGATCATCTTGACTGCTTTGCTGTCCACCATCATTCATTTCCCCTCCTCTTTAGTTAACGATAAGAGTCTTCGGAGCACTTATACCACTTTGTATGAAATGGTTCTGTGAAGTATTTACATTGACTATACAGTAGGCATGTGTTAAGGAGCCGTTGAAGACAAACTAGATTTATTGTTTTTACAATTGGTTTGCTTCCCAGATTAATTTGTAGGTGAAACTGCGCATTATTTAAATGAGCGCTTACAATACAGAGTGAAAGAAACTGTCGAATATTCCAGATATCCCTTGATAATGATTGATTTTTTGTAACTATATATTTTAACTGGGCTATGCTATTTGTACTAGTGACATACAATATTTAGTAATGAATATATATTCAGATGTAACTATCGAACTTCCGCGTCAAGCTGCAATCTCTTCTATCGATTGATTCAATTTATACGAAATTCAGGATGTAACAGAATTAGCGTGACCAAAATAAAACGAAAGTACACACACCGAACATTAAAGATACTTTTCGGTAGAAGTGGAAACCAATGTGCAGAACCAGAATGCATAAACCAGCTTATTGAACCGTCTACACAGGAATCCGATGCTCTAGTAAGTGGTCATATCTGCCACATTTACCCAGTAAGTGATAACGGCCCAAGAGGAAAGCCCGGACTTACAGAGAGGCAACTAAATGCTCCTGAGAATTTGATCTTACTTTGTCGGCATCACCACGCCATAGTTGATGGACAATATGAGACCTATCCAGCAAAGATGCTTAAATTATGGAAGAGCAATCATGAAGCTACAATTCAAAGACGACTTAACTCAGAAAGTCCGAATACCAAGCAAGATGTCTTTTCTCATTCATATTTCCCTAAGGATCTAGTAGATCAAAAAATAGAGCAAGAACTGGCTTTACTACAAAAAGCTCGTTTTTCTGAGGAATTTGACAGAATTCAGTTTCCTATAATGCTTGCAAAGAAGCTCATGAAAGAAGAGCTTTCGGGTGGTGCAAGAGACATTCGGTGCCGCGCATTGGCATGGTGTGCACGTGTTCTATCGTATAGCGAACAATCAAACCTGGCAGAGGAGTTTCTTGATTTTTCCATGTCCCTTGGTGATTGCCCTGAAATTGAAGTGGCAAAAGCTTTTCTTGATTCAGCCAAAGGTGAAAAGAAGGCAGCACTAACTGCTCTTGCAGATATTGCTCCTCCAATGTCGAGAACAGCTGCTCTTCAGGTGGTGTTACATCATGACGATCCACAAGTGGCAGTTGACTGGCTGAAAAATGCTGGTTTGACTGATACTGACCTGGATTCTGACGGCAAACTTGTGTTACTAAGTCTTCATCACGAACTCTCTGATTGGGATGCTGCAAAAGAATGTGTTAAGGCACTGACTGATGCCGATTTTGACGCAGCGCCACTGCTCCACCATATGGTTGCTTTGACGCATCTAGTAAGTACAGTTCCTAATGAGCTTCGATCATTCGTTCTAACTCAAGTTCCATTCGAGGTGGCAACTTTTCCGCTGGCATCTGATGCTAACGCGATTAAAGCTCGACGAATGGCTCAGAAGGCTTTTATCAGGGCCGCTGAAATTTTGCGGGAATTAAAATCTCCCAAAGCTGGCCAATTTGAAGATGAGTACATACTATGGCTTGAGCTTCGTGATCCTGATTATTCAGCAAATGGATGTAAACACTTAGAAGACAAGCTACGTGATAAGCAATCGATTCTTCGCTTTGTTCATCTCGGAATGCAATTTGGAATTGAATTGAATTGGATTTAGAGGCAGTCAATCGAGAAATCGAACGGCAAATAGCACTCAATGGAGGTATCACGGCTGATACTGCACGTGCACGCTTTGCTCTTGCATTTGCAGAGAAATCCCCGCAAGATTTCGCAAGCTATATTGCTCGCTACCGTGATGAGCTCTTCGAGAAACTCGATAAAAAATCAATTATTTCTCTTGAAATCGAAATGCTTTCGCGAAGTGGTTTTCCTGAAAGAGCAAAAGAGTGTCTAACAGTTCTCATTGCTGAAGGTATTTCAGAAGGACAAATCAGCCACCTTCAGAGAATAATTTCAGAAGCTGACGGTATTGACTCTATTGAGGCTCGAAAAGAGCAGTTTAAGAAGACAAATCGATTGGCAGACTTGACCAATTTGGTTAATGAACTCGAGATTCGGAGTGAATGGAGCGATTTGTGTGAGTACGGTGCCATCCTATTCAAGAGGACAGGTTCGTTAGATGACGCTGTGCGCTTAGCTAAGGCCTTAAGCAATATACAGAATTATGGAAGATTGGTTGAGTTTATCCAGGTGAACTCGTCACTCCTGAGGCACTCAGATGATCTTCGAATGCTATATTGCTGGTCTTTGTACTTTGAGGGCGCGCTACTGGATGCACGCACTGAACTGACAAGGCTGAATGGAAATCAAGACAACTCAAACTATCGGGCTCTACAAGTTAATTTAGGGATTACACTAGGTGATTGGAATTCACTTTTAGAGCTCGTAGCTCAGGAATTTCGGGAGAAAGATAAACGCAGTGCCGCCGAATTGATGAATGCTAGTCAGCTAGGGTTCCATTTGGGTTCGCCGAATGCCAAACATCTATTGTTCGCAGCTGCACGTAAAGGCAAAGAGGATGCAGGTATTTTGATTGCTGCCTACTCTTTAGCATCTAGTGCTGGTTGGGAGGGTGATGTTGAGGTTTGTCAGTGGCTTAGCAAGGCAGTTGAATTATCCAACGACGATGGTCCAGTTCAAAAAATGTCTCTGAAAGAGATGGTAGATCAAAAACCGGACTGGGATTTACGAACGTCAGATACATGGTTGCAATTGAGTCAAGGCAAAATTCCGATGTTTGTTGCTGGTTACCTATTGAATAAATCGCTGATTGATTTTGTATTATTTCCTGCATTTACCAACGTTGTAGAGAGTGATCCACGCCTAAGAGCTATGGTGCCGACCTTCAGTGGCGGTCGCCAACCAAAAGTTTTGGCTCTAGGTGGAGCACTGGGAATAGAGGTGACAGCTTTGCTTACATTGGGCATTTCGGATTTGCTTGATTACACTTTTGATGCTTTTGACAAAGTGGTTATACCGCATTCCACCCTTGCGTGGCTTTTTGATGAAAAGCAGAAAGCTTCCTTTCATCAACCAAGTCGAATTAAATACGCGCGCCAACTATGCGAATTATTGGTTAACAAGGATATTGAGGAGCTAAAACAAACTACTGTGTCTGACGGAGATCTTTCCGCTAAAGTCGGTGATGAGCTGGCGTTGTTGATCGCAGAAGCTGAGAGAGTTAGCGATGAAGGTGAGCCTCAACAGTTGGTGGTTCAGCCAGCTCCTGTACATCGGGTTGGATCGTTTATGGAGGAAGAGGCTGATTTGTCTGCATATGCCAATGTGATCAGTAGTTGTCAATCAATTGTAGAAGAATTGAGACAACAAGGGCAGATCACTGCAGCTGAGGAGGCGAAGGCAATTATTTATTTACAGCTACATGAGAAACCGTGGCCAATGCAGCCAGCGATTTCCAATGGTGCTGTACTGTATTTGGACGATTTAGCTGTCACTTATTTTCTCCATCTTGGAATATTGGGAAAACTGAAAACTGCTGGATTCAGAACGATCATTTTGCCAAGTGTCGTGATCGAAGCCAATCAGCTTATTTGTTATGAAAGGTTTTCGAGTCAGGTGAATAATGTTATCGAGAAATTAAGAAGCACCCTTAATATTGGTATTGAATCGGGAAAGGTGATGGTATGCAAGAATTGTCAGAAGAAGGGAGATGTTAATGATAATCCGATGATGCATCACCCGACCCTTGATATTTTAGAGCTGGCTGCGCATTCTGATGCGGTTATCACTGATGATAGGTTTTTTAATCAGTATCTCAATCTGGTTAATGGCGATAAGTCAACACCTACATTTACGATATTAGATCTTATTGATCAATTTTCTATTGGTGAAAAAATAACATCAGAACAAAGATTAGAAAAAAGGACTTATTTTCGGCGCAGAGGATACTTCTTTGTCCCCGTATCCGGTGATGAGCTGCAACACCACCTTGAAACATCGACAGTGGTGAAAGGCAAATTGAATGAAACAGCCGAATTGAAGGCAATTCGAGAAAATATTCTTCAAGTCCGAATGAGTAAGTGGCTTCAACTACCACAGGAGGTATTTTGGCTGGATTCGTTGATAAAGACATTGATTCAAGCGTTGCACGATCAATGGCGGACAGAAGCAGACTTGACTACCACTCGGGCACGCTCTGCCTGGATTTTGAAACAAATAGATATTCGGGGCTGGGCACATTGTTTGAATGATGAGGCTGGTGCCAACATTGTTAAGACTGGTCGCATTGCACACATCTTGTTGCTATTATCGCCTCCGGCAGATGTTTTACCAGCGATTAAGGAGGACTATTGGAGCTGGATAGAAGAAAATTGTCTGGCTTCTATTAAAGAGCAGGAGCCCGAGCTTTACGCTTTGATGCTTGCATGGACGCGGGACGAAATTTCGAAAATAGCCAAGATGGATCTGACAGAAAAAGGGGCAACATCGTCTTATACCAAAGCTGCATTGGCTCAAATGGCTTTGGAGCTTTCGCATCCGCTTCTACGCGAGTCTCTGTTGGAGGATTCAAATTTCCGAGAGAAGTATGGTTTTACTGTAGATGCTGTACTTTCCTTTCGCAATTCTGATGCGTCGTTTCAACGCTCGCATTTGCTCAATGCTGTAAGGAAGTCGTTTTCTAATTCATCGGCTATGGGAGTAGTCGATATTGAAGGTAATAAGTGGAAACTGAAAACCACCAATGGCGAAGGAAAAGCGCCTAACTGGGTGCTTGAACGGGGCAAACAGCGTCTTTTTCTTCCTGACTGTTCTGTGCTTTCCATGGATTGTAGTTTACGTTTGAGCCACTTTGGAAAAGTGGCGTCAGATGTCAATCTTCCTTGTAGAGAGCGTGATTTGTGGCAGGGTATCTTTAAGAAACGCCCACTTACAAACGAAGAGTTTGATGCTTTTCACGGTGAATTTCAGGATACTCCTGTTGAAAAGTCTCGATCTATCCTCAGCAATATTACTAATGGAAATGGTAGCATTTCATCCCTCGTACCTAATTCTCGGAAATATTTCGAGAGGTTGGTGGGTGTTTATGATGAGAGTGTGGCAATCGGAGATTATGCCGTTGGTGGCGGTAAAATATTTTTTCGCCAATTATCTGCCTGGCAGCCTTATGATGGCTTTTTATTTAGTCTCTTGCTTACATCTCATTCTTCACTAACAGTGGAAATCAATGTCGATCTTCTGAGTGACGAGGAACTTCAGCGTTCCTATGAGTTTCTGGAGCAGAAAGGTGACATACTTTCTCAAATGGGAGCAATTGAAGTCGGATTGCGAATTCTTTCAGACAGGCCAGCGATTGAGAAAACCATCTTGCGTCTCATTGAAAAGATTCGCGACGATGATGTTGAGGG
>VAPL010339197.1_pt1 | contig 15861 bp, 16 predicted proteins | sample 3395061 | NCBI WGS metagenome assembly VAPL01 (sample SAMN08290444, study PRJNA428436) | hydrothermal vent metagenome | isolation source: Deep-sea hydrothermal vent chimney 2 | place: Pacific Ocean: Juan De Fuca Ridge | depth 2182 m m | reverse complement strand
GGCTGCTTTTTGCGCAGATCCCACTCAATACCCGAGCCGCGAATCATCGGCCCGCTAAAGCCCATTTGCAAGGCGCGTTCCGGCGATACCACGCCGATACCAACGGTACGCTGCTTCCAGATACGATTATCGGTCAGCAGTGTTTCATATTCGTCGATATAAGCGGGAAAGCGCCGAGTAAAATCCTCTATGAAGTCGAGCAGTGAACCCTGACGATTCTCGTTCAGACGATCCACTTCCTTTTGGCTGTGCCACTTGGAAGCTTCGTACTTGGCCATGCTATCGGGCAAATCACGATATACACCACCCGGGCGGTAGTACGCGGCATGCAAACGCGCACCGGAGACTGCCTCATAGACATCCATGAGATCTTCACGCTCACGGAAGGCATACAAAAACACCGTCATGGCGCCGATATCCAGCGCATGTGCACCTAACCACATACAGTGGTTTAGAACGCGGGTGATTTCATCGAACATCACGCGGATGTACTGGGCGCGCTCCGGTGCAGCAATGCCCAGCATTTTTTCCAGCGCAAGCACATAACCATGTTCGTTGCACATCATGGACACATAATCGAGGCGATCCATGTACGGGATGCTCTGATTATACGGCTTGCTTTCGACCAGTTTCTCCGTGCCGCGATGTAAAAGGCCAATATGCGGATCGGCACGCTCTATGGTTTCACCATCCAGCTCCAACACCAGACGCAGCACACCGTGTGCCGAAGGGTGCTGGGGGCCAAAGTTCAGTGTGTAATTGCGAATTTCAGGCACGATCAGCCCTCGCCTTCCGTGACGGATTTAACGGGATGCTCGGCACGGATAACGCGAGGTACGAGGGTACGGAGTTCGATACTAACCGGTTCGTAGACGACACGGCGCTTCTCTGCATCATAGCGCATTTCAACATTGCCCTGCAGCGGAAAGTCCTTACGAAACGGATGACCAATAAATCCATAATCGGTCAATAATCTACGCAAATCGGGATGCCCCTTGAACATCACACCAAACAGGTCAAAGGCCTCACGCTCATACCAGTCAGCCGAGGCCCACAGGTCGACGACCGAATCGACAACGAGATGCGCTTCATCCAGCATGACCTTGAGGCGAACACGCTGGTTATTTTTAACGGACAGGAGATGATAGATAACGGCAAATCGATGTCCGTCCTGCGGCAAGGTCTTGACCTTGTGTGGTCGATCGACACCACGGCTGAACCCGGTGCAGGAAGCGGAAACGGTATCCCACTCCGCCTCCCCATAGGTCAGAAGGTCTACGCCACAGACATCAAGCAGCTCTTCGAAGGAAAACTCTTCCTCGTCACGCAGTGCTTGGCCAACAGAAAGAAGTTGTTCCACAGGCACTTCGACCGTGACTTCATTAAATGCCGTATGCGCCGCGACATTATCTGAAAAACGTGCCTGAATACGGGCTAAAAGAGCCTCAACCGCCTTACTCATCAGTCAGCTCCTTATTGTTAGCTTGCCGCAGTGCGTGCAATCGTATTGGTGCGTTTGATCTTGTTTTGCAGCTGAATAATACCATACAGCAATGCCTCAGCCGTCGGCGGGCAGCCCGGGATATAAATATCAACCGGCACGATTCGATCGCAGCCACGCACAACAGAATAGGAATAGTGGTAATAGCCACCACCATTGGCGCAGGAACCCATGGAGATGACCCAGCGCGGCTCTGCCATCTGGTCAAAGACCTTGCGCAGTGCCGGTGCCATTTTATTCACCAGTGTCCCGGCCACAATCATCACATCGGACTGGCGTGGACTCGGACGAAAGAGAATACCGAAGCGATCGAGGTCATAACGTGAGGCGCCGGCCTGCATCATTTCCACGGCGCAACAGGCAAGACCAAAGGTCATGGGCCAGAGCGAACCGGTGCGTGCCCAGTTGATCAGCTTGTCGGCGGAAGTGGTAACGATACCCTTCTCGAGGACGCCTTCTACTCCCATTCCATCGCCCCTTTCTTCCACTCATAGGCAAACCCGACGACCAGTATGCCAAGAAACACAAACATTGCCCAAAAACCGAACACGCCGAGATCGCCCAGGACGATGGCCCAGGGGAACATAAAGGCAATTTCAAGATCGAAGATGATGAACAGGATCGCGACGAGGTAAAAACGCACATCGAATTTCATGCGCGAATCTTCAAAGGCCTCAAAGCCGCATTCGTAGGGTGACAGCTTGGCACTGTCAGGACGGCTCGGGCCCAGCATATAGCCCATGAATATGGGGCCGATGCCAAACAACAATCCCAAGATGAGGAACACCAGAATAGGTAAATAATTCTCTAGCATACTGACCTAAAGTCTCATGTTAGCGGTGATTATTTCTTGTTATTTTTCAAGGGTCTTTCGACTCAAGCGCGAAAAACGTGCGTCCCTAGGGGCTAGCCTGATATAGATAGGCGAACGCCCAGTCTAGGCTAGATTGAAATTGCTTGTCAAGACTGAGCTGGATTGAGTTTATCCATACAACTCAACAAGTTGGCTCACATAAAGAATTAAAGCAGCATTTTTTGACGGAAGAAAAAATGGTGCCGATGGCCGGAGTCGAACCGGCACGGCTTTCGCCACTGCCCCCTCAAGACAGCGTGTCTACCAATTCCACCACATCGGCAATAAAACGGGGTTACTCAGGGGTTTTTCGGTGCGTCGTCAACCGACACATCGGAGGGAAGTACGGGTGTGTCTGCACTACCAGCGGGCGCATCAACAACGGGGGAATCCTGCACGCGATCGAGCAGACTGTCAGTCTGGCTTGTTGTGTTCTGTGCCAAGTACGCCAACGAAAGACTGGTGGCGAAAAATATCGTCGCCAATACACCGGTTGTGCGGGACAGGAAGTTACCGGACCCTTTTGCGCCAAACACAGAGCCCGATACACCACCCGCAGCGCCAGCACCGAAGGCGGCGCCAGCATCCGCGCCTTTGCCATGCTGGATCAGCACCAGCGCGACCATGCCAATCGCGACCAGCAAATGCACCACCAATAAAATTGTTTCAATCATTGTACAAATTCCTGAAAAACTTAACCCTAGATCCTGCAAGTGCAAGCACTTGCAGGATCTAGGTTAACGACTAAACTGCGCGGCAAATCGCGAGAAAGCCTTCTGCGTCGAGTGATGCGCCGCCAATCAGGCCACCATCGATATCGGCCATGGCAAACAACTCGGCGGCATTATCCGGCTTTACGCTGCCGCCGTAAAGGATCTGTACCTTTTCAGCCACGCTCGTATTCCGCGATGCTACACGCTGACGAATGAAGGCGTGCACATCCTGTGCCTGTTGCGGACTGGCGGTCTTGCCGGTTCCAATGGCCCATACCGGTTCGTAGGCAATCACACAGCCGGCAATGGCCTGAATACCGGCCGCGCCAACGACGGCATCCAGCTGGCGTGCGACAACGGCCTCAGTCTCTCCGGCCTCGCGCTCTTCCAGCAGTTCACCGATACACAGGATAGGCGTCAAGCCGGCCTTCTGTGCGGCCAGGAACTTTTCCGCCACCTGTGCATCGGTCTCGCCATGCAGGCTGCGGCGCTCGGAATGGCCGATAATGACGTACTTGCACTGGTAGTCCAGCAGCATGGCGGCGGAAATCTCGCCCGTGTAGGCACCTGACTCGTGCTGGCTGAGATCCTGGCCGCCCCAGGAAATACCGCTGTCGTTAAGACGGCGAGCTGCCTGCGGAATGTAAATGGCCGGCGGGCAAACGACCACTTCTGCGCCCACCCCCTCGCGTACACCGGCCTTGATACCGTCGAGCAGGTGGCGATTCTCCTCACGGGAACCGTTCATCTTCCAATTACCGGCGACGAGTGTCTGGCGCATTCACAACCCCTTCAAGACATAGCAAAATTTCGGCGCAAAGCTTACCTGTCTGCGCCCCGGAACACAATTGGAATCCGGTGATTTCGTCCGATTTAGGTTAAACCTAAGTTAATGACACCGTTAATAACGGTTTGCGGTCTCTGGCCGACGGGCGGGTTTGCCATCAAGGCGCAACTTTGCAGGCAGGTTGCACGGAGGCCACAAGCCGTGATTCAGACGGACAGTGCCTCATCCACCGCTGCTGCCAGCTGCCGGGTCAGCTCGACCACCTGCGTGCCATCTTCACCCTCTATCATTACCCGCACCAAGGGCTCGGTGCCCGAAGGGCGTAAAAGCACTCTGCCACGACTTCCCAACTGTGCTTCGGTTTCGCTGACCGCTGTCTGAATAGACGCAGAACCGGCCAGATCCACTTTTCCGCTGATCCGCACATTGATCATGTGCTGGGGGTACTTGGTCATACCCGTCTTCAGTTCATGCAATGGCAGGCCAGAGCGAACCATGGCATACAGTACCTGCAGCGCAGACACGATACCATCACCTGTCGTGGTGCGATCCAGGCAGATAATATGCCCGGATGACTCGCCACCCAGCATCCAGCCATCGCGCATCAGCAATTCCATGACATAGCGGTCACCGACACTGGCACGCTGGAAATCGATACCATCGCGATTGAGCGCGACTTCAAGCCCCAGGTTGCTCATGACGGTGCCCACGACCCCTCCCTCAAGCCGCCCCTCACTCATTCGTGAGCGGGCGATAATGTAGAGGATTTCATCACCATCGAGCACACCGCCCTGCTGATCCACCATGATCAACCGGTCACCATCGCCATCAAGTGCGATACCCACATCGGCCTGGTGCTCAAGCACGGCCTGTTGCAGCGCTTCGGGATGTGTCGAGCCACACTTTTCGTTGATATTCAGCCCATCGGGATCAACCCCGATACTGATGACCTTGGCTCCCAACTCGTCAAACACACTCGGGGCGACGTGGTAGGTGGCACCATGGGCACAATCGACGACGATGGTCATGCCCTTTAGGTTGATGCGTGAGGGGATGGTGCTCTTGCAAAATTCGATATAACGCCCGCCCGCATCGCCGATGCGCTCGGCCTTGCCCAGCGAGGAAGAATCCACACACACCAGTGTCTTGTCCAGCTCGGCCTCGATGGCCAGTTCGATCTCATCGGAGAGCTTGGTGCCATCGGCCGAGAAAAACTTGATGCCGTTGTCATGGAATGGGTTGTGCGATGCGCTGATGACAATGCCGGCATCAGCATGCAGGGTCCGGGTCAGATAGGCAATTGCCGGGGTCGGCATGGGGCCGAGCAGCAGGCTGTCGATACCCGCAGCCGTCAGGCCGGCCTCCAGTGCCGACTCAAACATGTAACCGGAAATACGCGTATCCTTACCGATCACGACCTTGCCGGCATTTTTGCAGGCCAGCACACGGCCCACGGCCCAGCCCAGCTTGAGCATGAATTCCGGGTTGATGGCGCCCTCACCCACCCGGCCACGAATTCCGTCAGTTCCGAAATGCAGTTTTTCCATAACGCCGATGGTTCCTTAAGTGACTGAATAATTTTACGATGCGGTCATCACCGCATGGCACATTTTCACGGCATCAACGGTCGCCGCGACATCGTGTGCACGAATGATGTGTGCGCCTTCCTGACAGGCCATCGTGGCCAGGGCCAGACTGCCCGGCAGGCGTTCGTCCGCGGCACGATCCAGCACCGCGCCAATGGTCGACTTTCGTGACACGCCGATCAACAGAGGCTTGTCCAGTGATAGAAATTCGTGCAAGCGCTGCACGATCAGGAGATTGTGCGCCACACGCTTGCCAAAACCAAAACCGGGGTCGACCAGCAACTGTGAAGCGGGAATACCGGCGGTTTCACAGGCCTGAATGCGTCCGCGCAAAAACCGTATGATGTCATCGACCACATCCTCGTAGCCAGGGTTCTCCTGCATCGAGCGTGGATCACCCGCCATGTGCATCAGACACACCGGCACACCGGCATCACTCGCCGCCTGTAGCGCCCCCGATTCACGCAAGGCGCGCACATCGTTGATCAGCCCCGCGCCCCGCGCAACCGCCTCGCTCATTACCCGTGCCTTGCTGGTATCCACCGAGACGATCACCGGAAGCTCACGCGCAATGGCCTCTATAACGGGCGCCACACGATCCAGCTCCTCCTGCACGGAGACGGCGGTGGCGCCGGGACGGGTCGATTCCCCGCCGACATCAATAATGGCCGCACCTTCCGCGACCATTTGCCGTGCCTGCACCAATGCGGCATCCGCTGAAATAAACAAACCCCCGTCCGAGAAGGAATCGGGGGTCACGTTGAGGATGCCCATGACCTGCGGACAGGTCAGATCCAGCTGTCTGTCAGCACACTGCAATACTTGTGACATGGGAATTCACTAGCTGTTGGGAAAACGATGCAGCGGGGGAAAAGGTTCCCCCGCTGCACGGTCAGGTCTGTGAATCAGTGCTCGCCGGCCGGCCCGCCAATGGTGGAATCTGTCCCTTTTGAGGTTTTTTCGGCAGCCGTGCTACCACTATCCGTATGCGTGTCAGAATCCTGATCATTATCAGACCAGTCTTCCGGCGGTTGCGGCTCTTTCCCGGCCATGATGTCATCGATCTGCGAGCGGTCGATGGTTTCAAACTTCATCAGGGCGTCCGACATCATGTCCAGCTTGTCGCGCTGCTCCATGAGAATCTGCTCTGCACGCGCATAGTTGCGATCGATGATGACGCGAATCTCCTCATCGATAATGTGCGCGGTCTCGTCGGAAACATGCTTGTTCTGTGCCACGGAATGGCCGAGGAACACCTCGCCCTCTTCTTCCATATAGGTCAGCGGACCGAGTTTTTCCGACAGGCCCCACTTGGTGACCATGTTGCGGGCGATCTCCGTTGCACGCTGGATATCGTTGGAGGCACCGGTGGTGACATGTTCCGGACCAAACACCAGTTCTTCTGCAATACGCCCGCCGAACATACTGGCGATCTGGCTTTCCAGCCGCTCCTTGCTGTAGCTGTAACGGTCCTCTTCGGGCAGAAACATGGTCACACCCAAGGCGCGGCCACGCGGAATAATCGACACTTTGTACACCGGATCATGTGATGGCATGCTCAGACCGACGATCGCATGACCGGCCTCGTGATAGGCGGTGAGGCGTTTTTCCTCCTCGTTCATCACCATGGATTTGCGCTCGGCACCCATCATGATCTTGTCCTTGGCGCGCTCAAAGTCATTCATGCTGACCCGGGTTTCATTGGCGCGCGCGGCAAACAATGCCGCCTCGTTGACCAGGTTAGCCAGATCCGCGCCGGAGAAACCGGGCGTGCCACGGGCGATGATGCTGGGTTTGACGTCATTGGCCAGCGGCACCTTACGCATGTGCACCTTGAGGATTTGCTCGCGGCCACGCACGTCCGGCAGGGGCACTACCACCTGGCGATCAAAACGGCCGGGACGCAGCAGTGCGGGGTCCAGAACGTCCGGACGGTTAGTGGCGGCAATAACGATGACGCCCTCGTTGCCTTCAAAACCATCCATTTCCACCAACAGCTGGTTCAGGGTCTGCTCGCGCTCGTCGTGACCGCCACCCAGACCGGCGCCGCGATGGCGACCGACGGCGTCGATTTCGTCGATAAAGATGATGCATGGCGCGTGCTTCTTGGCCTGCTCAAACATGTCACGCACACGCGAGGCACCCACGCCGACGAACATCTCGACGAAGTCGGAACCGGAAATGGTGAAGAATGGCACCTTGGCCTCACCGGCAATGGCCCTGGCCAGCAGGGTTTTACCCGTGCCCGGCGCACCCACCATCAATACACCACGGGGAATTTTGCCGCCGAGTTTCTGGAATTTGCCCGGGTCACGCAGGAACTCCACCAACTCAGACACCTCATCCTTCGCCTCTTCCACGCCGGCCACATCGGCAAAGCTCACCTTCACCTGATCCTCGCCCAGCATGCGGGCCTTGCTCTTGCCGAAGGACATGGCGCCACGGCCTCCGCCGCCGCCCTGCATCTGGCGCATGAAGAACACCCACACGGCAATCAGCAGTAGCATGGGGAACCAGGAAATAAACACCTGCATCAGCAGTCCCTGCTGTTCCGGCGGCTTGGCATCAATCACCACGCCGTTATTCAGCAGGTCGGCGATTAGACCGGGGTCATCCGGGGTATAGGTCGTAAAACGTTCACCAGAGGCAGTGACACCGTGAATGGTGCGGCCCATGATTTCCACCTTGGTCACTGCGCCCTCTTTTACGGCGCTAATGAAGGAGGAATATTCCATTGGTTTGGTGGCATTTGGCCGTGGACCAAAATTGTTGAACACGGACACCAACACAATGGCAATTACAACCCATAGGATCAGGTTCTTTGCTAAATCGCTCAAACTGGCTTGCCTCTAGTAATTATGAATCAGGTCTCGATCAAGCATATCGAGACAATATTACTCCATCAAGGTAATAAATTAGGATGCAGTTGGTCTGTCAGCGTTCAGGGCAAGGCGCTCCTCGCAGCGAATGGCCGTAGTCCTTTGCAAGAGGAGCAACGCAGCCATGGACGCTGACAGACCAACCCTTCGGGCGCTCCTGCGGTGTCCCGCTGCTGCGTCGCCTAAAGCACCTACTGTTGGTGCAGTGCTTGGCAATGGAACAACCATTGCCAAGCACTGCGCCTTGCCGCGGAACACCGCAGGAACGCTGCATCCTAATTTATTACCTTGATGGAGTAATAACGTTTAGGTACATTAAATAAGACGCGAATACAAGCTCGCCACTCAGGTACCGGCCTCTTTTTTCATTTCCATCGCCAGCAGATACACCTCGCGGGACTTCGGTCGAGACGCCTTGGGCTTGCGGATCACGACCTTCTTGAATGAGTCCCGAACATCTTTCAGGTACTCGTCAAAGCCTTCACCCTGAAACACTTTGACCAGAAAGTCACCGCCGGGTTTCAGTACTCCACGGGCAAAATCCAGTGCCAGTTCCGCCAGATACATGGCGCGTGGCTGATCAACGGCCTTAAGACCACTGATATTGGGCGCCATATCCGACATTACAAGGTCTACATCACGTCCGTTTATTGCTACCAGCAGCTGTTCGTGCACATCCTGTTCCGAAAAATCACCCTGAATGAAAACGACCCCCTCGATGGGCTCGATGGGCAGGATGTCTACTGCGATCACTGCCCCCTTTTTACCGACCAGCGGCACGGCAGCCTGCGCCCAGCCACCGGGTGCGGCCCCCAGGTCAACGATGACCTGACCGGGCTTGATAATGCGCTTTTTTTCCTGGATTTCCAGTAACTTGAACACAGCGCGCGAGCGATAGCCGGCCTTTTGCGCCTGCTTTACATAGGGGTCGTCGAAATGACGCTTCAGCCAGTTCTGGCTACTTTTGCTGCGTTTCATGGCGCTTGTCCAGCGGCTTGTTGCCAAGTTGCTTGAGGGTACGGCGGGTGCGAAACACCAGCCACAGGGCTCCCACCCCGCCAAAAAGGGCGAGAATCAGCAGCTGGTTTGCAATATCGGCTGTGATAGAATCCACCGCCAGCCACAGCAGCAGCCCGACGAAGAGGATAATCCCCAACTCCAGCTTGACGCTGTTGAGGGGGCTGGCGGCGACACCAAAACCCTTCCCCGCCGACTGGCGATCATTTTCCTGTGGAACCTGTTGATTCATATGTCTCTGACTTCCAAACAAAAACGTCACTTACGTGCCCTGGCACACACACTCAAGCCCGTGGTCATGATCGGCAATGCCGGCATTACCGAGGGCGTGATCAGCGAAATCGACGGCCGTCTGGCGCACCATGAGCTGATCAAGATCCGCCTCGGCGGTATGGAGCGTGACGACCGCGCGGCGAGCATTGACGAAATCTGCCAGAAAACCGACAGCGAGCTGGTCAACAGCATTGGCCACATCGGCATCTTTTATCGTACCAGCAAACAGAAACTCATCGTCCTGCCCAAGGCCTGACACCCTTAGCGCGAGGCGCGTATTCCGGCCCCCACCAGCACCAGCCCGAAGAGACTGTTGAGCAGAAACAGGGTCGATGAAACACCGTGTATGCGTCCGAATTCGATGGCCTGCACACTCCCAGAGGCAATCCCCTGTGCCTTCAGCGCCTGCATCTGCGGCTGTAGGACAAACAGTCCGATGGCCACGATGGACAACATCGCCGCCAGCACCCACAGGCGCCACGCCTTGAAACTCTGGCCACGCTCACGCAGCAGCACGCCGGCGAGCAACAGCCCGCCACAGGCCAGGCCAACCCAGCTCATCAAACTAAACACGCTTCCCGCCAGATCTCCAGCAAGCATGCGGTCATCCAGCGAGGCGAACAGCGCCGGCACGACCAGGTAGCCGGTGATCCACAGCCCGCCTACCCATAGGGCCAGCAGGATGCGCTCGAATGCGCTCAGGAGATGTGTCACTCAGACGTAACGCACGGCGACAATTTCGTATTCCTTGATGCCGCCCGGGGCCTGCACCTCGGCGATATCACCCTCTTCCTTGCCGATCAGCGCGCGCGCAATGGGCGAGGTGATGGAAACCATACCTTTTGAAATATCGGCTTCATCCTCGCCGACGATCTGATAAGTCACTTCCTTACCGGTCTCTTCGTCGATCAGATCCACGGTGGCACCGAACACGACTTTGCCACCTGGGTTCAGGGTGGTCACGTCAATGATCTGTGCATTGCCCAGCTTGCTGTTGATCTCGCCAATACGGCCTTCGATAAAGCTCTGTTGCTCGCGGGCGGCGTGGTATTCGGCATTCTCTTTCAGATCGCCGTGCTCACGCGCTTCGGCGATGGCTTGAATGACCTTAGGCCGCTCGACGCTCTTCAGGTGTTGCAGTTCTTTGCGCAACATCTCCGCACCGCGTGCGGTAATGGGTACCTTGCCCGTCATTTCGAAATCTCCTTATGAAGATCTTGTAACCTATTGATTTCACTAAAGTCATCCTGCTGCATCGCCATGCACATCGCATCGGCTCCGGCCAGCGTAGTGGAATAATTCACCTTACGCTGCAGGGCGTTACTGCGAATGGCGCCAGAATCCGCAACGGCCTTTTTGCCTTCCGTGGTGTTGATGATCAGGTCGATCTCGTCATTCTTGATCATATCGACGATGTTGGGACGGCCACCCGTCACCTTGTTCACCCGCTCGCAGGCAATACCGGCCTCAGCAAGCAAGGCGGCCGTTCCTTCGGTGGCGACGATATCAAAACCCAGCGCCACGACCTTCCGCACCACAGGAAGCAGACCTTTCTTGTCGGCATCACGCACGCTGACAAAGGCGCGGCCACCCTTGGGAAAGACAACGCCCGCGCCCAGCTGGGCCTTGGCGTAGGCCTCGGCAAAGCTGCGCCCCACGCCCATCACCTCGCCAGTGGACTTCATCTCCGGACCAAGAATGGGGTCGATGCCCGGGAACTTGTTGAAGGGGAACACCGCCTCCTTCACCGAATAATAGTCGGGAATCACCTCACCGCCGATGCCCTGCTCCTTCAGGCTCTTACCGCCCATGCAGCGAGCCGCCACTTTGGCCAGCGGCACACCGGTGGCCTTGGAGACATAGGGCACGGTGCGCGAACCGCGCGGGTTGACCTCGATGATGTAGATTTCGTCGTCCTTGATGGCGAACTGGGCATTCATCAGGCCCACCACATTCAACTCAAGGGCCAGCTTGCGCGTCTGTTCACGCAAACGCGCCTGCACGTCCTGCGACAAACTGTACGGTGGCAGCGAACAGGCGGAGTCACCCGAATGCACACCCGCCTGCTCGATGTGCTCCATGATGGCGCCCACCAGCACGTCGGTACCGTCGCAGATGGCATCCACGTCCACCTCGATGGCGTCATCGAGGAAGCGGTCGAGCAGCACCGGTGAATCGTTGGACACCTTCACCGCCTCACGCATGTAGCGCTGCAGCTCCGACTCCTTGTAGACGATCTCCATGGCACGGCCACCCAGCACATAGGACGGGCGCACCACCAGCGGGTAGCCGATGTCTGCGGCCAAGTCGATGGCCTCCTCGGCGGAACGCGCGGTGTGATTCGGTGGCTGTTTGAGACCAAGTTTCTGTACCAACTGCTGGAAGCGCTCGCGATCCTCGGCCAAGTCGATGGAGTCAGGTGAGGTGCCGATGATGGGCGCACCCGCAGCCTCCAGCGCCCGTGCCAGCTTGAGCGGGGTCTGTCCGCCGTACTGCACGATAACGCCCTTGGGCTTCTCCAGATCCACCAGTTCCAGTACGTCTTCCAGGGTCAGCGGTTCGAAATAGAGGCGGTCCGAGGTGTCGTAATCCGTGGACACGGTCTCCGGATTGCAGTTGACCATGATGGTCTCGAAGCCGTCGTCACGTAGGGCGAAGGCGGCGTGTACGCAGCAATAGTCGAACTCGATGCCCTGACCGATGCGGTTGGGCCCGCCGCCCAGCACCATGATCTTGTCACGGTCAGTGGGATTGGCCTCGCACTCCTCCTCGTAGGTGGAGTACATGTAGGCGGTATCGGTGGCGAATTCGGCGGCGCAGGTGTCGACCCGCTTGTACACCGGGCGCACACCGAGCTTGTGGCGGTGGGCGCGGAACTCGTCCTCGCTGACGCCCAACAGGGTCGCCAGGCGACTGTCGGCAAAACCCTTGCGCTTGAGCTGGCGTACACGTCGCTCATCCAGCGCCGCCATGCCCTGCCCGCGCACCTCGCCTTCGAGGTGAATCAATTCCTCGATCTGTACCAGGAACCAGGGATCGATAAAGGTGAGGTCGAAGATCTCTTCCCGGCTGAGCCCGGCACGGAAGGCATCGCCCACGTACCACAGGCGATCCGGCCCCGCCTCCTTTAGCTCCTGCTTGAGGGTGTCCATGGCATCCTCGGCGTCGAGGTCGAGGATTTCGGTAAAGCCGTCGACGCCCGTCTCCAGGCCGCGCATGGCCTTTTGCAGCGACTCCTGCTGGGTGCGGCCCATGGCCATCACCTCGCCCACGGACTTCATCTGCGTGGTTAGGCGTGAATCGGCCTGGGGGAATTTCTCGAAGGTGAAACGCGGAATCTTGGTGACAACATAGTCGATGGTCGGCTCGAAGGAGGCCGGGGTGGCGCCGCCGGTGATCTCGTTCTGCAGCTCGTCCAGGGTGTAACCGACGGCCAGCTTGGCCGCCACCTTGGCAATGGGAAAGCCGGTGGCCTTGGAGGCCAGCGCCGAGGAACGTGACACGCGCGGGTTCATCTCGATGATGATCATGCGGCCGTTCTCGGGATTAATCGAAAACTGCACGTTGGAGCCGCCGGTATCCACGCCGATCTCGCGCAGCACCGCCAATGAGGCGTCGCGCATGATCTGGTATTCCTTGTCCGTCAGGGTCTGCGCCGGCGCCACGGTGATGGAGTCGCCGGTGTGGATGCCCATGGGGTCGAGGTTCTCGATGGAGCAGATGATAATGCAGTTGTCTTTGTGGTCGCGCACCACCTCCATCTCGTACTCTTTCCAGCCGAGAATGGACTCCTCGACCAGTAGTTCCTTGGTGGGCGACAGATCCAGCCCGCGCTCGCAGATCTCGACGAACTCTTCCTTATTGTAGGCAATGCCGCCGCCGCTGCCGCCCATAGTGAAGGACGGGCGGATGATGGTCGGATAACCCACCGTGGCCTGCACCTGGAAGGCCTCTTCCAGACTGTGCGCCACCGCCGACTTGGGCATGTCGAGGCCGATCTTCAGCATTGCCTGGCGGAAGCGCTCGCGATCCTCAGCCTTGTCGATGGCGTCGCGGGTGGCGCCGATCATCTCTACGCCAAATTCCTCCAGCACGCCTTCGCGGGCCAGATCCAGCGCGCAGTTCAGCGCCGTTTGACCACCCATGGTCGGCAGCACCGCATCGGGGCGTTCGCGCTCGATGATCTTCGCCACGGTCTGCCAGGTGATCGGCTCGATGTAAGTGGCATCGGCCATCTCCGGGTCGGTCATGATGGTGGCCGGATTGGAGTTCACCAGGATGACGCGGTAGCCCTCCTCGCGCAGTGCCTTGCAGGCCTGAGCGCCGGAGTAGTCAAATTCACAGGCCTGGCCGATGACGATGGGGCCGGCGCCGATGATCAGGATGCTTTTTAGGTCGGTTCTTTTTGGCATAAGTGTCTGTAAATTGGGTGATAAGTCCGCAAATGGACGCAAATAAACGCGAATCTATATTTTTCTGGTTTCATCTCCAATAACGTATTCCGAAACCGTCTTTCCCTGTTTCACCTGTCTTCCATTTGCGTCTATTAGCGTTTATTTGCGGACTTCAAGTAAGTGTAAGTCCGCAAATGGACGCGAATAAACGCGAATCTATATTTTTCTGGTTTCGTCGTAGCGCCAGACTATGCGACGAACGCCCAGCTTGGGTGTTCCAAAGTTCAGCAACAGTCCAACACTCAAACTTGTCGCCTGTAGGTAGTTCATTACCTGGGCCTCGTGTTCGCCGGTGAATCGGGATAAGGCCTTCAATTCAACGACCGTCTTTCCCTGTTTCACCTGTCTTCCATTTGCGTCTATTAGCGTTTATTTGCGGACTCCATCAACTCAATAAAGTCATCGAACAGCGGCGCCACGTCGTGCGGTCCCGGGCTAGCCTCGGGGTGTCCCTGGAAGCTGAAGGCCGGCTTGTCGGTGCGCGCCACGCCCTGCAACGAGCCATCGAACAGCGACTTATGGGTGGCACGCAGGGTGTCCGGCAGGCTGGCCTCGTCCACGGCAAAACCGTGGTTCTGACTGGTAATCATCACCTGACCACCGTCGAGGTCCTGCACCGGGTGGTTGGCGCCGTGATGGCCAAACTTCATCTTCAGCGTCTTCGCGCCACTGGCCAATGACAGCAGCTGGTGACCGAGGCAGATGCCGAACACCGGCAGGCCAGTGTCGACAATTTCGGCGATGGCGGTCAGCGCATAGTCACAGGGCTCAGGATCACCGGGGCCATTGGACAGGAACACGCCGTCAGGGTTCATCGCCAGCACCTCGCTGGCCGGGGTCTGCGCCGGTACCACCGTCAGGCGACAGCCGCGATCTACCAGCATGCGCAGGATGTTGTGCTTGACGCCGTAGTCGTAGGCCACCACATGATGCGGTAGCTTTTCTTCGATGGGATGCGGCGCACCGGGCAGGCCGCCTTCCAGCGTCCAGGTGCCTTGCGCCCACTCGTAGGGTGCCTTGGTGGTGACTTCCTTGGCCAGATCCATGCCCTTGAGGCCGGGGAAGGCCTTGGCAGCCGCGATGGCGGCCTCGGCGTCGATATTGTCGCCGGCAACGATACAACCGCCCTGCGCGCCCTTTTCACGCAGCACGCGGGTCAGGCGACGGGTGTCGATATCGGCAATGGCGATCACCTCGTTCTGTGCCAGATATTCCTCCAGCGTGAACTCGCAGCGCCAACTGCTGGCCAGCAGCGGTACGTCGCGCACCACCAGGCCGCTGGCCCAGACAAAGCCGGACTCGGCGTCTTCATGATTGGTACCGACGTTGCCGATGTGGGGATACGTCAGGGTGACGATCTGTTTGCTGTAGGAGGGATCCGTGAGGATTTCCTGATAGCCGGTCATGGCCGTATTGAAAACGACCTCGCCCGTGGTCTGGCCATCCACGCCAATGGATTCTCCCCAAAAGAGTGTCCCGTCTTCCAGGGCCAATAACGCCGGTTTTCTCAAGCTGACCTCCGCCATAGATACGCCACTTTAGATGTGCAAAGCGGGAGGGACGATGGCTCGTCCTTCCCGCTCATGTTCAATGCCGACTTGAACCGGCCTAGTTTACTCGATTGCCCTCTCGGGCGTCTATATCGAGCACGACATCCGGCGACGATTGTTGAACATGCATAGAAAACACACAACAGGAGGGTTTGTCGCATCCCGAACCCCACGAACTGAACCGGAGATTCAACCACCCTCAATAACAGCACATCATCTACTGACACTATGCTGTCAGTAGGGGGCTG
>VAPL010611314.1_pt1 | contig 15862 bp, 15 predicted proteins | sample 3395061 | NCBI WGS metagenome assembly VAPL01 (sample SAMN08290444, study PRJNA428436) | hydrothermal vent metagenome | isolation source: Deep-sea hydrothermal vent chimney 2 | place: Pacific Ocean: Juan De Fuca Ridge | depth 2182 m m | reverse complement strand
TTGATGAATTTTTTCCAATTACTCACTTCTATTTTAATTTTTTTAATGGTGTTCGTGAACCTCCTTTGTCGGTTTCTTGCCATATTTTTTCAAACTAACCCGCTTGTCCGCCGAAGGCTGGTTAGTCCTTCAAAAAGATACCTACGAATTGAATAAAAATTCATTCAAACTGTAAACAAATATTAGGTCGAACTCAGGTTTTTAAGGGAAAGAGTTAGATACTGACTACAAATTATATTCTTTATTCATATTTTAAATTCGTACATAAAACTCCCCTCCTTTTTTCAAGGAAGGGTGGGTACGTCATAAGCGTGCTCGGGGAGGTTAGTTATATCAATTTGGCTTTGAAAATACCTATGAATAATCTGAGTTAAACCCTTTCTAAGGTTTTATCTAATAAATTGATCTTTTCATTTGTTTCTTTTATCAAAACATATAGCTCTTCATAAACCCATTCACCCTCAATTTTGTCACCTTTAATAGTTACTGAACCTTTACCTTTTGAGCCTTTTAAGGGGATTTTAATATCCACTTTTCCTGAATCATTTTTTATTGAAATACTACCTTGCATAATTCCTGCTGTTTCAACAGGATTTCCAAGTTGTTCAATAACTCTTGGGTCTTTTGAAGCCTGTTCAACAGCATATTCATAAGGCACAGAACCTGTAAAAATTTTAGAAACTCCAAAAATAGCAGCACCAATACCAAATACAAATAGTAAAATGATGACTAAACAACCACTGGTAGGTACAACCCATATCCAATTCCTGCTAAACCAACTTTTTTGTTGTACATGTTCACTCATGTTTTTTAAGTTTTGGTTTCTTTTAAAGAGAGTTAATTACAGAAAATCACACCTTTTTTATCACACTGGTTACAATACCCCAAATCACAAAATTATTTTCTTCAATAACTTTTATAGGTTCATAATCCGGATTTTCGGGTTGTAGCCATATTCCATCAGCTTCAACTTTAAGACGTTTTACGGTAAACTCACCATCAATAAAACATACTGCAATTTTATTATGCTCAGGCTCTAAGCTCTTATCAACTACCAATAGATCATTATCATCTAAACCCGCACCAACCATTGATTGTCCGCTTACACGGGCAAAAAATGTTGCTTCTTTATTTTTAATAAGCTCTTTGTCTAAACTGATACGTTGCTGTTTGAAATCATCAGCAGGCGATGGGAATCCGGCTGATATACCAACATCAACAAAAATAGCTCCTGTAGTATCTGTATTGATTTCGGGAGTGTAAAATATTAAATTTTGTGATTGTTGTAGTTCCATTTATTTTATGTTGAGAATCTCATTAATATCAGTTGTATATCTCGGCGATAAATGCTCTTGACGCATTTTCCAAGTACGTTTTAAATCTTGGCTGGCGAGTTTTATTTTATAGTCACCAAATTTAGTATTTAAATTATCTAATACGGACATCAATGGTTTATGTTTTGGGTTTTCATTATTAAATAGATCTAACTGATGATTATCTGTTGATACCAACCCGGTAACAATTACACCAGCACGTTTGTATTTTATGCCGCTTCTAAAAATTGAAGAAACAACATTAACGGCAGCAGTACTAATTACCAAACTGGAATCTGTAGGATAAGGTAATACCACTGATTTATTGGTTCTATGTTGTGGTGTACCTTTTTTATGCCGATCACTACTTAATAATACAAGTATCATATGGCAGCTAGAACCTTGTTTGCGTAATTTTTCAGCACAGCTTGTTGCGAAAGTTGATATTCGCTCTTTGATATTATCAATATCAGAAAAAGTATACTCAAAACTTCTTGTCGTTGCAATGGCGCGTTTTGTTTTAGGAGTATCTAAGGATAAAGTTGAAATGCCTTCCAATTCTTTTTTAAGTTTCCATTCAGTGATGGAAAAATTCTTACGAATCCATTCATCTGATAATTGTATAAAATCATAGGCAGTTTTAATATTTTTAACTTTCAAACGTTTTTGCAAACCATAACCAATTCCCCAAACATCTTCAATTTTAATCCATTTCAACGCTTTTATTCTTTTTTCGTCTGAATCAATGACAAATACTCCATCTGTTTGTTTTGGAAACTTACGTGCAATTTTATTAGCTACTTTAGATAAAGCTTTGGTAGGTGCTATACCAACGCAAGTTGAAATTCCTGTCCACTTTAAGATGCGTTGCCTTATTTTGTTTCCGTAAAGGGTAAAATCATAATTTTCAAAGCCTTTAAATTGTAGAAAGGCCTCATCAATACTGTAGACTTCAACATCTGGAGTGAATTGATATAAAATAGACATTACACGACTACTCATATCACCATACAAGGGATAATTTGAGGAAAGTACATGAATATTATGCTCTTTAAAGAACTGTTTGTACTTAAATGCGGGTGCACCCATTGGTAACCCGACTGCTTTTGCTTCATCACTTCGTGAGATTACACAACCATCATTATTTGACAGAATAGCAACAGGTTTATTGCGTAAATTCGGATTGAAGACCCGCTCACAGGAAGCATAAAAGTTATTACAATCTACAAGTGCGAACATATCTATAAAGGTACAAGTTTATTCTTATTAAAAAAGTAAAGAAAAATGTATTACATATATTTGTTACTATGAAAGGAGCATGGTAAAAACAATTCCTGAAAAAGTTGTGGAAATAATGAAGAGCAGGTCTCCACTAAACAGGTTAGGAATGCCTGAAGATATTGCAAATTCATATCTTTTTTTAGCTTCTGATGAAGCTTCTTATATCAGTGGTGCAGTGCTAAGTGTAGATGGTGCATTTTCTTAAATATAACTTATTTTTTTAGATATAATTTTATATATATTTGCGGCAATTATTTTACCCAAATTGACAATGAAAAAAATAATTCCTCTATTACTATTTTTACTTTTTATCAATACAGCAAGTATAGCACAGAACGATACTATAAAACTAAAAGAGGTTATTATTACTTCAAGTAGAATCGAGTTACCTTTTTCTGAAAATTCACGAACTATTAGCATTATTTCTTCAAAAGATATTCAAAGAAGTGCAGCAACTAATGTTGCAGATCTATTACAACAGGTTGCCGGAATTGATGTAAGGCGCAGAGGCATTGATGGGATGCAATCTGACTTATATATTCGCGGTGGTCATTTTAATCAAACTTTGGTTTTAATTGACGGAATTAAAACAGAAGACCCACAAACAGGTCATCATACGATGAATATGATGATTCCTTTAGAAAACATAGAACGGATTGAAATTATAAAAGGACCTGCAGCTCGGGTTTTCGGACAGAATGCATTTAATGGCGCTATTAATATAGTAACTAAAAAAGTTATTGAAGATAATATTAAAGTGAGTTTAACAGGTGGTTCTTTTGATAGACAATCAGTTAGTGTAGCGGCATCTGTTCAATTAAAAGGAGCTTCTCATCAGATTCATTACTCTAATAATTCCAGTGATGGTTATCGTGATAATACCGATTTTAAAAATCAAAATTACTTTATAAAAAGTAGTATCAATACAAAAAATGAACCTATAACAATCTTGGCAAGTTTTGGTGAACGAAAATTTGGAGCTAATAATTTTTATACAAATTCAGCTAGTTTTAATGAGTATGAAGAAACCCAAACCAGTTTAGTGGGTATTTCAACTAAATTTACAACAGATGCCTTTATTATAAAACCAAAAGTATATTGGAAACGAAATCAGGATATGTTTTTACTAAGACGAGAAGACCCGAGTTTTTCTAGGAATTTTAACATATCTAATAAAGTAGGAGCTGAGATTAATGCCTCCTATGAATCGAAGATTGGTACTACCGGTTTCGGAATAGATTTCGCAAGTATATCACTATCAAGTAATAATTTAGGCGACCAAAATAGAACGATGTTCAATGCGTTTTTAGAACAGCGTTTTATATTTGCAAACAAAAAATTAGATGTTACACCCGGAGTTTCATTAAATTATTTTTCCGATTTTGAGTTTCAGGTTTTACCCGGTTTTGACTTGGGTTATAAAATTAATGACCGTACAAAGTTTTATTGGAACGTAGGTTATTCTTATCGAGTTCCGACCTATACCGAATTATATATAAATATTCCTAATTTTCTTTCAGGAAATGAAGATTTAGAACCTGAAAAAGCAGTTACTCAAGAAATGGGAATAAAATATCAAGCTAATAAATTTTCTTTTAGTACTGCCGCGTTCTTTAGAGTGGCAACCGACTTAATTGATTATGTAAAAGAAACTGAAAATAGTCCATTCTTTTTAGCCCAAAACTTAAGGAAAATTACAACACAAGGAATTGAATTCAATACTTCTCATACATTTAAAGTAAACGATTTTGAACAAGGACTAAATTTAAATTATACCTTTTTAGAAGATGATTATAATGATGTTGATGTTTTTGCTTCAAGATATTTAATTAATACCTCAGTAAAACATCATTTTACAGCAACTTTAAATACAAAATTCTTACAATTTTTAGAACAAAGTATTGCTTATAAATACGTAGAGAGACCTACAAATTCATATAGCGTTGTAGATGCAAAAATTACAGCTACTCTAAAATCGTTTACAATTTTTGCATTGGCAAATAATATTTTTGATACAGTATATAGCGAAAAAGATTTTGTACCCATGCCTAAATCAAATTTTGTATTTGGGCTGTCTTATAAAATATATTAAATTATTTAACACTTCTTTAAATAGTAACTTCATTTTATATTTCTTCTTTAAATTTCAATAAGAAATGTTGATTTAACTGTAAGGATATTTGAATCAATCGACTACATCATTAAAATATCTAAAAAAATATAATGAAGAAGTTTATAGCATTATTTATAGTCGCTTTTATTTCAATGAATTCGTTTTCACAAATAAATAATGAGCATTTAAAAGTAGGAGAGGAGGCTCCATTGATTAGTGGAGTTGATCAATTTGGAAAAACCATCAATTCAATAGAAATTTTAAAAGAGAAAAAAATATTAGTGATATTTTATAGAGGAAACTGGTGTCCATATTGTAAAAAACATTTAGCTTCTTTACAAGAAAATTTAGAAGATTTGAAAAATAGAGGTGTATATGTAATTGTGGTTACTCCTGAAAAGGTTGAAAAAACTCTTGAAACTACTAAGAAATTAGAAGCTACTTTTTCTATAGTACATGATGTTGATAATAAAATAATGAATACTTATAAAGTTGCTTTTGATGTAAATAATCAAAATGTGACCAGTTATTTTGGTTTTACACAACGAAAAATTGCCGAATATAATGCTGAAAACAATAATACATTACCGGTTCCTGCGACCTATTTAATTGATAGAGATGGTAAAATAAGCTATGTTCATTATGATCCAGACCATCATGAGCGATCTGATTTTAAGAAAATTATAAAATTATTGTAATAGTATTATTTTGATTTATGTGTCAAACAAGCTTTTACAAAAGCAACAAATAAAGGATGTGGATTCAACACAGTACTTTTATATTCAGGATGGTATTGTACACCAACAAACCAAGGATGATCAGGTAATTCAATAATTTCAACCAAATTGGTTTTAGGATTTACTCCGGTTATTTTCATTCCGGCATCAGTAAGTTGTTTTAAATATTCATTATTATACTCATAGCGGTGTCTATGACGTTCACTAATTAGTTCAGTCTGATAAGCTTCAAAAACGTTTGAATTTTTCTCTAGTTTACATTTCCATGCACCAAGTCGCATAGTACCACCCATATTAGAAATGTTTTTCTGCTCTTCCATTAAACTAATAACTGGATATTTGGTATCACTATCCATTTCAGTGGAGTTGGCATCTTGCATTCCTAAAACATTTCTTGCGAATTCAATAACTGCCATTTGCATTCCTAAACAGATGCCTAAAAACGGAATATTATGCTCTCTCACATAAGTAACAGCATCAATCTTCCCTTCAATACCACGTTCTCCAAAACCAGGGGCTACTAAAACTCCATCTAATCCTTTTAATTTTTCAGGGACATTAGTCGAGGTTAAACTTTCAGAATGTATCCAATGGATATTTACTTTTACTTCATTGACAGCACCTGCATGAATAAAAGCTTCTGAAATTGATTTATAAGCATCATGTAATTCAACATATTTACCAATTAAACCTATTTCAACGGTATGTTTAGGGTTTTTGTGTCTTTGTATAAAATTATTCCAAGCGTTTAATGTTGGTTTTTTGTCAGTTGATAATTTTAATTTATGTAATACAACATCATCTAAGCCTTCATTATACATTAAATTAGGAACGTCATAAATGGTATCAGCATCAATAGATTCGATAACATCTTCTTTTTGCACGTTACAAAATAGTGCTAGTTTCCTTCTGATACTATCTGATAAATGACGTTCTGTTCTACATACCAATACATCAGGGTTCACACCACTTTGCATTAACATTTTAACTGAATGCTGTGTAGGTTTTGTTTTTAACTCTCCGGCAGCAGCTAAATAAGGAACCAATGTTAAATGTATGACAATAGCGTTATTTTCACCAAGTTCCCATTTCAATTGACGAACAGCTTCAACATAAGGTAATGATTCAATATCACCAACAGTACCACCAATTTCAGTAATTATAATATCATAATCGCCGGTGTTGCCTAAAATTTGAACTCGATGTTTAATTTCATCTGTAATATGTGGTATCACCTGAACAGTTTTACCTAAAAAATCACCTCTACGTTCTTTATCAATTACAGCTTGATAAATTCTACCTGTAGTTACATTATTTGCTTGAGAAGTAGGAATATTTAAAAATCGTTCGTAATGACCAAGATCTAAATCAGTTTCAGCACCATCATTGGTTACATAACACTCTCCATGCTCATAAGGATTCAAAGTACCCGGATCAATATTGATATAAGGATCTAATTTTTGAATGGTAACAGAATAGCCTCTCTCTTGCAATAGTTTTGCTAAAGATGCTGCTATAATACCTTTACCGAGTGATGAAGTTACGCCTCCGGTAACGAAAACGTATTTAGTGTTTTTCATGTACTATTTGGTTTTGCCAAAAATACAAACTCTAATTTTATTGGCAAATAAAAAAATGAGATAATAAAAAAGCATTTAGAAATTTAAATTTTTAAATGCTTTTTTATTAGTTTCTAGTAATATTTACTTTGTTAAAGTATAATATGCCGTGACTTTTGTATTTATAACTGTGCTTTGAAATGATGATTCAATTTCCTCAGTAATTTTTAGCTTTAGCATTGATTCATTTAATTCTAATATCTCAACAGTACTTTCTTCACTATTAGCAGTTACTATCATAATATTGCCATTTATTTCCCAATCACCAGAACCTATAAAATTATTAATAGGTACCTCTTGTACTGTTTGTTGTCCAAGTATTTCAGTTGTTATGACACTAGTATAACTTCCGCTACTAGCAAATTTATTAGGATTTTCGGTAAAAGTTACCTCAGCATTTATATTTTTTCCATAGGCAGAAAATGTGGCAGTAATATCAATTCCTTGGCTTGAAGTTGTAGTTGTTCCATCTTCTGTGAGCTCGGTTAAGTTCCATGTGCCAAGAATTTGACTATTCTCAATTTGAAGAACAGATTCATCATTATTACATGAAATAAATAATAAGGTTACACTAAAGACAAAAATCAATTTTTTTAAGTTTTTCATTTTGTTAAAATTTGGTTACGAACTATTAACGTTGAAAATCTTATTTTATTAAAAATCATTGTTGTCCGATTAAAATTTCTGAAACTACATTTATGTTAATAAAATTAACCGTTTCAAGAAACTTTGCTTTTCGGCATTAATAATTTAAATTTTTTTAAACAATTTTCTTTTTTTTAATTTAGTATTCTACTGACTGTCAGTTAACTAAAAATAAGTCTTGACTCTTAAATTTTTCAGTCCCGAGAATTCGGGAGTCTGTATGTCTTTAGTCGGACAATACTAATTAAAAATGCACAAATAAATTAATGATTGTTTTTTGTAGTTGTTATCTCAAATTATTCTAAAACTTTTTTAACACGCCCCACTTCTCCTGATTGTAACTGTACTTTAATACCGTGAGGATGATTTGACGATTTGGTCAAAATTCTCTTTACGATACCTTTTGTTAATTCACCTGATTGTTGGTGGTGTTTTTGAACAATTTCTACTGTTAAACCAACTTGAATATTTTTTCTATTTCTGCCGTCTTGATTGTTTTCCATATAATTATTCTTTTACAGGGATGTCTTTTAATATCTGAAGCACATATTTCCAGAATTTTTGAGCAGAACTAATATTTGCACGTTCGTCTGGTGAATGGGCACCTTTTATAGTGGGACCGAATGAGATCATATCCATTTTAGGATAGTTAGTACCTAAAATACCACATTCTAAGCCCGCATGACAGGCTAGTATATTTGGTTTTTCATTAAATAACTTTTGGTATGTAGCATCTAATACTTTTAGTATTGGTGAATTTGGATTCGGTTTCCAACCTGGATAAGACCCTGAAAGTTCTACATTAAAATTAGCTAGTTCAAAGCCAGACAAAATATTATACACTAAATCCATTTTACCCGACTCTATTGAGCTTCGGGTTAAACATAAGATTTTTATTTCGCTGTCTAATACCAAAACTCGAGCTACGTTATTTGAAGCTTCAACCAAACCCTCAATATCCGGACTCATTCTAAAAACTCCATTATGTGTAGTATAAATTGCTTTTAAAAGATTTTCTGTATCTTTTTTTGAAAGTACACTTTCTGGAAGGATACATTCTTCTAATTCAATTTCTAGTTTTTCTTCAATAGATGAGTATTCATTGATAATGTCTTTGGCAATAGCATAAAATTCATCTTCAAACATTTTTATGTCTTCCGTAATTACAATAGCATGACTTTCTCTTGGGATGGCATTCCGTAAACTACCGCCATCAATTTTGGCTAAAGATGAAATACCTTTCAATGCGAATAATATACGATTCATCATTTTATTAGCATTGCCAAAATCTTTATGGATGTCCATGCCTGAATGTCCGCCTTGCAATCCTTTTACTGTAATTCTATAAGCTGAACTATTTTCAGGAGCTTTTTCTGATATATATGATTTCGAGGCTGTAATATCAATACCACCCGCACAACCTACACCAATTTCATCATCATCTTCGGTGTCTAAATTCAATAGAATTTCTCCGTTAAGGTAACCTGCTTCTAAGCCCATGGCACCTGTCATACCGGTTTCTTCATCAATTGTAAATAAGGCTTCTATCGCAGGGTGCGGAATATCATTAGCTTCTAAAATACTCATAATTGTTGCTACACCTAGACCATTATCAGCTCCTAAAGTAGTACCTTTTGCTTTGACCCAACCATCGTCAACATACATTTCAATACCTTGCGTGTCAAAATCAAAATCGGTATCATTATTTTTTTGATGTACCATATCTAAATGCGATTGCATCACAATGGTTTTTCTATTTTCCATGCCTTTTGTAGCAGGTTTTTTGATAATAACATTGCCTACAGTATCTACTGTAGTTTCTAAACCTAATTTTTCGCCAAATGTTACCATAAAATTGATGACACGTTCTTCTTTTTTAGAAGCTCTGGGAACAGCATTTAGATCTGCAAAATTATTCCAAAGGGCTTTGGGTTCTAGGTTTCTTATTTCTGTGTTCATTGTTATTTGATTTGTTTTATCTGCAATGTTCCCTAGGTTTCATGCAAAGTTTTATTTTTCTCTATTCTCTATTCTCTATTCTCTATTCAAAATTCTATAACAACGTCTTCTAATGGTTTTCTAACCTTTTTAAGCTTGCTCATAAAATCATCATTAGCTCTATAACCGATTGGTAATAATAATATTGATTTTAAATTTTGTTTATCTAATGCTAATATTTCATCAAATTTTTGAGTATTAAAACCTTCCATTGGGCATGAATCAATCTTTTCTAAAGCACAAACGGTCATTAAATTACCCAAAGCTATATAAGCCTGATTGATGGCTGATTGCTGTTTTTCTTCGAATGATTTTTTAGAAAAACTATCCTTTAAAAATTTTCTAAAAGATGCTATTATTTCTTCAGAAGTTCCTCGTATTGCTTTTTCTCTGTCAAAACTATCATCAATGTCTTGTAAAGTAGTATCATCATCGATACAGAGCACTAATAAGTGAGAAGCATTGCCAATTTGTTGTTGTCCGAACGAGTGTTCGACCAATTGTCGTTGTAATTCTTTATTTTTAATGATACCCATTTTAATTGGTTGTAGGCCAAATGAGGTAGCGGTTAAGTTAAAAGCTTCCTTTAAAATAGTTATTTTATTTTTCGGAACGATTTGAGTATCGTCAAATTTTTTACATGCATATCGCCATTGAAGGCTGTTTATTATGTTCATTTAGTATTAATGTTTTTAAATATCTTGATGAGATTGCCATACTGAAACAAGTCCAGCACGGGCTAGATTTGCTAGGGCAAATCTTCGCAATGACAACTGAATTAATCGTCAATCGAATAAATCACAATTCGTAAATTATGCAAGTGATTGCATGTCAACGAGTTTTTTATACACTCCGTTTTTTGCTAATAACTCATCATGTTTACCCTGTTCTATTATATTACCTTTTTGCAGAACTAAAATTGTATCTGCTTTTTGGATGGTAGAGAGCCTATGTGCAATAACTACTGAAGTACGATTCTTCATCATATTTTCCAACGCTATTTGTACTAATTGTTCAGATTCTGTATCTAATGCTGAGGTTGCCTCATCTAAGATCATTATTGGCGGATTTTTCAATACTGCTCTGGCAATACTTAATCGTTGCTTTTGACCGCCGGATAATTTATTGCCACCATCACCAATATTAGTATCAATTCCGTTTGGTAATTCTCGCACAAATTCCCAGGCATTGGCAATTTTTAATGCCTCTATTACTTGTTCATCAGTCGCACTTTCAACACCTAAAAGCATATTATTCTTGACACTATCATTAAAAAGTATGGCGTCTTGTGTAACGATACCCAATTGACTTCTGAGAGATTTTATTGTTAGATCGCGAATATCAATACCATCAATAGTAATTTTCCCTTTATTTACATCATAAAAACGTGTGATCAAATTGGCAATGGTTGATTTACCACTACCAGATTGCCCTACAAGAGCTACTGTTCCTCCTTTTGGAATGGTCAACGAAAAATCTTTTAAAACATATTCATTTTCATATTTGAAAGAGATATTATCAAATGTTATTTCAGTGTCAAAACCTTGTTTTACAATAGCATTTTCTTTGTCTTTTAACGGATTTTCAGTATCAATAATTTCTTGAATTCTTTCCGCGGCAGCACCACCTTTTTTAATATTATAACTGGCTCTTGAAATGGCTTTTGCAGGAATTAAAATATTATAGGCCAAGCCCATATATGCAATAAATGAACTACCATCTAAAGTACCATCTACTAATACCATTTTACCGCCATACCATAAAAGGATGGCAATAACGCTTATACCTAAAAATTCACTCGTTGGCGAAGCTAAATTTTGCCTATTCAATAACTTATTAGAAAAATTATAGAATCTAGAAGTTGATTCCTGAAATTTTTCATTGAATTTATCTTCAGCATTAAATCCTTTGATGACTCTCAAACCAGTCAATGTTTCTTCTATAGTTGATAAAAAAGTACCTTGTTCATTTTGAACTCTATCTGACTTTCGTTTTAAGCTTTTTCCTATTCTTGAAATAATCAATCCAGTAATTGGAATAAATATAAAAACAAAAAGCGTCAATTTTGCGCTAATAATAAGCATCATTGTTACTGTAAAAATAATACTTAAAGGTTCTCTTACTATCAATTCTAACACCGATAAAAAAGAATATTGTAATTCTACAATATCAGCACTCATTCTTGCCATAATATCACCTTTTCGTTTTTCAGAAAAATAGGAGAGTGGCAGATCAACGGTTTTTTTGTAAAGTGCATTTCTAAGATCACGTACAACACCGTTACGTAAAAAGACCATAAAATAGTTGGCTAAATATCCGAAAATATTTTTTAAGAAGAATAATGCGATTATCAATATAACTACCAACATCAATGCTTTAGAGGCGTCATTATCAGCATATTGATTCACTTGATAAGACAAATAGTCTTTATAAAAATCTTTTAAATTTGATATACCTGAATATACAGGTTTGACCAATGGTTTTACTTTTTCATTTCCAAAAAGAACATCTAACATCGGAATCAATGCCACAAATGATAGGGCTCCGAATAGTGCATAAAAAATATTTGATATAATATGACCTACAGCATAAATTTTATACGGTTTTGCATATCGTAATATATTTGTAAAGTGCCCCATTAATTCAATTTAAGTTCGGCAATGATTCGTTCAATTTTTTGATCTAGTAATTTTTCTACAACAATTACCTCTTCAATTTTTTCTAAAGGAAGTTTTACACTAAAATAGAATTTTATTTTAGGTTCTGTTCCACTTGGTCTTGCAGCAACTTTAGTGCCATCAACAGTTTGATAGATCAAAACGTTAGATTTAGGTATCTTTATGTCAGTTTTTTCACCGGTTAACAGGTTTTGGCAGACTGATGATTGATAATCATATAGATACTCAACAGGCGAATCATCAATTACTTTAACAGGGTTTTTTCTTAGATCGATCATCATTTGTTTGATTTGATCAGCGCCATCAATGCCTTTTTTCACTATAGAAATTAAGTGTTCTTTATAGAAATTATGCTTAATATATAGATTTAATAATTCTTTGTAAAAAGTTGAATTGTTATTTTTCGCATCTAAGGCAATCTCGCAAGCTAATAAAGTAGCTGTAACAGCATCTTTATCACGAATAAAATCGCCTACCATATACCCAAAACTTTCTTCACCACCACCAATAAAATCAAGTTGTTCAAAATCACGAATCATTTTAGCAATCCATTTAAAACCTGTCAAGCCAACTTTTGTTTCAACATTATAACTTTTAGCAATATCATTTACCAAATTGGTTGAAACAATAGTAGAGCCCACAAATTGATTTCCATTGAGTTTCCCACCTTGATGCCATTGTTTTATGAGATAATTGGTCATAGCACTCATTGTTTGGTTTCCGTTAAGGAGTTTTATCTTGCCATCAGTATCACGAACTGCAATACCCAATCTGTCGGAATCGGGATCTGTACCAATAACAATATCGGCATTTATTTTTTCAGCTAGATCGGTAGCCATTTTAAGTGCAGCAGGTTCTTCAGGGTTTGGAGATTTTACCGTTGGAAAATCACCATTAGGCACACGCTGTTCTTCAACAATATGAATATCTGTATATCCTGCCTTTTTCAATGTTTGTGGAATTGACATAATTGAAGTGCCATGTAAGGAAGTAAATGCAATTTTTAAATTCTCTTTATTAGGCGTATTAAAACTACCATTTTTTACACAGGCATCTATAAATACCTTGTCAACATCTGCACCTATATAGGTTAATAAATTAGAATTTTCAGTGAACTTTATTTCTGCAAAATCAACAGCATTAACTTCAGCAATAATTCTACTGTCATGAGGTGGAACAATCTGTCCGCCATCATTCCAGTATACTTTATATCCGTTATATTCCGGTGGATTATGAGAAGCGGTCAGTACAATACCGGCATCACAGCCTAAATGACGTACTGAAAAAGACAACTCAGGTGTAGGTCGTAAATCTTCAAATAAAAAGACCTCAATTTCATTAGCAGTTAATACATCTGCCACTAACTTAGCAAACGATTTACTATTATGCCTGCAATCAAAGGCGATAGCAACTTTTAATTTTTTTTGAGAAAATGTTTTATGTAAATAATTAGCAAGCCCTTGGGTAGATCTTCCTAAGGTGTATTTATTGATCCGATTTGTGCCAACACCCATAATACCGCGCATACCCCCGGTACCAAATTCCATGTCTTTATAGAAACTATCTACTAAAGTGTCTGAATTTTCGCTTATTAATTCTTGTACTTTTTCTTGCGTTTCGGTATCAAAAGGTTGTTGTAGCCATAATTTGGCTTTTTGTATCATTTCTTCTTTATTCATAGAGCTGATTTTAGGCAAAGATAATGATTAATGGTTTAGTAGTCTCCAGTTTTCAGTCCCGATAGCTATCGGGATCAGTTTACAGATTTACTTTTTCGCTAATTTTATAATTGTCATTATCACGTTTACTTCGTAAAATAAGTTCGCCTATAAATCCTGCTAAGAATAACTGAGTACCAATAATCATAGTTACTAATGAAATGTAAAATTGGGGTCTTTGAGTAAGTAATCTTCCGGTAGGATTGATAAACAATTTATCAATACCCAAATACAATGCAAAACACAAGCCAATAAAGAACATAAAACTTCCCCATAATCCAAATAAATGCATTGGGCGTTTACCAAACTTTGATAAAAACCAAATGGTAATTAAATCTAAAAATCCGTTTACAAATCTATTCATACCAAATTTTGTTGTTCCATATTTACGTGCTTGATGTTGTACTATCTTTTCATCAATTTTATTATAACCTTGGTTTTTTGCTAATACAGGTATATAACGATGCATTTCACCATAAACATCAACATTTTTAACAACTTCATTTTTATAGGCTTTGAGTCCACAATTAAAATCATGCAGATGTAAACCTGAAGTTTTACGTGCAGCTAAGTTAAATAATTTTGATGGTAAATTTTTCCTGATTTTAGAATCATAACGCTTCTTTTTCCATCCCGAAATAAGATCAAAACCATCATTAGCAATAAGTTTGTATAAATCAGGAATTTCATCAGGACTGTCCTGAAGGTCAGCATCCATAGTAATGACTACATCGCCTTTTACAGTTTTAAAGCCTGCATTCAAGGCTTGTGATTTACCATAATTTTTTTGGAATTTAATTCCTTTTACAGATGTATTCTGTTGAGATAAGGTTTCAATAACTTGCCAAGAGGTATCTGTACTGCCATCATCAATAAAAATAATTTCATATAAAAACTGATTGGATTGCATAACTTTTGCAATCCAATCATGTAATTCTTTTAAAGACTCTTCTTCATTAAGTAGTGGAATGACTACTGATATATCCATATTCTGTTTTTACTAATATTGGTCTTCTTCTTTTTTCTGCATTACAAGTGAAGCAATTAAAGAAACCACAAAACCTATAAATAAACTAAATATGAGCATCACAGGGACTAAAAATGCAGGTCCTGAAAATTTCTTTTGCATTTCAATGGCTTGTTCAATTTGATCTTCACTCAGATTTGGGTCTTCCAATAGTTTTTGACGTGCAATCTCTAAACCTTGTTCCATTGATTCCGGTGCAATAACATTCATAAAGAGTAGTGTGTATATAATATAAATTATAGCACTTATCATAGCAATGGCCACGCCAGTTTTTAACCCTTGACCTAATGTTAGAAAGCCTCCGTTTGCTTCTTTATATTTCTTAATCCCTAATACTAACACTATAGTTGTAATACCAATAGATATTGCCATAACGGCTGTGTTTTGCTCTAGATGTTTACCCATTGCAAATAGGGCAACATGAAAAAGAATTGAGATAAATCCTAAAATTAATCCATAATTCAATGCAATTTTTTTTGTTGGTTTTTGTTGATCTTCCATTTTTGTTGTTTTTAATAAGGTTAAACAAATATAATTAATTAAGTTATAGTTCTTTATTTTTTATTTCATTTTATGAATTAAAATTTCACAAAAAACTATTGCGAAATTAGAAATAGGTTGTATTTTTGCGTGGGCAAGTCCTACACAACCAGCTCCCTTTGAATCCTCCAGGGCAGGAATGCAGCAAAGGTATTAGGTCGTAGCGGTGTGATGTAGGTCGCTTGCCCATTTT
>VAPL010835060.1_pt1 | contig 15875 bp, 16 predicted proteins | sample 3395061 | NCBI WGS metagenome assembly VAPL01 (sample SAMN08290444, study PRJNA428436) | hydrothermal vent metagenome | isolation source: Deep-sea hydrothermal vent chimney 2 | place: Pacific Ocean: Juan De Fuca Ridge | depth 2182 m m | reverse complement strand
TTTGTCATTCATGAAAAAAAACCGCGTCAGAGGGTTGTTGGCCATCAAAGCCAAAAACTTAAAACCCTTCCTTTCACGAATTCAACCCATATCGATCCATCCTTACTAAAGCTTGTTTTTCAAAAGCCATCAAAGGCCGTCGATGAGGATGGAATCTCTACTAAAGATAATTTAGTACCCGCCTTCATGGCCGACAGAAAATCATGCCCTGCGATTAAGTCTGATGAGGAAAAAGTAACGCTTTGTTTACTGTCAGATCAGTCAGAATTTTCTGAAAAACAACTGGCCGCTGTGGTTGCCTCCGCTGATTACTCAGCCGCTTATGACGTACGAATGTTGACTCAGGCATTAGGAACCCGCCCCGTTCACAACGTCGAGGTGTTGAGTCAGCAACTAAAAAAATCGTTGAACGATAAAAATTCCCCCGAAGGAAACATTTATTTTGACTATGATCACGACGCTCATTGTAAAAAAGAATGTAAGACGGTTACGGTCATTTTTATTAGCCCATTGAAATGAAGGAATAGACATGATTCGCAAAATATTTTTCAGTTTTCTGGCGGGGTGGCTCGTCATTAGTTTTCAAGTTCAGGCTGAAGAGATCACACCAGAGGCCAAGGATCAAGGACTTAATGATCTTCAAGAAAAATTTCAAAGGACTTTTCAGAGAATGCAAATCATGGGTTTTGATGAATCTCCGATCCCAGGCATCTATGAAATTATCACAGGCGAACGAGTCTTTTATTACTACCCGAAATCAGAGCTTATCATTTTTGGAGAAATTTACGCTAAAGATGGTCGGTCTCTTACGCAAGAAAAAATGGTGCTAACGCAATCGAAAGCACTGAAAGATGTCGATTTATCAGTGGCACTGATCTTGGGGAGTGGCGATAAAGAAATCATCGAGTTTACTGACCCAGACTGTCTATATTGCCGAAAACTCCATGACCATTTTAAAACGCTAGACCCAACCACATACAAGCGTCGAGTTGTTTTTACGCCGATGGATCAGTTACACCCAAATGCCAACAAAAAAGTGGTTCACATCCTTTGTTCTGATGATAAAGAAAAAGCCTATACCGACATTTATGAAAACCGCATTGGCTTTGAGTCAATGATTTCTTGCCAAAAAGGGAAAGAAGAATTGGCTGTCCATCGAGCACTCGGTAAAAAAATGGGGGTTCAGGGAACGCCGACAGTTGCGTTAGGTGGTCAAATATCTTCAGGTTTTAATGCGAAAAAAATAAATGATTATCTTGCCGGTAAATAGAGAGTCAGCACTAAATTTAGTGAAAGATCATTGATACAGGTATTCACAGTGCTTGTGTTTGCCAGGCTCGTCGTACGTTAAAATAACTACTAAAAAGGGAAAACATCATGTTAAAAACATTGAAAGTCAACGCAACATCAGCAATGTCCCGTCTGGGTAAAAGTAAGTTCGGTATGGCTGCAATTATCAGTGGTTTAGTCGTTGTTTTATTTCCTAGTCTTTCGGCGGCGATTTCTGTGCCGGCGGCGGGATCATTTGCTTATGACATTTACGATGTTGTCGTGGTGCAAGTGCTGCAAGGACCGATTGGTTTTGTCGGTGGTTTAGCGACGATAGTCATCGGCGCCGCCCAGCTCACGAAAAGCTGGGTTATGGCCATTCTGGGTATTATTGCGGGAACGGTCATCATCAAAGCCGATGATATCACGACCTCTCTCGGTATGCTGACATCCGCCATGTAAGCCAGGAGATTCCGTGATGAAAAACAGGGTTCGAGTTCCACAATATATGCATTTACCTCTTCAGTTTCTCTGGTTTGACTCTGAAGAGGTATCTGCTATTTTATTTTTCTATATTTTCGGCGTCCTATTTGGCGGATGGGCCTGGTTGGTGGTGGTGGCTGGCCCCTTTTTTTTCATACAAGTTAAAAAAAATAAACCCCGTGGTTTCTTGTTCCATTTATTGTATTCCTTAGGTTTCTCTTCATTGAAGGGCTACCCAGGACCTCATGCTAATAAATTCTACGAGTAAAAAACAAGATGCACGTAAAATATTTTAATCAATTTTCTTCAAATTTATTTGCAGAAAATAAACTGCTGAAATTTGGTTTTGTGGTGCTATTACTCATTGTGGTTTCTAACTGGCAGGCCATCAACACTTCGATTGACAAACACAGAACGATCATTGTACCCATCGGTGCGTCAGGTGATCTATGGGTCACGGGTGATGATGCTTCTGATAATTATTTACGTCACATGGCCAGGTATATATCATCAATGGTGGGGAATTACACCGCGTCTTCTGCGAGATATCAATTTGAGGAGTTATTAAGCCTTTATTCACCCAGCACTTACGCGGAAGCTAAAACAGGTTTTGAGAAGCTTTCTGACGATATTGAGCGTTATCCCACCGTATCCTCGCGGGCTACTTGGTTAGGTCGTATCCCATTATTCATCGATGGACCAAGAAAAAAAATGACGATTAAAATAATGAAAGATCGATTGGTCAACGGTGACGTGACGCGCTCTGTCGAAACGGATGTTGTGGTTGATTTTTATATCGCCGATGGTCGTTTTTGGATTAAATCCATTAATACCAAAGACGATAAAACGGGAGGCAAAAGGTGAAACGACGATTGAGCTTAATCGCTACACTGGTAATGGCCACTCATGCTTATGCGGATGCGGTGGTAACGCCGGAGTTAACGAAATATGTTGTTTTATCAAATACCGATATTAACAGAGTGGTATGCCAGGAAGGTCACATAAACGATGTCTTCTATTCGAAAGAGAAGGGGATGACCGTGATTAATAAAGGCAGTAATGCCTTTGTTAAATATTTGATTAAAAAGAAAAGGGGACAGACGCTGTATGTCACTCAAAGTACGGAGTTGCACATTATATGCAATGGCCTGACTTATACGTTGATTGCACAACCCCAGGGAGTTAGCACACAAACTATTTATCTTTCGGAAGGTGTTAAAACCAGAATTGAGAAGAATCGTGACATGTTTAGTGGAATGGATTACGAAGAGAAGATTCTCCACCTAACACAACAAATTTACCGCGATGAGATACCGGATAATTTAAGGGTTTCTAAAAATATGACCCCTATCAAGGTAACGCCGACAGAGAAAACGTTGATTCCATTGTTTCAATCCATCACGATAACAAAAGTTAAGGAGGTACAAGCTGAAGGTATGGGGCTTTTGGCCTCTGAATATTTTATTGTCGCAAAACAACGAGTAAAAATGCTTGAAGTGGATTTTTTACAGCAAGAATTTGGATCCGATATCGCCTCTATCACACTGACATCGCTGGCGTTAGACCCTAAAGAGTCGGCGCGTTTGATCATTGTTTCGAAGGGAGGCAAACGCTAATGGATTTGATTAAAGATTGGTGGGAAAACTTGCCGTCTGAAAAACGCACGAATGCGGTGCGTGGTCTCGTGGTTTCAGGCGTTATATTGTTTGCTATGTTTGCTTATATGGCGACCGGGCAAGGAGAAAAGAAGCAAGACGAAGCTTCAGTAACAGCAATTGCATTGGGTGATAATTTAATTGAAGACGATTTGAGAAAACAAATGGAAGCCGATCGTGAACGCCAGACGGAAACCAATGAGGTGGTGAATAATCAGTTAAATGAAGTAAAAAACACCATTGATCAATTGAATAAAATTTTAACGTCACAAAATGAAAAAATGACGACGGTTTCGGCCAAGGCACCGCTACCTCACGTGGAAAGCACATACAAATATCCGCCACCGCCTGGAGAGACAGGATTTCAGCCATCGGACACCTTACAAGACGTTGAACCTGTTTATATCGGTGGAATTGCTATTTCCGAAGGTGAAGCAAGCCGGCCAGAGGAGGAGGCAAAAAAAAACGCTGGGGTTTACCTCGCGCCTGGATTTATGGAAGGAATGTTACTGACGGGACTTAAGGCCGAGACGCTAGCGCGCGCGAACGAGAATCCAGAGCCAATGATTATTCGCGTTCAAGCGCCAGCGGTATTGCCTAATCATGTGAAAGCGAATTTAAAAGGCTGTTTTGTGATTGCGCATGGTTTTGGAAAACTCAACAAAGAGCGTATAGAAGCTCGGTTAATTAGCCTGCATTGCTTAAGCCAAGACGAAGAGGCCGTTATTGATGAAAAAATTAAGGGTTTTGTTGTCGATGCGGATGGCACTAAGGGTATCGCTGGCCGTGTTGTGACTAAAGCTGGCGCTAATACCGCGCGGGTTTTTGTTGCCGGGATATTTGGCGGGTTTGGCGAAGCGATTGAAGCGAGCAATACCAATATGTCGATTAATCCGCTCGGGGCGATCAACACCACCACAACGGCCAGAGAGTCATTCCAACGGGGTATTGGACGGGGTATTTCTGAGGCCTCTGATGACCTGAGGCAGGTATTTTTGGATCTTGTGAAACAATCCTCGCCAATAATAGAAGTCGGTCCAGCGAAGAAAATAACACTGGCTCTCACCGAAGGTGTGTATCTACATATCAGAGATATCAACGAATTTAAGAAAAAGAGTCAGTAACAATAATGAAAAACCTTTCTTTGAAAATGCATAGCCTCCTAATGGGAGGCGCTTTGGTCATATTGTTTTCGGGTTGTTCCATCTTTCCGTACGAAGAAAACTTCGCTTGTGAAGCATTTAACGATTATGGCCGTTGTCTGGATGTTAACGGTGCCTACGAAGTGGCGGTATCTGGCGAGAAACAAGGCCTGAAAATTGAAAAAAATGGGGCGGTTAACGACGGGGCTGAAGAAGCTAAAAATAAAGCCAAACAGCAAGAAAAGACGGGGATTGAAGTGAAGGCTCAGCCACCATATTTGGACTACCGTGCCTCTGTTTATCAGAAGATGAAGCGAATGGTGGCTAACCCAGAAACGCCCATGGTCAAACAGCCTGATGTGATTCGTACGCTAGTGCTGAATTACAAAAACAACAAGGGACCAGGAAACCCTTTATATATGCATCGATTTATCTACTTTTTTGGATCTGACCCAGAATGGGTTCTGAGTCCAGAAGCTAAAAAAACTGATCTGTTTTTGCCACCATTAGTCAATATCAGTGAATGATCAAGGGGTAGTCAGTGTTTAAATTTATCAGTCAAAACCTTTTTGGTAAAGAGGGTGGCGTCAGCCAAGAAGAGATGAAAAAAACCGTCAGTCGGGAATCTTTTTCTAAATTCTTCCCGTGGTTAGCTTTTGATCCAGAAGATAGCTCTTTCATCAATACAGATCATACGTCGGGCTACCTTTGGGAGTGCGATCCCGTGGCTTTCGCGGGATTGAAAGACCTTCAAACCCTGGAAGCTATCTTTCGCCTGGAATTTCCTAAAGAAACTGTTTTTCAAATGATCCTATATGCAGATCCCGATATTTCTAGGTTTATTGAGGCGTTTAAGCGAGGGAAAGAGCGCCCTGGAGAGCTCACTAAACGAAATATTGATGAGTATGCTGAGTTTTTAAGACAAGGCGTGAAGGGCGTTAAACAACTTCATAATATTCCCTTAAGGAATTTTAGATGTTTTGTGGCGCTAAAAAGTCCGTCAAAAATAGACCGGGATGACATCGCGGTGATAGACGAAGCCCTTGTCGGTGTTGGCATGAACCCGAGACGAATGGAGGCCGAGGAGCTTATCGTTTTGATGCGGGGATTATTTAATCGCCACCAACCTGAGAATATTTCAAGTTACGATTTAAACATCCCGATCCGTAAGCAAATATTATTTGCTGAAACCAACATAATAGACAAAAAAGGGCATTTGGAAATTGGCAGTGAAGCGACCGGAATCACTTACGCACGATGCCTAACCCCTAAAAACTTACCGAAAGAAGTCGACTCATTATCGACGAATGCGCTGACTGGCGGGATTATGGGGGTAATGGATGATACCACCCAGATTACATCTCCGTTCCTATGGTCTCTCAATGTTTTATTTGATGATGGCCTCAAAGCGAATATTCATAATAAAGCGACCGTGACGATGATGCAGCAAGCAACAGGATCCTTTGCTGTTCAAGTAAAAAAGCGCAACGAAGAGTTAACCTGGGCGCTGAACGAAATGGAAAGCCAGAAATTCGTTCGCGCGATTCCTTCCTTGTGGATTTTTGCTGATAGCGAAGAAGAAGCTCGTATCGCTACCGCCCGGGCTCGGCGAATTTGGGAAGGACAAAACTATGTGATGCAGGAGGAAACCCTACTGAGAAGAGCTATGTTGATAGCCTCTTTGCCGTTTGGTTTATATACCAACAAAGAAACGATAAAAGTCCTCGACCGGGATTTCCCTCTTCCGGCGAATGTTGTCACACGGTTAATGCCGTTTCAGGCGGACTTTGCAGGTTCTCGGCATAATCCTGTGCTTTGTTTTATCGGGCGAAAAGGACAAGTGGCAGGTATCGATGTTTTTGATGAGCGTAGCAATAATCATAATTTTCTAGTAACGGCGGGATCGGGCGCGGGTAAATCGTTCAATTTAAACGCCTTGTTGGCAAATTATTACGCGGCTAACAGCATGGTTCGAGTCGTTGATTTAGGCTACAGCTATCAAAAGCTTTGTCATACGGTCGGTGGCCGTTTTATGGACTTTGGTAAAGAAAAGGTAACGATCAATCCATTTACCTCCAGCGCCAAGGATGAGGAGGATAGAAAGTTCGATCATGCCGCCACAACCAATATCCTCGGCGAAATGGTTTACTCCGCCTCTGACAGTCATTTAGATGAAACAGAATGGACGCTGTTAAAAGAGGCCGTGAACTATGCAATGAAGGAAGACCCCATTAATGGTATCGATGCCGTCGCTAAATATTTAGCCGAATTTCCTAAACAGGCGGATGAAGATATGAAGGAATTTGAGGGCGTAGGAAAAGAAAAAGCAAAGCGAATGGCCTTTAATTTACGGGATTTCAAAAAAAATGGCCGATTTGGTGATTTTTTCAATGGCGAATCCACATTTAATATCGCTCAAGATGACTTTGTTGTCCTGGAGCTTGAGCGCTTAAAACCTCAAAAAGAGTTATTCCGAGTCATCACCATGCAGGTACTCAATGCAATTACTCAGGACTTGTATTGGTCAGATCGTGGAAGCCCTCGCTTTATATTGTTTGAAGAAGCCTGGTCTTTTTTTGGCTCAGGAGACCGTATAGGTCTTTTGATTCAAGAAGGATATAGACGGGCGCGTAAATATCATGGGTCGTTTGGCATCGTCACCCAATCGCTTTTAGACTTAGAAAAGTTCGGTGATTCTGGCGATGTCATACGGGCCAACGCCGCCTTCAAATTCCTAATGGAAAGCGGGGATTATAGAGAAGCGGCGGATAAAAAATTAATTGATTATGAAGGATTGGCGCTAGATCTTGTTTCAAGCATCAAGAACAATAAACCGCGTTATTCAGAAATATTTTTAGATACCCCATTTGGAAAAGGCCCGGGAAGACTGGTGGTTGATCCTTGGACATATTGGGTGGCAACGTCGGCGGGTAATGATGTTAAGAAATTTATGGATCTTTTAAATCAAGGCCATGATGTTGTGTCGGTGCTGGAATATTTAACGGGAAAAGAAAAAAAACTGGGATAAAACATGCGAATGAGAAATATCCTATTGATAGGGTGTGTCGTGTCAGGCATGGCGCATAGTGGCGCTCCGGTTCCGTATACCTTCCCCAGTTATTCTGGCGATAACGATGCGACAACAACGAACACGGCGGTAAGGGACTATACGAAATCGGGGGAGGATATTAACAATAATCTGACACGACCTATGATGTCGACAGATCCGATCACAACGTTTGACGGTTCGACTTTTAGTGCGCAGATGGCCTGTCCTTCCAGTCAAGCCTATTTGGAACTGCTAATTGCACCGGGTGGCAGCGGGGATATCACGACATTTAATCTTCAGCAAGATACGGATCTTGATGGTAGTTATGACTACATGTACTCCCCAAGCTTTGGCGTTTCAGGCATATGCGCTAACGGCATTATTTCCTGTGAGGCGGGTACCTGGAATAACTGCCAAGCCTATCAATGGAACGTAAGTACTACGACTAAACAGGCCACGTTAATAGCCACAGGCTTGTCAGCATTAGGGGGTTGTTATTGTGTCAACAATAGTTGTGGCGCCTCACTCGTGATGACCCATCTTTCGAGCACACTGGGTGATTTAGCGGGCGGTGTCGTCGCTAAATTATCAAGTCTCGACCCAACGTTTTCAATATCGAAGGTCGATGTCGCTGGCCCCGTGATAACGTATTACGGACAAAATTCCGGGGATTGCGGAATGATCGGGACGGGAGGCCAAGAGTCTTTTTTTAGTGACCCAGTATCCATGCCAGCGGTGGCATCAAGTACGGCGACATTAGACTCAATGTTCAATTTAGTATCCACATCGGCCGCAGCAACAGATTCTGATTATACAAAAAGGGCTTGCACTGTTTCTAGAACCATTGGATTAGATGAAGTAACGCTTGATGACATCATTATGTATAACGGTGGAAGCGGTAGCATTTCAACGTGTGGTATGGGGTGTATGCAGTTGGTGTTGGGCACGGTCGGAGACAATTATTGGGGGGGAACATGTAGTTTAAACAAGCACGATGTTTCGTTCTGGGTAAGCCAACCAGAGAGAATTATTTCAGCGACGATTATTAATGCCCAATTTGATGATCACATCCAGATCAGTGACAACGACACATTATTATACGCTCATGATTCTGCGTGGACGGATACCGATGACGCGAGTTATCCACCCTCAACATTTTGGTTTCCGCTGACTAATCCTCCAACGCCTTATTGTGAAAGAGGTACCAGTTGGAATGTGAATCCGGGCGTAGATTTTACCCGCCAAATTAAGGTGCCTGGCGCACACAATTTTAAGATCCGTGTGGCCGTATCAGAGGGGGGTGAGGGCTATGCCTATGCTCAGGTGATGGTGGATGAAGCGTGTTATTTGCGGCCAGAAGTCGTTACAAATACATGCACCGTATATGAGACTGATGATCGTTGTCGGTTAGCACAAGAAACGGTAGATGGGGTAGAAATATATCGTAATTTCAATCCGACGGGTCTTATTCCATTACCGAATACAAAAACTATTGTTGGCTCTATTTGCACCAAAAATGTCGAAAAACCATGGTGGCTAAAAGAACGGGTATATCACTGCAACAATACAAGAAGTTTTGATTTTACGAATGTTTTTGAACGCTCCGAACGGATAAGAACCACCGCGACGGCTTCTGGTTATGATGATTACCGCCTAGATGAATCGACGGGCGAGTGGATTGAAGACACCGCCAACACACTCGCGATGCCCACGTTAACGCCTGTGGCGCCTTGTATTCAGGCCTGCAAGACCGCTAAAACGATTGAAGCCAATGATGTCGCTGGGCTAGGTGTTACGGAAGACAATAGAACCATGTCAACCACGATAGAAAACGCTTATTACGAATGTAATGCCGAAGGTGTATGTCCGGCGGGTACCGACGAAATAATAACAACAGCGTGTCAATGCATGAATAACTTTGCGGAAGCAACAGCGATTATGCAATCTATGCGCCTAGCTGGGAGGGATATGATATGCACATCTGGCGTACCTTCGCCGCTGGAATAGTTGCACTATTAATAAACATCAGTCCAGCCTATGCGGTTAATTTTGTGTGTGCAGTTGATGCCAATTTAGACGCTGATTTTTCCGATTTAGGTGAAATATCCTCTTGTACCAGCACGGCGGATGGGCAACTTTGCCCAATCGATTCAGCCCTGTGTGATCAACGAGAAAGTTGCCCTTTGGATAATAGTTTGCCGTGTGTTTCTGGTCGCTGCGAGAGACCCCAATCGTGCAATTTAGCCTTTTCCATTTTGGGTTCCAACTTTTATCGATGCCCGGTGACTGGCGCTTTAGTTTTAAATGATAAAAGTGGCTGTGAGGCCGGCTGCAAAGAAGCGGCGGTATGTACAGTAGCGGAACCGACGTGTCCATTATCAAGGGGAGGGGCATGTATGAATACGGGCGGAGGCACCTACCAATGTTCTGCGGCCTCTTGTGTCGATTTAGATCTAAACCCGCCGGAAGAATTTAATATTGATGACAGAGTTTATGTGGATGATGGAACCAGAGATTCATCCGGTCTTTGTTTAGATACCGTCATGATATTTTCTGGCCGCAATATGGAATGTAAGAAAGCCGGCGCAGATACCGCCTATCGAACCTGTTGCAAAGATTTCGATATGGTCGCCGGTGATTCTACGGGTTCTATTTCAGAAATGGCCCTATACAATACGGCCATCAGTGGCACCTACCAAGTGGCTTCTGCCGCGTATGCTGCGTACTCAGCAACGGGATCATCGGCGGCGGCCGCCTCGGCCGCTGGAAACACGGCGATCGTGGCTTTTGATCCGACAACGTTAGCGATTGCCATTGCTATTGCGGTGGCCGTTGATTATTTTGTTAATAACTGTAGCCAACAGGATATGGAAACAGGCTCGATGAATGCTTCTGGTATGTGTTATGAAACCGGTGAATATTGTAGTAAGTCGTGGACGTTTTCTGGTTGTGTTCAGAGAGCTAAAACTTATTGTTGTTTTAATTCCAAGTTGGCCAGGATTATTCATGAGCAGGGTAGACCGCAATTAACCTCTTTTACGACCGTAGATGAAAATGATTGTCGTGGTTTTTATCCGGAAGAGTTTCAATATTTAGATTTTAGTCAGATTGATTTATCCGAGTATTACGGTGATTTAAAACGTGCGTCTGAAACAGAAATGCAAGGTAACATGGAAAGCGCAGTGAATAATTTTATGAACAATATGGTGCCCTAAATGAAGAGGCTAAATGTGTTATTGATCAGTATATTTTTAGCCGCGCCCTGTGTCGCAGAGTCGATGACGTTGGGTAATACATACGACATTGTGGAGCCTGATACGCTGGATGAAATAACATCTCGTGCAGCCAAAGTCGATTGGCAAAAGGTATACAGCAAAGACCCTTCAACATGGCAAGCACTTAAGTCTCCGGTACTGCCGGATGCGTTGGAAAATAACAAAAGAGAGCATTCACCTATTTACGTGGTTGAAGAGAATGTCATTGACCGTCATGGGAATATTATTTATCCCAAAGGATATCACTTCAATCCGCTTGAATATATGTTAATGCCGTCGCGCATAATTGTGATTGGTGGGACGAAAAAACACCTGGATTGGTTAAAGACCCAAAACACTGAAAATGACATGATTATTACCTCAGGTGGTGATCCAATCGCTATGGGTAAGGCATTAGGTCGACCTGTTTTTTTGATTAATGATCAACTAATCAAACGTTTGAATCTAGCCGTCGTTCCGACAATGATTGAACAGATCCGCCACCAATTACTTTTAACTGAGTACGCGATAAATGATGAGAAAAATTCAGAAAATTAACGTACTTTGGCTTTTATTGGTGGCGGTAATATTCGCCCCCATTAATGAAGCAGAGGCGGGAAAGTGTGGCCCCGATTTTGTCAATCCTGCCACGGATATTTCTTGGCAATGTATTTTTCCAATACGCATTGGTGGACTGATTCAAGCCAACGCGGGAGCCCCCGAAGATCCAGACACAATTAGTAGCCCGGTTTGTGTCTGCGGTTTAAAAATCGGGGTCACGATGTCATTTTGGGAACCCTCCAGAATGATCGATACCGTGAGCGATCCAATGTGTTTTATGGCCATTGGGCAGCAAATGGCTAATCCGGCGCCGGGTCAGTTAGGCGGCGGCCTAATGAGGGAAGCACATGACGTAAAGGCGTTTCAACAAATGCACTATTATATTTTTCCGGCCTGGGCCATTCTGGATATGTTTTATGACTTCCCGTGTATCGATAATACGTCCTTTGATATCGCCATGATGACTGAGGTATTGCCTCACTGGAATAACGAAGTCACAGGGATGTTGCTTAATCCAGAAGCTGTATTGTTCGGCAATCCAGCCGCACAAATGGCCTGTGCCGCCGATGCCGTTGCGGCGCTTAATGGGATGCCGATTAATGAGTTGTTTTGGTGTCAAGGCTCTTGGCCTTCCGTATACCCATTATCAGGAAGTATTACCGCCACGGATTATGTTGAAGCGAATGCAGGCATTGCCGGGCGGGGGATCTTCATGATGGGTCGAGTAGGAATGCTTTGGGACCCAGGTATAACCGAGTGTGGAACGGTTCCTGTCCCCATATGGCGAAAGAGAAATATTAGGCTTCAGTTGGCAAAACCTGTACGCGATTATAGTTGTCAGCCGATCGGCAGAACCGGGCTTCTATGGACACAGATGAAGAATCCGCCGATGGCGGGAGATAATTTCGCCTGGATGATGTTTAGAAAGGTGAAGTGCTGTGTCTCTTATTAAAAAACTCATGTTAGCGTTTTTGTGGCTGCCAACCATGAGTATGGCCGTCGAACCTATTGTCATCAATGAAAATATAAAACGAATGGCTGAGAAGGCCTCAAAGATAAATATGACGCCTGAAATGCTCGAAAGGGTGGAATCGTTGGTTAAGCATATTGAAAGTGATCAATATCGCGATGAAATGAAGGGAATGAGGGCGGCGGCGGAAAGTGTTGTTGATATCGATGGTAATCCACTGGTCACTGAGAACATGAAGAAAAAGATGAAACCTCAGTCCATCACGGGTGACAGATTATATGTTTTTATTTCTAGTTCTGTGCCTAAGAGAACTTTGAGAAATTATGTGAGAGACATCGCAAAATTAAAAAATGCAGTCTTAGTCCTGCGTGGATTTGTTGGTGGGGCCTCGCACGTTAAGCCTACAGCGAGGTTTGTCATCGACATACTGAAAAAAGAGGAGCACTGTGAGGCGGCTGAGTGTGACATGTGGAATGTTGAGGTGCAAATCGATCCTATTTTGTTTAAGCGATATAACATCCAGAGAGTACCGGCTGTCGCGTTTGCTGAAGATATCCATTTTGACGGTTACTGTCGTGTGAAAGAAGAAGATTTGAATAAGCAGATTCACGATTTGGTTGTCTATGGTGATGCGGCTCTTTCGTATGTGATTAACTATATGTATGAAGAGACGGGTCAGTCAGGATTAAATATTCTTGCCCAACGTTTAGAGCCAAAATCATGGGAACATCTATAATGGAACATTCAAAAAATAATGGTGAAGCAAAAACGGCGGTGTTTTTGAGGCGAGCCATTCCCGCCATCATCATTGCATTTTTGTTGTCTGGACTGATGGATCGGGTGGTATGGAATATAACGGCGTCGGTTGACCACCGAATAGGATTTATTAGCTCAGATATCCCGATGAAAGGTGACTACGTTAACTTCAAATTTAGTCATCCTCTCGTGCTTGGCGGAGAAGACGTCAGGTTAACGAAAAAATATATCTGTGGGTTTGGCGATGTGATTCAAACAAAAGGCAGAGACCTGTATTGCAATGGTGAAAAATTAGCCGCGGCGTTGGAATATACCGAGTCCGGCAAGTCCCTTGATGTCTTTAATTGGGATGGGCCGATCCCAGACGGGAAGGTCTTTGTGCTTGGTGACGCGGATGAAAGTTTTGATTCTCGATACTGGGGTTTTGTTGAGAGTGAAAATCTACATAAAGTTAATACTTTTTAAGTTAGGTGGAATGGATGAATATGACGCTTTCTCTTTCAGCATTTCTATTGTTAGTGAATAGTACGATGGCTGTCGGTTGTGATGACGAAAAGTTGGGTTATTGGTGGTACTGCGAACCCGAGAGTGAAGCGATGGAGAAGACGCCGAGAGAAGAATTACCGCCACCGCCACCACACGCAAAAATGATGGAAATGCATCCTGACAATATTGCGACGTTGCAGCAGGATTATCTCAAGGAAGCGGTTTGGAAAACAACCCCAGAAAATGTCTTAAATTATTATAGGGTAATGGATGTTAGCCGTAAGAAATCATTGGCGTTTACTTCGGTGAGTCATTTGGTGATGTTGGAAAACCCTGAGCTTAATGCCTGGGGGCAATATGCAAAAACAAACCCTGGTCGACGGGAATTAACCAAGGTTAGACAAACGACGACAAACCAAGCTTTATCCCGATTTAGAAATCATTACGCCTTGATCGTATTTACAACGGAGACCTGTCCATTTTGTCGTACTCAAAAAGGGGTATTAAAATATTTTTCAGAAAGACATGGTTGGACTGTCCGAGAGGTTGATATAAACCAACGTCCTTCGGCGGCCAGCCGATTTAATGTTCAAGTGACGCCATTAACTATCTTGGTCAAAAAGGGCAGTGACGCGTGGATGCCGATTGCGGTGGGCGAGGAAGCCTTACCAACGATTGAAGACAACGCTTATCGAGCCATTCGTTATCTGAGCGGTGAAACATCCCCAACACAATTTTTAAACATGGAATACCAAGATGGCGGTGTTAAAGATCCGTTGGTAACAATGAGGGGACAGTGATGCGGCTTTATCGATTTTTTACCGTTCTGTGGCTGTGGCTACTTGGCTCGGTCTCATATGCGGCCCCTTGGGTGGATGATTGGATTGATCAGTCAACGGTTTCGTCTCCTTCATATTTTGAAGGACAAAGAAGAGGCTATGTGTCAGGAGGGTCATTTCAAGCCAGATGGCGAATGACGAATGACAATTTGTTTACTGTTCAGCCCCCACGGATTCGATCCGGTTGTGGTGGAATCGATGTGTTTGCTGGTGGATTAAGCTTTCTTGACCCAGACTTGTTAGTGGACAAGCTACAGGGAATTATTCAGGCGGCTCCGGCTGTCGCATTTGATATGGCCCTCAAGACCATGTGTAAAGAATGCAGTGAAACGATGAAAGCCATGGAGCGAGCCGCGAGCTGGATGAACAGCTTGCAGCTCAATGATTGTGCGATGTCTAAAAGGTTAGTGGCAACGGTGGCCTCTGATGACCCGGATATTTTAGGTGATATGTGGTCTGAAATCTCCGGAGGCGTTAGCCTCAATGAAGCATTAAATCGTAACTACAACGAACATCAAACAGATATAAAGGCCAATGGTGGTCGCCCGACCAATCCACTCCAAAATGCGGTGCGTGATTGTCCTGCCGATTTTCAGGTCATATTTTCAAACGGAGGATCGGTGATTGAAAATATTACCAACCGACTTGGTTTTGATGATTATGGCGATCTATTAAGAGGATATATCGGCGATGTGGTGATTGAATATATCGCCGCAGAAAACATGTTTAACGTGGAAACGGTCGATGCATGCAGAGGCAACGATAAGTTCTCGTTTGAGGACTTTTTAACGGGTGATGCACAGGAAAGACCGACGGGGGCTGGCGCTGTTTGTGTGGCGAATACAGGAACCGACTTATATACCTGGGTATCAAACCAACTGGTTTCAATTGCCAATAAGATCCGTAATGGTGCGCCAGGCTACACAGCAGAAGAAGAGGCGTTCATTGAATCGTCGCCGTTACCGGTGTTTTCAATCTTGAAAACCGCCGTGGCGACAGGAAATAGAAATTCGGCCATTGCCAACATTAGAGACCCATTAGCGACAGCCTATGCGTATAAAGCCATTGATGATCTTTATGTAAACATCGGTTACATGATTGATAAAGCCATTGAAGCCTCTGAAAAAGGTGGGGTATCACCGGGGGGAGATGTTGATTATTGTCAGCCAAAAATATTAGAAAGTGCGATAGCTAAGGTGAGGAAATGGAAACCTCTCATCTTTGATATGAGAAAAGAAACAAAAAGATACTACGACGCTAAATTGCAGTCGCTTGTTAATCACTTAACGGTGATTCGAACAGAACTTGAGAGGGAGAAAGAATTTAACCGGAAGTTTGCGAAATCGATACAAGAGTAATTTGACGATGAATAAAGCCATCATACGGTTAAGTCTAGTGTTGTTGATAATTT
>VAPL010042577.1_pt1 | contig 15886 bp, 16 predicted proteins | sample 3395061 | NCBI WGS metagenome assembly VAPL01 (sample SAMN08290444, study PRJNA428436) | hydrothermal vent metagenome | isolation source: Deep-sea hydrothermal vent chimney 2 | place: Pacific Ocean: Juan De Fuca Ridge | depth 2182 m m | reverse complement strand
CTATCTTGTCGGGCATAACCAAAATAAGGCATAACCGCAGTAATACGCGCGACAGAGGCGCGTTTCATGGCATCAGCCATGACCACTAGTTCCATTAGGTTATCATTGGTTGGAGCGCAGGTAGGTTGAACAATGAAGACATCGCGACCACGAACATTCTCCATGATCTCAAACATCACTTCACCATCGCTGAAATGATTAACTACGGCTTTTCCCAAGGGTAAATTAAGACGTTTTACAATCTTCTTGGCGAGTTCAGGATTTGCATTACCTGAAAATACCATCATGCCACTTAAAGCCACAGTTCCTCCGAATCGCCCTATTTAATTGTACTGTTCGTACTGTTAGCTATTCGCTTGAGTTTGAACAAAAAATGGCTGGGACGGCAGGATTCGAACCTGCGCATGCTGAGATCAAAACCCAGTGCCTTACCGCTTGGCGACGTCCCAAGAACTCTATTCAATACTGACTTATTCATTCAGTATTTTAAAATCTGATACTTATAAATCCATAACTTTATGCTGGTTTATAAAGAGGCGATATATTACACCCTTTTGCAATAAAACCGGACCATTTTTTTCCTAAAACACCAAAAACATCGTTTGCAAGCTTTGCCGTAGCAAAAGCCGCGAAAACACACGCTCCGGTGCCTGTCATTCGAGCAATACCAAACTGGGATAAATCGTTTAAAGCATCATCCACCTGAGGATATAAATCCCGAACCACCAACTCGCAGACATTTTCCAACGCCGCCGAGTTTTCTTGGAAGTCGCGTATTGTAATCGGTGCGCAGCTTCGGTTCAAACTTCTATGCGAAAAAATTGCCTCGGTAGACACATTAATTGCCGGATTGAGCACCACAAACCAAGGTTCGACAGGATTTATCGAATTTAACTGCTCACCAACCCCTTCAGCCCACGCAGCATGACCATGAATAAACACCGGTAAATCCGCTCCAAGTGTTAACCCTAGCTCAGCAAGTCGCTCCCTAGAGAAGCCACAATCCCATATTTGGTTCAACGCGACCAAGGTAGTGGCGGCATCCGAGCTGCCCCCTCCCAAACCACCTCCCATCGGCAGACGCTTATCAATACGAATATTAACACCTAACGGGCTAGCCACTTCTTGTTGTAGCAAATTGGCAGCACAGACCATCAAATCTTCATCTTCTGCCACACCCGGTAGCTCGGTTTCGCGTTTAATAACACCGTCATCCCGTACTGTAAATTGTAAGGCGTCCCCAAAATCTAAAAATTGGAATACCGTCTGCAAATTATGATAACCATCTTCCCGCTGCCCGGTAATATGCAAAAACAGATTTAACTTCGCAGGAGCTTGCCAAACCCGATAATTATCAACAATTTTCATTTACTTTAATTCGTACCCGCTTGGATTCCAAATGCGACGCGAACACCATCAGAATTCAAATAGCCTCGAACCCCAATAAAATAGAAGCCAAATAGAATAAATAATAGAGTATATATTGGTAAACTAAATAAATAGCCCTTACCCACCAAACTAATAAAATATAGCACTAAAACAAGCGCACTGGCATAACACATGACCCGAGCAAAATGCCAAACAACCCAAAACCGAAAAAACAATAACACGCCATTAAATGCAAATAATCCTGCGGTGACAACCAAAGCTGTCCGAATCTCTAGCCAACCATCAGCACTCAACGACAAATAAAAATTGGCCAAACAAAAAAGCGCCACTGCCGTATTAACAATAAGAATATTTCGAATACCAACTAACATTATTAATTCAAACTCATTTTTTTAAAATCAAATTGTATAACATCACCCTGCCCGGGGGTATTTTTTATTGAATACGGGGGGACTATCAGGTTTTTTTGATGCTTCTTACCGGTACCACGGTATCGCCGACCGGCTAGATCGTAGACAGAACCAAAACAAGACTCCGTAAAACCACCCAGCCAAATTAAACCTTGTCCAGTTAATAGTTCTTCAACTTTGCCACTCACATCGTCAATATAACGAATAGCGCAAGAGCGAATGGATTCAATCGGTTTAAATACAAAATATTGACTATTGAGTGAACGCTGCAAAATAGTCGGGTTCGCCAACAAAGCATTTAGCAAAACAAATTGCTTTATTTCACTATCACGCCGCTTATAAACCCAGATAGGCAGATAAGCGACATTCAACTTCTTGATATCACCAGCTTCTAATGCTGCTAAAGATTCAGAAAAATATCGATTTTTATTGGATTTACCCAGTGATTGATCAAATTCATCCTCAGTAAATAACCCCCAAATAATGGGTGATATAACCAACAAAAAACCAACTAGCAACACCAATCGAAATAACAATGAAATAAAAAATCGGTAATTAGAGACAACCATGTTAAATATACATACAGTTAAATTGTTGAACTAAAAGCTATGAAATAACAACATTTCGACTAAACTTTGAATACTCTATAATAAGTACTCATAAAATGTCTGCTAGTTATAATTTTCGCAATCAATATTTCATCTTTGTTTTTGTTACAACATTATCGCTAATCGTTGCAGGTATCGTGGCAAATAAATACATCCACTTAAACAATGATAAAAATATTGAAAATAGCACATTAGCCGTCAGTATCTCAGATTCTGTTGATTCACTCCACGTCCATATTGATAAAGCCAATAAAGTATTAAACTTATTTTTACTGTCACCATCAAAACTTTATCGGCAACAGTTTTTAATCGAACTGAAACTAGCCAGCAAAAATATTGATAACATCTCCAATCACCAATGGATTATTGATAATACCTTAAAACAAGAAATTAACGATCTTCAAAAAAATATACACAGTTTTTCAAATATTTCAAAAAAATTAATGGATATTAGATTTAAAAATACCGCGGTATTTCCTGCAATAACTATTGCTGAACAAAAAATGGTAGGTATTCAAGCAAATATTATTGATAATATCAATCTTGCTCTGCACGAAATAAGAGAAACAAAACCGATTGATATCGAACTTTATAGCGATCTAGTCAACATGAAAGATAAATGGCGTCGGCTTGTTTTAGCTTTTCGACTTTATTTTATTTATCAAATGGGTTCATTAAACGAAGATGTTTCGATCTCGACAATAAAAAATATAGAACTATATAAAAATGATATTAGCAATATGATTAATACAACATTTTTCCAGTATGAATTAAATGATAATTTAGGGTTTGAGTCTGAAACTGCAATAGCAAATATGAAACCACTATTGCAAAAATGGTTTGATGCTTATGAAGAAATAAAATTAATACAAATAAAAGGACAATGGCGAATTGATGTCTTAATGGTATTAAATGATATCAACCCGATTAACCATGAAATTTACTATAACCTAAATCAAATTGAATTGGCGCTGAATAATTTTATATCCAGCAATATAAAACAACAAGAAACAATGTCCGATTCGATGCAAAATTTTTTATGGTTAATTGTTATGTTGTTTATCAGTATTTTATCCATTATCTATTTTGCTATTGATAAAACATTATTAAAACCTATATCAAATTTAACGCAAAATATCGAAAATGAAAAATACATAAACTCTACTCAGTTTGAAGTCTCTAGCAAGGCCACCGAGATAAATAAATTTTTAACTGTTTTTACTGGAATGAAAAAACAAATTAAATTACGCGAAGAAAAATTAGAATACATGGCGCTACATGATGGTTTAACCTCACTGCCAAACCGTAGTTTATTATTTGATAGAATTAATGTCGCAATCAACAATTATCAACGTTACAAAGAAATGTTTGCTTTATTCATGCTCGATTTGAATAAATTTAAACTTGTCAACGACACATTAGGACATAACATTGGTGATCAGGTTTTAATCCAAGTTGCCTCCCGACTTAAATCAATATTACGAAAAACCGACTCTGTCGCTCGAATTGGAGGGGATGAATTTTCAATATTAATGCTCAATATTGATCAAAAATCTATCAATGATTTAGCGACCAAAATAAATACAAAAATAGCAGAAGCAATTTATATCGATGGCCAAAAAATTCTAATTGGCACTAGCATTGGTATCGCGATATTCCCTACTCATGGTTTTAACAATGAAATGTTAATGCAAAAAGCCGATCTTGCTATGTATTACTCCAAAACACACAACACAGCATTTACAATTTATTATGAAAAATTATCAGATAATCCAGATACTAAACCAACATCCATCAACTCGAAATAAGCCAGTCTTCAATCACAAATCGAATATCTAAAGTATTTTGCTTAATAAACACTTTAGATGGCAAATAAATAGTATTAATTTTTTTATAACGTTTAAACCGAATATTCCACTCATTTTGAGTTAAATGACTTAAACGCCCATAAGCATCTAATTTTTGGTTTGAAATTACGGACTTTGGATTAGCGAGTCCCCGAATCCAATAAAACAAACTTTGAATCGGAATTTGAACTCCCGTAGTTTCAAAAAGTAGTTGCGAGGCATCTTGCGCATAATGCGTTTGATCTGCGGTTTGAATACGAACACCCGTCTGATCGCCATCGAGTTGCACTGCGCCAGCACCAAATGGGCCACTTAAATGGATTTTATAGTGTTGCGCTTGTTGTTTCCAAACTACCGATAAGTGCCAAACTTCAGCTTTGTTGGACACTGCCAAACGCGCATTAATTTTCCAGTCTGAAATTTGCTTTAATTGAGCCTGACGCAGCAACCATTCCATCTCTGGATCGGCAACAGTATCGGGTTTTATAACCGTAGTACACGCAGTTAAAAAAAATAAAAAATAAAACCCTAAACTGTGATAAGCAAATGCACTAAAATTATTTATTAAAACGTTTAATGACATGCAATAATAATTCGTGATCCGGTGTGGCTTTTAAGGCTTCATCCCATAATGCTTTTGCAGATTCTTGTTCACCCATAACCCATAAAACTTCACCAAGGTGGGCAGCAATTTCAGGATCTTTCATTAATGCAAATGCTTCGCGTAAATGCTTAATAGCCTCACTGGTATTACCCAGACGGTATTGAATCCAACCCAAGCTATCTTTAATTGCGGCATCATTAGGGCGTAATCGATGTGCCCGTTCAATGTATTCTAAAGCTTCCGCATAACGATCGGTTCTGTCGGCGAGTGTATATCCCAAAGCGTTTAGTGCCTGCGCATTATTGGGTTCACGCGCTAATATATTCTTTAAATCGTCTTCTGCAACATCAAGTCGATTTAATTTATCGGCCATTAATGCCCTCGCATACAATAGCTGAGTGTTATCCGGCAAAGACGCTAATGATTCAGTATAATGATTAAAGGCATCACCATATTTTTTAGCATTACGTAAAATCTCACCTTCGGCGACTAAAATTCGTAATTCTTGCTCTGCCGATTGAGTTGGTAAGTCTTGTAAAAATTTTCTGGCAACGTCAACGCTTTCTTCACGCGCAATCAATAGCGACAATTTTATTTTGGCATCGATATAATAATGGCCACCATTTATAACACTATACCAGCGGCGTGCTTCACTATAATTTTCCCGATGTTCGGCGATTTGTCCCAAATAATAATGAGCTTCATCTTCACGTTTTTTGCGTTCAACCAACTTTAAAAATTTAGTTTCGGCATAATCCAAATCACCTGCACGTAAAGCCAACAATGCGACTGCAAATGTGGCATCGATATTATCTTTTTGCTCTACTAATACTAACTCAAATTGTTTTCTGGCATCGCTAAGTCGCTTATCGTCAACCAATTTACGCGCATAATACATTCTGAGTTCAGCATTAGATGAGTTCTCCTTAAGCGCTGACTCTAATAGACCAAAAGCCTTAATTTTTTTCTTTTGACGAAATAACACATTACTGCGAAAAATTTGTGCTTTAGTCCACTTTGGCTGCAACAAAACCACTTGATTTAATGCTGTTACGGCAACATCCAACTCTCCCACCAAAGAAGCTAATTGACCATAAGCAAACTGTGCAAACGCATTTTTCTGACGGGATTTCACTAATTTTTTCATCACTTCCAAGGCTGTTGCCTTATCACGTTCTTTGCTCAATAAAGACGTTATCAATAAAAACCCCTGTTGTTGATTTTTTTTAGCCGCTGCTAATATTTTTTCAAAATGGAACAATGCAACATCAACATTACCCTGACGCAAATACATACTACCGAGGACTTGATGTACTTCAGGATTTTCAGGATCAATTTTGACCCAATGCTTTGCTATTTTTAAAGCACTGTCATTATCACGAGAGAAAATAGCAATTTGCGTGGCTCGCTCAGCAATTTTAGGATCATTTGACATTAATGCCGCTTTATCGTATTGCTGCACGGCAACATCCAAATTTCCACGCTGTCCAGCGACTTCAGCGGCCATTAACCTGAACAGTAATTCAGCACTTAACGCCGTTGATTCTTCAGGCTCAACGGTGGTACTTGGTTGGACAGCTTTTAATTCTTTCGCCGGTTGGTCGGATTTCGTAACCTTGCTAACTTTAGTCTGACTCGTTGTAGCCTTAATATTTTTATGGAATTCAGCTGGTTTACTGTTACTCACTGGTACTGGAGTTGAGCAAGCCTGTAAAAAAAGGCTTAAAATCAACGTAATAGCGGATTTTGATGTGATATTACTAGTAATTATGTTCATGTAGGGACTCTATTTGAATTTTAATCTAATTTTTCACTCTATATTATTAACTATAACCAACTTTTCCTCAAATTACCTTTATAATGTGCATGCTATTATAATATTGTGGCATAGGCTGCTAATTAATAGGAATTTAAGTAAGGTTTATATTGTGACATTATTGGCATTTGGAATTAATCATAAAACAGCTCCGATTGATATACGGGAAAAGGTTGCCTTTGCGCCTGAAAACGTTACCACAGCGCTAACTGATCTCACCAAAAATTCACCGGTCACTGAAGCGGCAATAATTTCCACCTGCAATCGCACCGAACTGATCTGCGAATTAGAGTTTCCTGATATTGATTCAGTGCTCTATTGGTTTGGAAAGTACCACCATATTGAACACAATATTCTTAAACCTTATGTCTATAACCATCCCGACAAAGAAGCCGTGCGCCACATACTCCGTGTCGCAAGTGGTTTGGATTCACTGGTATTAGGTGAACCACAAATTCTTGGACAAGTAAAAACTGCATATGTTCAAGCAAATGAAGCCGGCACAATGGGCAGTTTATTAAACCAATTATTTCAACATACCTTTTCAGTCGCCAAGCAAGTTCGCACCGATACGGCGATTGGCTCCAGCGCTGTTTCAGTTGCATTTGCCGCGGTTAGCCTTGCCAAACAAATTTTTTCAAATTTAAATGAGCACACGGCATTATTAATTGGTGCCGGTGAGACAATTGAATTAGTTGCTCGGCATTTAAAAGATCAAGGCATTAAAGATATTATTATCGCTAACCGAACAATTGAAAATGCCCAATCACTCGCATCACAATATGATGGCACCGGTATCGCAATTGCCGACATGCCCGACCACCTAGCCGATGCCGATATTATTATTTCGTCCACCGCCAGCCAATTACCCATTCTAGGTAAAGGTGCAGTTGAACGAGCAATGAAAAAACGCAAACATCGACCGATGTTTATGGTCGATATAGCCGTACCACGCGACATTGAACCCGAGGTTGCCGACCTAAAAGACATATACTTATACACCGTTGACGACTTAACCCAAGTTATTGAAGAAAACCAACGTTCGCGCCAAGAAGCCGCACTTCAAGCAGAAGAAATCATTGAAAACCAAGTCGTACATTATATGAAATGGCTGCAATCGCTAGAAGCCGTTAGCACCATACGCAACTATCGTGCCCGAGCCGATAAATATCGCGATGAATTAACCCAAAACGCAATAAAACAAATTGCTTCCGGTAAAAATGCAGATGTTGTTATTAAAGAATTATCACGTAAACTAACCAACAAATTGGTTCACGCCCCGACTGTCCAAATTCATCAAGCAGCTTATGAAGGTCGTAAAGAATTCATTAAAATTGCACATGAATTATTAGACATTAAAAATGATTTAGACGAGTAACGCAATGAAAGAATCCCTGCTGTTAAAGCTAGACGCTCTTGCCGAGCGCCTAGAAGAAATTAATGCACTGTTATCTGATCCCAGTGTTATATCCGATCAAAATAAATTTCGTGCGCTCTCGCAAGAACACGCGCAAGTCTCTCCCGTGGTTGATTGCTTTAATCAATTTAAAACCACACTTGTCACCATTGACGATGCTAATGTCATGCTGCAAGAAAAAGACAAAGAGCTTCAAGAATTAGCCCAAGAAGAATTAAAAGAAGCCAAAGCCCAACAAGAAACACTTGAAATGGAACTGCAAAAATTATTATTGCCAGTAGATCCTAATGACAGTAAAAATACCTTTGTAGAAATACGTGCTGGCACCGGTGGTGACGAGGCAGCATTATTTGCCGGAAATTTATTTCGCATGTATTCACGCTTTGCAGAAACAAAAAAATGGCAAATTGAAGTTATGAGCCAAAATCAAGGTGAACACGGTGGTTATAAAGAAATTGTTATTCGTGTCAGTGGCCAAAATGTCTATTCACAATTAAAATTTGAATCCGGTGGCCATCGAGTGCAACGCGTTCCCGAAACTGAATCACAAGGTCGAGTACACACCTCGGCCTGTACTGTTGCGGTCATGCCCGAAGTTGATGAAATTGAAGCCATTGAAATTAATCCTGCCGACTTAAAAGTCGACACCTTTCGTGCCTCTGGTGCAGGTGGACAGCACGTTAATAAAACCGATTCGGCTATTCGTCTAACCCACCTACCAACCGGGCTTGTTGTTGAATGTCAGGATGAACGCTCGCAACATAAAAATCGCGCGCGAGCCATGTCAGTATTACAAGCAAAATTACAAAGCCAAGAACAAGAAAAACAAGACAAAGAACAAGCCGATACCCGAAAATCACTCGTTGGTAGTGGTGATCGTTCCGAACGAATCCGAACCTATAACTATTCTCAAGGTCGTGTAACCGATCACCGCATTAATCTAACCCTGTATAAACTTGATGAAGTGATGGAAGGCAAATTATCCGATCTAGTCGAACCACTCATCAGCGAACACCAAATGGATCAACTCGCCGCAATGGGTGATTAATTTAAAATTAAATGAATATTAAAACAGCCCTTAACTGGGCTAGTTCAGAACTTAGCAACATTCAACACACCGCACAACTCGATGCCGAAATACTGCTTGCAAAATCATTAAACAAAAACCGCAGTTACCTTTATACTTGGCCAGAACAAGACCTAAACGCAGCACAAATACAACACTTCCAAGAATATATTAATAAACGAAAAACCGGCATCCCAATTGCTTACCTACTTGGCAACAAAGAATTTTGGTCACTAAACTTTACAGTAACAACCGACACCTTAATCCCAAGACCTGAAACCGAGCTATTAGTCGAACACGCTTTAGAACTAATACCAAAACAAGCATCATGGCAAATAGCCGATCTTGGTACCGGTAGTGGTGCGATTGCACTTGCTATCGCCTCAGAGCGCCAGCAATGCCAAATTACCGCAATTGATAAATCAAACGCAGCACTCGACATTGCCATCAAAAATGCGCACAATAATAACATCAGCAATATTACATTTATACAAAGCAATTGGTTTGAGAGATTAACCGAGCAGCAATTTAATATTATCATCTCAAACCCACCGTATGTAGCTAATCACGACCCGCTACTATTACAAGGTGATGTTCAATTTGAACCAGACTCTGCTTTAAAATCGGGAATTGATGGCTTAGAGGATATAACAAAAATAATACAACAAGCCCCAAAGTATTTACTGAATGGCGCTTGGTTATTATTAGAACATGGCTTTGAGCAACACAAACTCGTGCAACAATTATTTAAACATTGTCATTATGAAAACATTAAAACTCAACATGATTTAAGCGGGCAAGCCAGAATTACCTTTGCCCAACTAAATAAAAATGACTAACACCATGAATAACGATCAACTACTACGCTACAGCCGACACATTTTATTACCACAATGTGATGTTAGCGGCCAAGAAAAATTACTAGCAGCACATGCCGTTATCATAGGCTTAGGCGGATTGGGATCACCCGTTGCACTTTACCTAGCCGCAGCAGGTGTTGGTGAACTCACCTTTGTCGATTTTGATACAGTCGAAGTGTCAAACCTACAACGTCAAATAGCACACCAAACACAAAACTGCGGCAACAGTAAAGTTGAATCAGCCAAACAATCAGCAATCGAATTAAACCCCGATGTTAAAATTAATACCATAAATAAAAACATTCGCAATAGCGAATTACAATCGTTAATAGCAACAGCCGATGTTGTATTGGATTGTACCGATAATTTTTCAACACGATTCAATATTAATAAATACAGTGTTATTGAATCAACACCACTGGTTTCCGGTGCCGCGATTCGCATGGATGGCCAAGTAAGTGTTTTTAACCAACACCAATCCAGCCCTTGTTATCAATGCTTATATAAAGACCAAGGTGATGCAGAAGAACGTTGCAGTGACAACGGCATACTCGCCCCCGTGGTAGGAATCATCGGCTGCATTCAAGCAACCGAAGCAATTAAAATATTAACAGGCATAGGCAATACACTTGATTCCCGAGTATTAATACTCGATGCCAGTAATATGGAGTGGCGTAGTATCAAACTAAAAAAAGATCCAGCTTGCACTGTCTGTCAATAATTAACTAACAAAAAAATAGACTAAACTAATTATAACAAACACAAACCGAGTGAAACTACTATGACTGATTCAAATCCATTCCAAACACCAGAATCTGACGTATCGCCAACACCAGCCAACACCCAAAATACTAATGCCAATAAAGTGATTATTTGCAATTCGGTCGCAACACTAAATGGTGCCAGTTGGATTGTTGACGGATTTAAAAACTTTGCCACCAGCCCGTTCACTTGGTTATTAGCAGTTTTTTTATATTTATTAATGCTAGGAACATTATCCATGTTACCTTTTGTTTCTATTATCAGCACCATCATCGCACCAATATTCATGGCCGGACTGATGATTTGCGCAAAACAAAATAAATATAACCAACAGTTTTCCATTAATAATTTATTCGACGGTTTCAGACTAAACGGTGGCAAGCTTGCCGGTTTAGGCGCAATTTATTTTGGCATGATTATTTTAATATTTATGGTATTTGGCGCTATTATGCTAGTAATGGTGTTTAGCAATGTAGCAAATATTGAGTCACTAGCTGATCCAAGTAATTTTTCTGCCAATACCGTACTTATTTTTTTATTGTTCTTATTAATTGCGTTAGCGATTATGATTCCTATCATCATGGCATTTTGGTTTGCTCCAGCCCTAGTAATTTTTCATAACATTGAAATATTCGACGCAATTAAACTCAGCTTCACGGGCTGCATGAAAAACGTAATGCCGTATTTAATTTACAGCATAGTGTACATAGTGGTTTATTTACTCGCAATTATACCCGTCGCAATATTGGCTATCTTTTTAGACACCAACGATCCAAACCCGATTTTAATAACCTTAATGGTCTTAACCGGTTTAATAGAAGCATTAATATTAACCGCAACATTTATTACTTCATTGTTTGCGAGTTATGAAGATATATTCACTACCGAGCCATAAGAAATGATTATATAATTACAATTATTATTAATTAATAAACCTGAGCTCGGCATAAGAATAACGGTTATTTTTTGATAACCCAAATTTTAAAACACTCATCACTCCGATGGTATTAATAAATGCTTATCACATTCACAGTCGGAATCTAAAGTTTAAATACCAATATTTTCAGGTTGCGCTAATAATATTCTTACACAAATCTGAAGTTAATTAAATTTATTACGCGACTTTTTCTTTGGGTAATACTTAACAAACTCAAATAACTTAAAATCGCTATCTTGAGTCCAAATTAACGCATCAAATTTTTTTGCTGTTGCGTAAATAATACTGTCTGCTAATGGCAATTTGTATTGAACACCATACTGAGCCGCATCAACAGCCAAAGCTCCATCTAACGCAACGACACTCCCTTGTTCCATATGAGCAATAGCTTCAAGAGCCATATCCTCACCTCGTTGACGTAAAATACATTTAAAAACTTCAGTAATGGTGATGCTTGGTACTATCAACTTTTCAATATCTTCGATAGCACGTGAAAATAGTGTCGCGTTATCATCACCCGCAAAATAAGACAACCATGCGGAGGAATCTATAACATTCATATACGATCTTTATCACGCTTTACTTGGGTATCAATTCCTTTTAAAAATCCTTTCATTTTCTTCATTGGTTTGATCGGGATCAGCTCTATACGATTACGATAGGTAAGCATTTGTATTTTTTGGCCTGAAACTATACCCATAGATTCTCGCACCTCTTTAGGAATAACTATTTGAAATTTAGGCGAAACCGTCACGGCTTTCATGTCGAACACCTCATCGATAGGAATATAGTATTACTATATGTCTATCGATAAATATTGTCAACCACATAACTTCTTGCTAACAGCATGTTGCTCTTAAAAACTTAACAAGTTTCATATGCTTAACCATTTTCCTGAGACAACAAAAATTTAGAATATTTTCCATCACATACTAAATTATCATGTATTTCATTTTCATTAATAATAACCTGAGTACTTTTACCATAATGGTTATCCTCTCTTGAATCTGACAATAGTTTATCAAGGGATATCAAAAAATGTTTCTCTGGCATAGTCGGTTCACCAAGGTAACCTAATGCAATATAAACGGGCATATTTCTTTTATTAGAAAAATGTTGATAACGTTGAGCTTGATACAGCGATCCCCAACTAATTTCATTTTTTTTGCCGCTACGGTAACACCCCGATCGATATTTACATTCAATTGCAAATTCAGCTCCCGAACTATTTTTAACAACTAAATCAGGATTACCATTCGATTCAACTTTAATACCAGAATCAAAACCTTTATCGGGAGTCCATTCTAATATTGTAAATTTTTTATTTTTTACTAAGTTAGTTGCAACGCAGATCTCATAGCGCCGACCTTTTAACAGGTTTTCATATTTAGGATCATCAAAGTTAATATCAAATACGGCTGCCTCCCTTTTAATTTTTTCAAATTCCTTAGATAACGTCGAATATGATAATTGCATTTCCGATATTGTAGTTTTATGACGTGCAGCAGATTCTTTGTCAAACAAATTTTTTAACCGTTGTTTATAACGTTGTTTTTCTTTATTTTGCTCAATTATATCGAGTTTTATACTTTGCTGTTTAAATTTTCCACTTAATATTTTATACTCAGTAGAAATACTATTGGCTTGTTGTCTATAAAAATCTACCTCATGAATATACTTCTCATTAATATTTTCAGAAGATCTTCTAATTTTCTTTCGTTTATTACCCAATAGAAATACATTTAAAAACAAAAGCACCACTATCAATAAAATATTTAGAATTATATTAAACCAATTTTGAGAAATAAAACCATTATATACTTTATATCCAATATCAACGTGATGACTTTTAATAAAATATATTCGATGTTTAAACTTTACATATTGCCATTTTCCAGATTTACCAGAATATTGATAAGAAAGTGTTGAATATGCTGACATATAAATAGAACGTTGATTGGTATCATTTTGTACAGGATAAAGTTGAATAGAGTGATCGGAATTGTTTTTTACTACTTTATTTAAATTAATAAATCCAACTAAATTAAGAATAGAGTGGTTATTTTTAATCACTAGAATTGTATCTAATAAAACCAAAAAAATTAACATGAAAATTAATTTTTTCATTATTTTAGCTATGGCAATTCGTTAAATCAAAAATATTAGCTGATCCAGCATCTATCACATTTGGCGGATCACCATAAAATCCCCCCATAACTAAAGCATTTCCATCAGAACTAAAACTTAACGAATTACCAAAAAAATTTCTAGCCTTAGGCGATTTTGCTACAATTGTTTTAACCCAAACCCAGCCCTTATTTTTATCAAATAATTGCACGACACCTGAATCAATAACAGCCGAAGAATCACCAAAGGATTCACCAGTATCTAATGGTATAAATGTTTGTAAATTATCGACCGAACGTTCCACTTGATAATAACTGGCTTCACCACCAGAAACAGGTGGGTTCCAATTAAGTGCCACGTTAGTATCATTAATGACAACCGCTTGTACTTGCTGAGGTTTACCGGGTTTAGCAATAACAAAAGGATTGATAGTAATTTGCTCTGTGGTCACATTAGCAATAATTTCACTAAATGTGATACTAATAAAACTTCCAATAATAACATCAGACTCCCCAGAGGAAGGAATCGTCTTAAAAATTTGAGGCGGTGTGGTATCTTTTTCCGGAAGAGCAGGTATTTCACCGCCTCCGCCGCCACCACAAACTAATAAAGCGGATGCAAAAAACGTAAGTAATAATAAATAGAAAATTAAATTTAGATGTATATACACATATTACCCTAATATTTAAATTAATTAACGAAAATTATATAAAACAGTCAAACCTGCATAATATTAGCAAAAAATTCAGCACACTTTGAAATACACAATATCTAATTGTTATTTTTATAATCCAAATTTTAAACCAACCGTCATTTCGGTAATATTTTAAGCCGAAATCCAGAGTTAAAACTTAAAGATTATAAATTATAACTAATTTTTTTTATATCGATCTGGGGCTATGTTAGTTAGCTATATAGCTAAACACAAAAAATTATGATTTTGGAACTATATAGCCAGAAATATTTGCAATAAAACTAGAAACTTCTTGATCAATAGTTGATGAATTTGAACCAGTTACTCGAATTTTAATAAAATGTTTTTTCTGGCCACGAATAAATAAATAACTTATTTTTTTTGATAATCCGTCAGTACTAACAATACTATAACTTGAGGTTAAGTATAATGGTGAAAGCGTCATATTAAAAGGAAGAGCTTTAATTGATTTATAAAGTCCCGATTTAACTCCCAATTTCACATCATTTTGTGCCTGAATAAATTGTTTATTAACATGAGCTCCTTCAAGTCCATTCTTAATATTCTTTATACCTAAATCATAAACTATTACTGTTATAACAATACCTGTTTTACTCTTAAAATTTAAAGCATAACCAAGCCTTAAATCATCATAATCTTTTTTATTTTCTAATGTGAAATTATTAATTTTATTAGGAAAATCAAATATTTTATTTTTACATTTGATATTAGCATCTAACAAAGGCTTCTTTGTAAAGTAGTAACTACCACTCCCCATATGAATTTCTTTGTAATATTTTTCATTCATTGTATACGTAAATTTTTCACCTTTACATTTTTTATTAGCATAATCATTAAGTTTCTGCTCCATATCAGAGCTAGAAGCAAAGCCATTACCGCTCAACCTGACAAAATGACTACCGTCTGGGTTTTCATTTTCATCATTGATGATAATCCATGCACATGATGTTAACAAAAATGGTAATAATGCTATTACTACTAATCGTAAATATTTCATGGTTATCTTGTTATTTCCTTTTTTTGTTGCGTAAATTATGATTGAGTTCTGTATACAGAGCTTGTCAGCCAGTTTTATTTGTTAGTTTATCCTCCTTTAAATAAAAATAAATACATATGTCGGTTTTCAAAAATATCGTATACCTTGATTGTTACAAAATTTCTGCTGTTGGGCTTCGTTACTCTCACCCAACCTATAATGGCTGTGTAGTGATCTAATGATTTTAGACATTTTTTTAAAAATATAAATTCAATAAATAGTACAACTTAATTTCAAGCAATCGTACCCCTTGATTTATTTATATAAGCTTGATTAAATGACAACTCTATCT
>VAPL010063397.1_pt1 | contig 15888 bp, 15 predicted proteins | sample 3395061 | NCBI WGS metagenome assembly VAPL01 (sample SAMN08290444, study PRJNA428436) | hydrothermal vent metagenome | isolation source: Deep-sea hydrothermal vent chimney 2 | place: Pacific Ocean: Juan De Fuca Ridge | depth 2182 m m | reverse complement strand
GGCGTTATTGATAAGTCAGGCAATGTCGTGATTGATATTTTGCATAACTATGATGACCTGAGTAGAATGGGTATAAAAAATGAGGATTAATAAAATGCCTTATAAAAGCTATTAATTATAAGCATCAGGACAGGGCAATATGTGAATAACTATGTTGTTTGAATAAACTATCCCTGAGTAATCCGCAGGTGAAATATTTTGGATTATCGAGTATAACTTTTTTATTTTAATATAATGAAACGCACAACCACATTAATATTACTGTGTTTTTTGCTGGTTACTCCGGCAAACTCTTCAATACAAAAAGTCACTGTTGATAATATTCAGCGAACATTTTTAATCTACCAGCCGAAAAACATTATATCCCCGGCCCCACTGGTCATTGTATTTCATGGCGGCGGCGGCAATGCAGAAAAGATGCGGGGAGTGGCAAAGTTTGAAGCCATTGCAAAACGCGAAGGCTTTATCGTCGTTTACGCGCAGGCATTAAAAAAACACTGGAATGACGGGCGCAAAACCACAGCAGACGGTGCTGATGATATTGCCTATGTTAATGCCATTATCGATCAGTTAGTGGTGCAAAATCGGGTTGATCCCCTAAATGTATTTGCCACGGGTATTTCAAACGGTGGCTTTTTTATCCAACGTCTTGCCTGTGAATCTTCCCGTTTTAAAGCTTATGCTTCGGTGGTGTCTACTATGGCTGAAACTCTACTGCCGGACTGTAAACCACAAAACCCCGTTAACCTGTTAATGATAAATGGCCGTGATGATCGCTTCGTTCCCTGGGGCGGAGGTGAGGTCAAAAAAGGTCTGTTTCGTGGCAAAGGTGGGAGAATTATATCGGTGGATCAAATGTTGGCATTCTGGCAACGGCATAATCAGTGTCAGTTTTCATCTCGTAGCGCCCTGCCTAATAAAGCCGCTGATGATGGTACCCGGGTGTTCAGAGTGGAGTATCAGCAATGCCAGTCTGGTAGCCAGCTGGTTTTGCTGGATATTACAGGCGGCGGACATATCTGGCCGGGCTATCCACTGAGGTTTTTTGGTCAAAAAATGTTGGGTAAAAGCTCTCAGGATATTAATGCCAGTGAAGTAATCTGGCATTTTTTTAGGACTGCTGATTAACCTGTTAAGCGCCAAGGCGTATTAGTGTAAGTTTAGAGAGCATCCGGTTGTTAATGCCACAGAGCGACTATGACTAGCCTTTACGCTCTATACCATCATATATATAGTATAGCGTTTGCTTATTATGTAATATCCCGCCAGTCTCAGAAGAGATCCGATTTTATTGGTATTAAAGGAATTTAAAATGAAAAGCTTTTTTTCTAAATCTACACTACTGGCTTTCGGGCTGCTTTTAGCGACATCTGCCAATGCAGTTATCGTTGACGAATACTGGATTGACCAGGGATACGGCGCAGGCGAAGGTGGATTTACAATCACAAATGATACAAATCAGGCGATATACGGCTTTGCTGTAGGCGCGAACGGGGCTGACCGGTCTACCTATAACGGTCCTTTAGGACTTAACTGGGTAAGTGCTTTAACTACAGAAGATGGCTGGAATAATGGCTGGGCGGTTGACTGGTCAGAAGCTTATTTTACAGTTGATACACGAAGTATTGGCCTGTTTAGCGACTTATTTGCAGGTTATAACCAGGTTGTGATTTATGCTTATATTCCCTCTGAGTTGGTGTTAGAGGGTGCACCAGCAAGTCGCGGGCTAGCTGCAGGTGAGATAGAAAGCGGTTTTACATTTGTTACAGACGAACTAGCTTCACCTTTTGTAACATTCGATCAGAACTATAACTTACTGGAAACCGGCGATACATTACATGTTGCAACGGTTCCGGTACCGGCTGCAGTCTGGTTGTTTCTTTCAGGTGTGTTAGGTCTGGCAGGTATTGCAAGACGTAAAGTTTAGTTTCTTAGCTAATATCTGATCTAAAAAGCCCGGTTATTGATTAACCGGGCTTTTTTATTGCCCGTGATTATTGCCCGTGATTATTGTTCAGTTCGGTAATTTCGATTAAATGTTGAGATTTGTTATGAAAACCCGTATAATCGCGCGCCTGAGCCATAGAGCTCAGTTTTTTTACTCCTTGTTCTACTGGTGGCCTTAATATTACTGGCTGGCAGAGAGCATTAACCCGTAAGGAGCACGCAATGCGTCATTACGAAATTGTGTTTCTGGTCCACCCTGACCAGAGCGAGCAGGTGCCTGCTATGATCGAACGTTATAAAGGCGTTATCGAGTCTAAAGGTGGCAAGGTTCACCGCTTAGAAGATTGGGGCCGTCGTCAGCTGGCTTATTCAATCAATAAAATCCACAAAGCCCATTATGTTCTGATGAATGTAGAGTGCGGTAACGAAGAAATGGAAGAGCTGGAATCAGGCTTTCGTTTCAACGATGCGGTTCTGCGTAATATGGTTATCAAGTGCAAAGAAGCGATTACTGAGCAATCTCCTTTAATGAAAGAAGAAGAGAGCAAGAAATCTGATAAGCGCGAAGCGAAGCCAGAGCAAACTGAATCTGCACCTGCTAAAGAAGCAGCTCCTGCACCTGTAAAAGATGAAGCAGAAGCAGCTCCTGCAGCTGATACATCTGCTGAATAATTGAGAGGATATAAACATGGCATATTTTCGTCGTAAAAAATTCTGTCGTTTCACTGCTGAAGGCATTACACAGTGTGACTACAAAGATCTGAACCTGCTGAAAAATTTCGTCGGTGAAACCGGTAAAATTGTTCCTGCACGTATTACGGGTACTAAAGCTAAATACCAGCGTCAGGTAACCACTGCAATTAAGCGTGCGCGTTTTCTTGCTTTGCTTCCTTACACTGACCAGCATTAATTCGGAGATTAAATAATGGAAATCATTCTATTAGAAAAAGTTGATCGTCTGGGTAAGCTGGGTGATGTAGTAAATGTAAAGAACGGCTTTGCACGTAACTTCTTATTACCTTTCGGTAAAGCTAAAGTTGCTAACGAAGCTAACATTAAAGAGCTGGAAGGGCGTCGTGCTGAGCTTGAAGCCAAAGAAGCTGAAACACTGTCAACAGCTGAAGCACTTAAAGTTAAGCTGGATGAGTTAACGATTAGCATCACATCTAAGTCAGGTGCTGAAGGCAAGCTATTTGGTTCTGTTGGTAATGGCGATATTGCAGAAGCAATTGTTGCTGCTGGCGTTGATATCGAGAAGAAGGTTGTTCGTTTACCGACTGGCCCAATACGTAATGCTGGTGAATATGAAATTGATCTGCATTTACACTCTGATGTGAACGCGCTGATCAAGCTGACAATTATTGGTGAAGAATAAACCTTAAGTTATTTTCACTATAGATTGTTTCCAACAGCCGGGCATTGCCCGGCTGTTGTCGTTTATGAGTTATTAATTTAAGTTAAAATATTATCGTATAAATCGCCGTTTTTATTATATGACCTATATCAATAGAACAGTGTATTTAATACATTCAAAAGTACTTTCCACATTCCGCTCAATATGTTTTTCCTGACTGCTACAACATGCCGCACACAATATCATTATTTTTTGACAGTGATCAAACGGCTGTTATGTAAAAAATACTAGTCTTTATTTAAGGATAGAAATTACTTTAGCTGGAAAGGATACATGCGCAGGTCTTATTTTCAGGCGCTGGTGTGAACGGAAAAAATTATGTGTGGAATAGCGGGGGTTATAAGGTTATCCCCAAAAATGAAAAAGCCGCTGAATAAAAAATTACTTAAACAGATGGCTGATACATTATCTCATCGCGGTCCTGATGATGAAGGTGTTTATTGCAAAGGCAATGTGGGGCTGGCTCATCGTAGGCTGAGTATTATTGATATATTCAATGGCCATCAGCCAATGCAAAGCAAGGATGGAGAGGTAACGATTGTTTTTAATGGTGAGATATTTAATTACATAGAGTTGCGGGGTAGTTTAAAAGCTAAGGGGCATAAATTTGTAACCCATTCAGATACTGAAGTTATTATTCATATGTATCAGGAGTACGGGCTAGATTTTGTACAGTATTTAAATGGACAGTTTGCAATTGGATTATGGGATGAAAATTATAAACGCTTTGCGCTAATCCGGGACAGGGCAGGAATATGTCCGCTGTATTATTATTTCGATAAAAATAAACTGGTTTTTGGTAGTGAGATTAAAGCTATTGTACCGGCGCTTGATAATAAACTTGAAATTAATAAAGAATCGCTGGATCAGATATTTACATTCTGGGTGCCGGTTAGTCCAGGTACTTTTTTTAAAAAAATATACGAAGTGTCTCCAGCTCAAATATTGATTTTAGAAAATAACCAGCTTCAAAAATATACCTATTGGGATTGGGATTTAAGCAGTGATAAATTCTGGGATAAAAGTGAAAGCCGTCTTGCAGAAGAATTACATGATTTATTGATTGATGCAACGAAAATACGCTTAAGGTCAGATGTACCGGTAGCCGCATATTTATCAGGTGGCTTAGATTCATCGGTACTGGTTGCCATGATTCACCATTATGGCAATGTACCGTTAAGAACATTTTCAATTAATTTTAACGAAAAAGAATTTGATGAGAAGTCGTATCAGTCAATTTTGATTAATCATTTGCATGCTGATCATAGTCATTTAAAAATCTATACAGAGGATATTGCAAATAATTTAAAAGATACGCTGAGACATACTGAAATGCCAATTCTACGGACGGCTCCGGTGCCAATGGGGCTGCTCTCACAGATGGTTAAACAGAATCAGTATAAAGTCGTATTAACAGGAGAGGGTGCGGATGAAGTGCTTGGTGGATATGATATTTTTAAAGAGTCCAAAGTCAGGCAGTTCTGGTCAGTGAATCCACAGTCAATAATGAGGCCGATGTTGTTAAAGAGATTGTATCCTTATCTTAAATTACCGGATAGCGGTCAGGCAACCTATCTGAAAACATTTTTTGGTGAATCGCTGGATCAGCCGGATCAATTATGTTTCTCACATTTACCTCGTTGGACAACAACGGCTAAGGCTAAACAGTTTTATTCACAACAACTTAATGAAGAGTTAAGTGAAAGCTCAATGCAAACTATGATTGATTCTTTTCCGAAACAGGTAAATCAGTATCATAGTTTTAATAAGGCCCAGTATATTGAATCGAAAACATTAATGCCAGGGTATTTGCTAAGTTCACAGGGTGACAGAATGCTGTCTAAAAACTCAGTGGAAGGGCGTTTTCCATTTCTTGATCATCGTGTTATCGAATTTTCAAACCGTATACCGCCGAAGTATAAAATGAAGGGATTAAATGAAAAGTTTTTACTAAAAAAATCAATGAGTAAATACTTGCCAGCTGAAATTATACATCGTCATAAACAGCCGTATCGTGCGCCTGATTCAGCAGTGATCAGCGGAAAATATATGGGAGAAGAACTGCGCCAGCATCTGTCACAGGATGAGATTGATAAAAATGCACTATTTGATAGTAAAAAAGTTAGTTTTTTAATGAAAAAATCAGATTCTAAACGTGGTTTGAGTGTTTCTGAGTCTCAGGCATTAATCGGTATTCTATCAACTCAGATAATAATAAGTGAATTTATATGAAATATGTGGAGGAGTTAAAATGGCTGAAGTTGAAATTAATAAAGAGGATGTTTTGAGGCAGTTTATCCTTGAAAATTATTTATTTACTGATGATCAGAGCAAGCTTATAAACAGTGATTCATTTTTAGATACAGGTGTATTGGACTCTATGGGAATACTGGAATTGATATTTTTTCTTGAAGAGGAAATGTCGATAAAGGTGGAATCTCAAGAGATGATTCCGGCGAATTTAGATTCGATAAATAATCTTTTGATATTTATTGAAAAAAAATTATCGTAAGATATTGTGATTGAATCAACTCTCATAGAGAAGTTTTATAATACATGTAACTCATCAGTGCATATGAATGCTGTTGCATTACAAAGCAAAAATAAAAAAATATGTTATAAAAAATTAAAATCTTCAGTAGAAAGCGTCGGTTCTTATTTGAGTAATATTGGGATACAAGCTGGTGATAGAGTGGTGTTGGTTGTAAGCAACTCTATCGAATACGTTATTGCCTTCTATGCTGTATGGAAGCTGGGGGCTATTGTTGTCGCGCTTAATCCGCAGTCAAAATTTGATGAAATTAAAAATGTAATTGGCCAATGCGACGCTAAAATTTTGATAATTGAAAATGTGAAGTCGGTTAGCATCGAAAGCTTAAAAAAACTTAATATAAAAATTCTAAGTTTAGCGAGTAATAAGGATGATGGTTTTGAGTCATGGAGTAATGCCATTAGCTGTAGTGATAGTGCAGCTAATGCTATATTGGATGAGTCATCATTGGCGCAAATTATTTTTACCTCTGGCACTACGGGTAATCCTAAAGGTGTTTTACTGACACATGGTAACTTAATGGCTAACACAGTTGATATTGTAGAGTATTTGCAATTATCAGATAGCGACAGTGCATTAGATGTTCTACCTTTTCACTATAGCTATGGGAACTCGGTTTTACACAGTCATATATTTTCAGCAGCAAAAATTGTTTTATCAGGTTCTATGGCTTTTCCTCAGGATGTAGTTAATAGCTTGCGTGAATTCAATATATCCGGATTTTATGGTGTTCCATCAACATACCGCTTACTTTTATCGCGTTCTGACTGGGCGCAGAAAAAACTACCGCTTAGATACCTCACACAGGCTGGTGGGCCTATGGGTATAGAGTTAACAAATCAACTGCTTAATTCTATAAATAGTGACACAAAATTATTTATTATGTATGGGCAGACGGAAGCAACAGCAAGAATTAGCTGGTTGCCACCGGCTGCGTTGCTTAAAAAAATGGGCTCAGTTGGAATTGCTGTGAAGCATATTAAAATTGAAATAAGAGATTCTCTGGGATGTAAGCTGGCCAACAATAAGGAAGGTGCTGTTTACGTGAGTGGCGATAGCATTATGCAGGGTTACTGGAATAATGAAGAGGCGACTCAGCAAGTTATTATTAACGGCTGGTTGAAAACAGGAGATATAGGTTATCTCGATGATGATGATTTTTTGTACCTTGTGGGTCGAAAAAATGACATGATAAAAGTTGGTGCCCATCGTATTAATCCGCTTGAACTAGAAGAGGTGATTAATAAGTTACTGTTTATTGATGATAGCGCTGTAATTGGCGTAGATGATGATATTCTGGGTCAGGCATTATGTGCTTATGTCGTCTGTTTGGAATCTAAACAGAACATGCTGGAATTAAAGAGGCATTGTAGTGAGTATTTGCCATTACATAAAATTCCACGCGTATATAAATGTGTAAATGAGTTACCGAAGACATCGAGCGGAAAAATACAACGTTATAAGCTATTGCAGACATGAGGTGACGAAAATGCTAAAAAACACTGATCAAACTGATTCTGTTCTCAGTCTAAATTTCGATAAAGAGGCTGAAAAAATTTCAGATAAAATGCGGCAGATACTAAGCAAAAAATTACATAGACGTGGTTTTGTGATTGCAATGTCAGGTGGAATTGATAGCTCTGTGTGTGCTGCACTTGCTGTTAAGTCATTAGGTGCAAAAAAGGTATTTGGTCTGTTAATGCCGGAAACAGACTCATCTTCAAGTAGTGGAGATTTAGGCGTGCTATTAGCTGAGCATCTTGGAATTGAGTATGTTGTCAATAATATAGCTCCCACCCTTGAAGCGATTGGGTGTTATAAATGGCGTGACGATGCAATACGACAGGTTTTTCCGGAATATACAGACACGTGGAAAAATAAGATTGTAATAGTTGGTGGAGTTGATGGAAAAATTAATCATTATAATGTGGTAGTAGAAAACCCTGAAGGAGAACAGTTTGAAAAAATGCTGCCGTTAAAAGCCTATTTATCAATTGTTGCTGCTACTAACCATAAACAACGTATTCGTAAGGCGCTTGAGTACTTTCATGCTGACAGACTTAACTATGCGGTAATTGGGACGCCTAATAGACTGGAGTATGATCAGGGTTTTTTTGTGAAAAATGGTGATGGCGCTGCTGATATTAAACCCATATCACATCTTTATAAAACGCAGGTATATTCAATGGCACAATTTCTTGGTTTGCCAGAAGCGATATGTAATACCACGCCAACAACTGATACGTATAGCTTAGAGCAAGGTCAGGATGAATTTTATTTTGCACTACCGTATGAAAAAATGGACATTGCGTTATGGTATTTAAACAATGATAAAACAGAAAATGAATTATCCGACAAACTCAGCATAACTGTTGCACAGGCGAAGTATATTTATCAGGATATTCTTACGAAACGTAAAACCACATCTTATTTACATTTGCCACCTCAGTTAATTGAAGAGGGAATTCTTTCATCATCATGATAGGTGTAAGACAAAATGCAATTATTGATCGATTTTATCAGAATTTTAAAAATTCGATTTATCACCTTGTGCCAGCTCTTCACCTTAAACAGCTGATTAAATTTCAAAAATCACTATTTGGTGATAGTTCATACCAGCAAGATGAAGCATTTAATAACTGGTTGTATATAAAACGGCCAGTAAATAAGCGATATTATTGTGTTCAAAATAATGAGGTCGTTGGTCAGCAGAGTGCTCTGAGTATGCAACTTGGTATAGGGAGTAAGCATGTTAGTGCTGCCTGTGCTGTAGACCTGAGGGTTCGCCCAGAGTGGAAAATGAAAGGACTCGGTGTGGCAATGATTGCCCCGTTAATGAAAAAATATGATGTGATAATTGGAGTAGGTGTTTCAGACGAAGCCCATAAAATGTTCAGTCGTCAAGGGTGGCTTGATTTTGGAGTGATTGATGAATTAGTTAAGCCTATGAATATGTCAGGTTACAATAGTAAGTCATCCAATGCAGGTTTTAAAGCATGGCTTGTTTATACGCTTGCTCTATTGGCATCAAATATAATAGATTATTACAGGTTATGTTTCCGATTTTATAATGATAACAATTTTAAAAAAATTACCGTCTTCACTGAAGAGCACGAACATATCATAACTAATGTATCAACTTCAAATATTATAGAAATTGTTAAAGATAAAGATTATTTAAATTGGCGATTTATCGATTTTCCCGGGAATTGTAATTATGAAAATTACGAGCTAATTAAAAATGGATTACCAGTTGCCTATTTTTCAATAAAGATTGTGTGTGACAAATACTGTAAAGAAATGATTATTTCAGAAATACATTCATTTAATAAATATACTGGAAAAATTGTTGATGAGATTATCAGGTTGGCATCAAAAAAAATGGTGTCTAAAATAACGTATTCAGGATTAAATAATGACATTTTAAAAGTTTTAAAAAGTCGGCTATTCTATCGTCGTCCATATGGTGAAAGATTTCTGGTTTATTGCAGGACGCCTGAGTTAGAGTCTAAACTCAACTGTAAAGCTAATTGGCATATTTGTAGTGCCGATTCAGACTCAGAATTTCACTTATTTGATAATGAGACTAGACCATAGGAGTTTTTCCAGTATTCTTACTCGACGTGAGCACGAACTCGTTAATACACGTTTAATTTTTATAGTAACAATTATCTTTCTATCTCTCTCTTAGCCCTGGGGTTTTTGATGACTAAAAATGCTTTGTTTAATGCTACATTAATGCCGGATAATGACTGGTGGAGTGATCTGTGGCCTGATCCGAAAAGTGTCCTGATGTCAGTCGGGGTTAAGTCGGATATGCAAGTGGTAGACTTATGCTGTGGTAATGGCCACTTTACTAAGCCTATGTGTGAGCTGGTGAATGTTGGTGGCGTTTGGGCTCTTGATCTGGATGCAGATTTATTAAGCGAGGCAAAAAAAGCCTGTGAGATGTACAGTAATTTTAATGCTGTTCTGGGAGATGCCCGGGAATTGTGTACGAAAATTGAGGCACCAGTAGATTTCATTTTTATTGCAAATACTTTTCATGGTATACCCGATAAAGTGACATTTTCTCAGTCTGTCAGTCAGTCACTTAAACCCGGCGGGGTATTTGCAGTGATTAACTGGCACAGCAGGCCGCGTGAACAAACAACCGTGCTGAATCTACCCCGAGGGCCAGATACTGAATTGCGCATGCAGCCACAGCAGGTGAGTGATGCGGTTGAACCTGCCGGCTTTAAAACTCATAAGGTAATTGATGTTGGCCCTTATCATTATGCTGTTATTTTTTTTAAGCGCTAACTTGCCATTAATTAGAATAGTTAAAGATATTATATGAACTGCTTCATGCTTTGCCATTAATATCTATTAAATATTTCTATATACTATTTCACGGTGATATATTCTCTTGATATTCGGTTTATCGTTGTATAAATAGATTCGCGGTGATTATATGAAAGCAATATTTAGTCTTATTTTTATTATTGTAGTTATCTCTGGATGTAGTTCGGGATCCTCTACAAATTCTGAGCCTGCAGAGTCAGGTCGAAGTTTTAAAATGGGCTTCACTCCATGGCTGTATGCAGCTAGTGTTGACGCTCAGCAAACAACTTATAATCGTCTTAATGCTCATGGCGATATGATTAAACATCATTTTATGGGAGGTGTTCCATGGCAGGAGGCCTTTGATAAAACGCCTTATAGTGAAAACCTGCAAGGGGAAATAGCCGGGCGTCTGGCTAGAACGGGTTCCAGTGTCGATGTGTTTTTAGCCATTGACTCTTTAAATTCAGCTCGCGATGGCCTGACACTGTATTGGGGGGACACACAAAATATGCCACTCAGCGGTGAGTGGGCTAATCGCAGTTGGAGCTCTCCCGAAGTAATTACAGCGTATATTAATTTTGCCAGTGATTTAATTGATCGCTTTCAGCCGACTCACTTTGAATATGCTACAGAAATTAGTGAGCTTATTTTAAATAAACCGGAAGTATTTGCGGACTATCTAGTTTTTTCCGAAGCGATATACACGGCATTATCCCAGAGCTATCCAGATTTAAAACTCATCACTTCTGTCGCAATGAAGTCGCCTGCTAGTAATGAAATGCAAATGATTAAGGGTAGCATGGTTGATATTATGCCATTCACCGATGTGCTTGGAATCAGTATTTATCCTTATGCTTTTTTTGCGCACGCGGATAAAGGTGATCCGGAAAATTTACCGGCTAACTGGTTAACGCAGGCCTCACAAATTGCGAATGGAAAGCCCATGGCTATTTCTGAATCCGGCTGGATTGCAGAAGATCTAGATATTAAAGCCAAGACTTACACGGTTTCTGAAACTAGCGATACAACTAAGCAGGCCGCTTATGCCAGCTTGTTGTTAGAGTCGGCTAATGACTTAGATATGGAGTTCGTTATCTGGTGGGCAGTAACCGATTATGATGTTTTATGGACGGACACGTTGGGGCAGAACCTGTTAGCAAAAATCTGGAAAGATATTGGTCTTTACGATGAGTCACAGGTGGCAAGGCCGGCATTAACCGTCTGGGATAGCTGGTTAAATAAACCGCTGCGGTAAGGGTGTGGGAGCGAGCTTTAGCTTGCGAAGTGTATGTTTTTTTATCTAGTTTAGGCTGTCAGCTCTTCACGAGCTAAAGCTCGCTCCCGCAAACAAAAATAATGACAGATTATATGCGTATTGATCAGGAATTGTCCCCGTGCATGGCTTCATACATGGCAAGATATTCTGTTTCCATTGAAGTGAATTCATCCTGTAATTGTGCATGAACCACGTCTTTTTTAATGATTTCTTCTTCCAGTTTGCTAATGCTGCTTTTTAACTCGTCGACATCTTCTGAGCCGGCTGTTGTATTTTCCGTATTTATATCAGCAGAATCATTTTTGGCTGCCTGAAGTTTTTCGTTTTCTTCTTCTAAAATAGCAATGCAGCTCATCATCTCTTTTGAGGTGCGTGCAAAATCACCAATAGTTTCTTTTAGTTTTTCAGCCTGCGTGGCATCAATTTCCAGCGAATCAATGGTATCGACTAACTGCTGAATTCTACTTTCCTGTTGTTCTACCACTTCACGCATCTGCTCGAGATCAATTAGAGAGTCACCTGATTGTTTGGTTTCATCCTCAAATAGAGCGCTATGACGTGCATCCATATTATCGACTTCCTCCTGCAAACGGTTGTTTTCCATTTCCAGAACTTCCATGCACATCTTCGAGTCGCTTAACTGTCGCTCAAGAGCCTGTATCTGATCGCTAATTGCACTTAATAAAGCAGAGTCTTCGGTGCCTTCTGAGCCGGCATCTTCCAGTGATTTTTTCATGCTGTTTAACGCATTTTCCTGCTCGTAAATAATGTCTTTTAACTTATTGACTTCACCATCTATTTTTTTGCCCTGTGTCTCGATATAAAAAACCTTTTCTTTGCTCTCAGTAACGGTGGCGGTGTCGCTTATGGTTTCTGTCGAAGTTGTGTTGACTACTTCAGTGCTGGAAAATTGTTCCAGCAGATTTTTCATGCCATCGTAGATGCTGTCCCAAAAATGAATTTCATGCTCGGTTTTTTCGGCAGCTGCTTTTTCTATCAATAAAAACTGCTGGCGTGCCAAAAGTAAATTGCTTTGAAATTCATTTGGGGCGGGTGCCGGGGTTTCTTCGTTTATATTTTCATTGCCGGGTGTTTCTGCTGCGGAATTGTCGTCATCTTTTTCTGATTCAATATTTTCCTGTTGACTGGTTTTTGTGTTGTTTCGTTCCATTGCCTGTTCAATGAAGTCAATGTAGGTGCTTCCTAAATCCACAGCATCCAGCTCAGCTTCTGAGAACTGTGGCGGTTGGCTTTCTGCCGATTCAGTTATTTTTGGTTTGCGAAGTAGAAAAACGCCAAGCGTAATGCTCAAACCTAATAAAATTATTAGTAATTCAGAAAAAACCAATACAACAATGAGTGGGATTTGCATGTTTTATTTTTCGTCTGTTTTTTTGGAGGTGGGTTTGTTTTTCTTTAAATGTCGATAAATTAATAATCCATTTAATCCTAAAAATATGATTACGGCATTAAAAATTCCAAAGTAAATTAAAATTTTAGTGATGTCCTGAGGTTCTTCTTCAGGCTTTTCCGCTTGTATTTCTTCGGCTAATTTAACGGCAGGTTCCTCAATAACCGGGGCTTCTTTTACCTGTTCGGGTTCTGGTTCTGTTGGCATAGTGTTTTTAAAAGAAAAAATTTGCTGGCGTTGAAAGGTTCGAGATTTTGCAATGATTGCAGCACCATAAATGCCATCAGCATCAGGTTTATAATGAACGATGAATTCTCCCTGTTCATTTGCTGCATCAATAGCGAAAGTTTCTATGGTGTCATCAGGGTGTTCAATTTCCAGCACTACCTGCATATTTTTTAATAAGTCCTGGTTGGCTTCGGTTTCCTGATTGTGAATAAACCAGGATTTAATGATTAACTCCGGTTGATAGCTGTCTGCATTAAATTCAAACTGGGTGCGCAGTTTTATGTCTGTTACGATATATGCGCGATTATCGTCATCGCTATATAAGATTTTCCATTCACCTTCCGTGGGTTGCTTGATTGTTATCATGTCAAAGCTGGTGGACACAAACCATTTTATTTTTTCAGATTTAAAGGTAGAGTTTATGCGTTCACCAATAGGCGGTTGTAAATAAATCTGGCTGCTATCGGAGTCTTTATTAGCAATAATAGTGATTTCATTAATGCTGGCATCGACAATGAATTTGTTTTCATTTAACGGTAGCATATCTGGTTGTTTAGTCTGTTCGAATATTTTGCTGAAAACTTTATGCAGTACATCATCGCTGGCAGCAAGTGCATAACGTCCATCAGTGGCATCGGCGACTTCCTGTAATAACTCCTGATCGGATGCTTCGGTAAATGCAATGCTGTAAATTTTTATATTGTGTTCAATTAACTGCGGTAGTAAGTCATCAAAAATCTGTTCCCTGAGCTGAGCCGATTTTTCTGCATTACCGACATCCATCTGTCCATCTGACATCAAAATAATAATCGGTTCGCGATTTAACTGATCGCTTTCTTTTAAGAGTTCAATACCTTTGGATATTGCTGAGTGAATATTAGTGTACATGCCTTTGTGGGAAATTTTATCGGTGGCACGTAATGCCTGCCGCAGTTGTTTGTCTGACTTTAGCTGTGTAAGAAAAGTAATTGGCCAGGCTTTGCTGCTGAAACTCACTACACTGAGGCGGTCTTCTGTGTCGAGTAATGAAATGAATAGTTTCGCAGCGGGTTTGCGCAGTTGTTTCGGGTCGGTCTGTTTCATGCTGCCGGAGCTGTCCATTATGACAACGGTATCCAGAGGCAGTTTTTCTTCAGCGTACACTGGATCGAGAACCAGGATGATGCTGAAAATCCATACGAGTGAAATGACAAGGTGCTGTTTTTTTATTTTATCCGGCACAGGTGCTGCTCACATTTTTATGTTTTAGTTTTTACCAGGAGCAATCCTTATGATTGTTTAAGTTAAAGCTCCTAAGTCCTTCATTTTATTGTAGTACACAAATAAAAATATACACGAACGCAATGTGTGGTCTAGTGCCTGAGGTGATGTTGATTGAGTTAATTCAGATATGCGCTGAATCCGGTCTGATGGTTAGAAGCAGACGAAAATGCCTGATTCTAACCATACTGAAGTCGCGTTACCGGCTCTATAGTTTTGAAGATATGCTGAGCGCTATGAGCCCTTGTGCGGATGTACTTATATTAAGTGCATTCGTATCAGTTTAAATGTTGCAGCAGGGTGGTTTTGAGTTTTTCCATTGATTTATCATCGAGTAACGGATTGTGGTCTTTATCAGTGATATAAAAACTGTCCAGAGCTTTCTCGCCAGCGGTGGCAATTTTTGCATGATGGATGTGGATTTCACATTCAGCAAAAGCCTGAGCAATGCTTGCCAACAGTCCGTGGCGGTCAGTTGTAACGATGGTAAGAACGGTAATATCATTGCCAACCAGTTGCTCAAAACGTATCTGAGTATCCACCGAAAAGTTTTTCTGAGTGCGGCTTAACAGCCTGTTTGAGGGGCTTATGGTGTCATTTTCATTGTCTGCTGCAAGCCGTGATTGAAGCTTGTCGGTGATTTCCATCATGCGGAACTGTTGGTTCGGGCTGCTGCCATCCTCTTCCAGTACTTTAAAGCTACTGATCGCAAAATTGTCATCGGTAAGGTTTATCTTTGCATCGGCAATGTTCAGGCTGAGCTGTTCCAGTGTGAATGCAATAATGGCGAAGGCTTTGTCATTGGCCTCGTTATAAATAAATATTTCGGCTTCTTCGCGCTGGCTGATGCGCGCACTGATTTTTGGTAAAGCCTGTTTGCTATCCAGCAGTATACGGCTGTGCCAGCTGATCTCATCCGGTGTGTGGTTAATAAAATAATCATCCGGGAAGGGCTGCCACAGCTCATTGAGCTCTTCAGACACAACCCCGAGCTTGGCGAGCATGCGCGAGGCTGAGGTGCGGGTTTCGTGGGAGATAATTTCTCGTTGAATGGGGTTATCAAGACCGGCGTTAATGGCGGCAGCGGCTTTGTGGTATAGCTCGGATAGTAGATTGTCTTTCCATGAGTTCCATTGTTTCGGGTTGGTCGCGCGGATATCACACATGGTGAGCAGGTAAAGGTTGTCCAGGTGATTGAGGCTGCCCATCTCATTGGCAAAGGCATATATTACTTCAGGGTCGCTGATGTCTTTACGCTGCGCGACCATCGACATCAGCAGGTGTTTTTTAACCAGCCAGCCAACAAACTCACTGTCTTCAGCCGATCGTCCGTGATTCAGGCAAAACTCTTCTGCATCAATGGCGCCTAGCTGTGCATGGTTACCACCACGGCCTTTGGCGATGTCGTGAAACAGGCCCGCCAGATAGAGTAGCTCAGGGTTTTGCAGATGGTGAAAAATGCCACTGGCCAGCGG
>VAPL010778347.1_pt1 | contig 15890 bp, 14 predicted proteins | sample 3395061 | NCBI WGS metagenome assembly VAPL01 (sample SAMN08290444, study PRJNA428436) | hydrothermal vent metagenome | isolation source: Deep-sea hydrothermal vent chimney 2 | place: Pacific Ocean: Juan De Fuca Ridge | depth 2182 m m | reverse complement strand
AGTGGGGAGTTATATTGACCTTCTTTTCAAAACTATACATTATACAAAACCATTTACTCGCCTGACTAAAATGAGAAGTTCAGGTATTACTGATTTAAGGTTTGGTAATCTTGTAGAAGAAGATTGGAAAGGAATTGATAGATTTGAAAAACACCCTGATAAAAGAAAACATATTGCATTGCCTGAAAATGTAAACTGTTATACTATAGCTGCAACCACTGTGAAAAAAGGTGATAATTTGAAGGCTAAAATAGTAGGTGATGGACTTGTTCAACTTGAAAGTGCATTAGGACAGCATAAGAACGTAAATAAAAAATTACACTTTAAAAAACCGAATACTTATATAGTATATGAAAATAATCACATGGATTTACTAAGTAATATGAAAATATACAACAAGATAAAAACATGGCTATTAGAATAAATAAATCTTTAAAATTTAAGTACATTTGTATCTCTGTCAAAACATCTATATTAAAATGAATAATTAAATTTCTGTCGGTTTAATTATCCTAAATAATTAAAATAATTGGAAACGACAGAATTAGACCTACTTAAATACCCAATTGGCAAACCAGACATCCCAAAACCTATAACTTCTAAACACATTACAGATTGGATAAAAGTTTTAGAAGATTTTCCAAAACAACTTACAAAGCTAGTTATCAACTTATCTGATGAACAATTAAACACTCCCTATAGACTAGAAGGGTGGACTGTACGACAAGTAATTCATCATCTTACCGATAGCCATTATAACAGTTATATTCGTTTTAAATGCGCGCTTACAGAAAACAAACCCCTTATCAAAACGTATTATGAAGAACGTTGGGCAGAATTACACGATAGTAAGTCAGCCCCCATCCTACTCTCTTTAAATTCATTGACAGCCTTACACGCCAAATGGGTGTACTTTTTAAAAGGCTTAACCCCAAATGAATTGCAACATGTATTTATTCATCCTGATTTAAGTAAAGAAGTTTCATTGGTTGAATATATTGGTTTCTATGCTTGGCATTCTGTACATCATTATGCACATATTAATAATTTATTGAAAAGAAACGGTTGGAAGTGACAAACTGGTTCAACTAAACCACTTATGGACTTCTAGTCCATAGGTTTGTTTTGGCAGACTGAAAAGTCTGCTTCGTGAAATTACCGTAACAACTAACCTGCCCTATCGGTAGTCAGGTTCGTGGCATAAATTTTTAGTCCCGAGAATTCGGAAAAATCGAAATATATTAAAATATTTACTTTTAACTACATTTGAAATCAATAAAATCACAATTTCCTTAGAGATTAAAACAATTTTTAAGCAAGCAATCTGTTTTATAAACAACAATAAACCCAAATCCAGTCTATGAAAACCAACTTCTATCCAAAAAGCCCTGAAAATATTTCTAAAAATTTAACTGCATTACCATCCTCCTATCAGTTCAGAGCTTCTTTAGCTGTTTTAGCCATCATATTGTTTTTTGTGTTATATGCTGCTATGGTGACAGCCATGGGTTATTTAGTGCATTATGCTTTTACATATGAAATGACATACGTAAACAAACTTACTATTCTGTTGAAAGTGGGTGCGGTTATGCTATTTATATTTACTTTAAAATTCATTTTTAAATTAAAAAACCACAAACCCATTAATCGAATTAAACTAATTAAAGAAGAACAACCACAATTATGGGCATTTATAGACAATATTTGTAAAGAAACAGGAGCCCCAAAACCAAAATCAATATATATTGACCCAGACGTAAATGCATATGTGTCGTATACCAATATGTGGTTGAGTCTTTTTCTTCCTGTAAAAAAGGAATTAACCATAGGCTTAGGACTCGTAAACTGTCTAAACTTATCAGAATTTAAAGCTGTCGTTACTCATGAATTTGGTCATTTTGCACAACGAAGTATGAAAATAGGAAGTTATATCATATCAGCAAATACTATTATTCATGATATGATTTATTCAAGAGACAAATGGGATGATATACTGGATAAATGGAGAGCCTCAGACATTAGACTTTCTGCTGCTGCTTGGGTCATTACCCCAATGATTTGGGTAATACGACAAATTTTAACCCTATTCTATCAATTCTTAAATATTATGTATTCTTCTCTTTCCCGAGAAATGGAATTCAATGCCGATAAAGTTGCTGTAAGTACCACTGGTAGCAATGCTATTATCTCTGCATTATGGAAATTAGATGGCGGATTTGAAAAGTGGAATGATACCATCAGCCATGCCTATTTAGCGGCGAAGAAGAAATTATTTTCAAAGAACCTATATACGCATAACCTAATGGCTATAGAAGATGCATCTGAAAATCAAAAAGAACTATTAAAAAACCTCCCAAAAGATACTAGAGGCGGAAAAATATTTTTTTCTGATTCAGAAGTCTCTAAAGTAAGTATGTATGCCAGTCACCCACCTAACAACAAGCGGGAAGACAATGCAAAAACACCTTTTATTGAATGTGCAGAAGATGAAAGGTCTCCTTGGATTTTATTTAATAAAGCAGAGGATTTACAACAAGAAATGACCGCTTTAATTCATGAACAATATATTGATAAAAAACCTACTGAATTTTCTACCATAGAAGAATTCGAAAGCTTCGTAAGTCAAGAATCACAGGGAAAAGAACTATTAGAAGAATATCAAAATACATTTCTCAATCGGTTTTTAACAATAGAAAAAGAAGAAGAACTTCAAAAAAAGAGTGTCGGTTTTTCAAACAGTACTACTAATAAAACATTAGACAAGCTTAAAGCCGATTTATCACAATTAATGGTTCCTGTAACGGAATTAGAATCGTTGATGTCAAAAGCAGAACAAATTTCTGCAGGTACACTAAAAGAAAATTCATTTAGTTTTAACGGAAAAACCTATAAAAAGAAAAATCTTCAAGAAGGGTATTCTCTATTGATTCATGCACGAGAGAAGCTTTTCGAAAATGATTTCAAAGAATGGGATGTGTCTTTCTGTGCTTTTCATCTCGCATTGGCTAAAAAACAATCTAAAGAAACGATGCTGTTGAGTATTTATAAACAGCATGACCTGATATCTCAGATTTATAGATCATGTGTAGACGTTAAAAACACTATTTTTAAGGAATTGGACGTTTTACAAGCAAGAGAAGATGTAACTCAAGAAGGCGTGAATCGGTTTGGAAGAAAAGTAAATGACTGGGTTATAGGCATCAATATTCATTTAGATCTAATTAACGATACCAATTTTGTTGCTATGCCAAATATTGATACTGCAGCTGAATTAAAAGAGGCGATTATAGAAGGTGGAAATTTTAATAGAGAAGGTGGAAATATATTCGAAAACGGTGGTTTCGATAAAATTATAAATAATATAGAAAATGCTATTGTACATTGTCAGCGTATTGATCAAAAAAGTATTGGATTGATATTGTCTTTCCATAAAGAGTTACAAAACAATTTATCATAAATAAAAACATTCTCCATAGAGTATTTTAGTAGTTGACATTGTAGATTTAAAAGGCTAACTTTGTTTATATGTGCTGAACTTGTTTCAGTATCAACCGATATAGTTTATTAAAAAAGAACCATATCTTAACGTTAGCAGCAATCTGAATCGAATATGAGCCCAATAGAAATTGCATATTTAGTAGTAGCCATTATAGCATTGTATTTTGCTTGGTTGCAAGTTGACCACAGATTCAAAAAGAAAAAAAACCTCAATAAAAAATCAGTTGATGTTTTAAACAAAATACTACAATCAAGAAAAATAAAAATTGGTTATTTCAACTATCCCCCTTTTATAGAATTTGATAGCAGAAATCCTGAAACCCCAACTGGACTTTATCCATTAATATTAGATAGAGTATCTAAAAAATTTAATCTGGAAGTTAAATGGGTTCAAATAAATATTGGAGAATCTGTAAGTATGATAGAAAATCAAGAAACTGATATAATTGTCTCAATATTCCAAACAGCAAATAGGGCAAGAAAAGCAGACTTCACTGCTTTTTTACATTCAATCACCGTAGGAGGAGTTACAAAAAAATCCATCAAGGATGTAAATTCATTATCCGACTTATTAAAAAGCCAATATAAAATTGTAGTATCAAAGGGAGAGATTGGTCACGAATTGATAAACGGACTTAAAATTCCAAATTCAAGAGTTACAGTGATAGATACAGATAATATATCTAAAATAGTCTCATTTGTAAGGTCAGGAGATGCACAAATAGCCTTACTAGATTCTGTTTCAATCAAAAATTATTTTTCAAAAACGGCTGATTCGTATTTAAAGAGCTTAAAACCAATATTTATAAATCGACCATTAGAAATTTGCCATATGGGAACTATGATTCCAATTGGTCAAAAAAAACTTTCGGATTGGATTGAAGAAGAATTTAGAGTAGCACGGAATGATAAAAAAATCTTGTCAATCGAGACTAAGATAATCAAAAATTATAAAGAAATAGTATCAAAGTTTTAAAATACAAGCTTAAGATGTGTATAAGTAGAAGCGGATTTCTACTAACTAACTTTTCAGTTTTGCACTGACCTTTGTTTTATGGTTATATTTTTTTTATCACTTAAAACCGCTATTACTTATACACGAACCGATAAACAAACCTTAAAAATTTGAAACCAGAAACTTTAGAACAACTAAAATACCCCATTGGTAAACCAGACATACCAGAAAAAATTACCTCAACTCATATTTTTGAATGGCTTGATATTTTAGAAAACTTCCCACAGCAATTGAGTGAACTCGTTAGTAACTTAACCAATAAACAGTTAGATACTCCCTATAGACCAGAAGGTTGGACTGTACGGCAAGTAATACATCATTTGGCGGATAGTCACCATAATAGTTATACACGCTTTAAATGGGCGCTTACAGAAGATAAATCTATCATAAAAACATATTATGAAGACCGTTGGGCAGAGTTACATGACAGTAAATCTGCTCCTATTCAACTTTCTTTAAATACATTAACAGCATTACACGCCAAATGGGTTTATTTTCTAAAAGGTCTCAGTCATAAAGAACTACAACAAGTTTTTATACATCCAGATGGAAATGAAGAAGTTTCTCTAGCAGAGAATATTGGTATTTATGCTTGGCATTCTGTACATCATTATGCACATATTCATAATTTGAAGAAAAGGATGGGATGGTAAAATTAGTCGGCAGTGTTCAGTCTTCAGTTGGCAGTCTCATATATCTCTCAAAATAAAGTTTTGCACTAAAATTGCTAACTGAACACTGAGGACTTTTTTTTCTCCCCTTTGGGGAGATGCCGAAGGCAAAGGGGATTACTCCTTCCACTTAATACCACAACCAATACTCGGTTTTTGTTCTACAATATTCTCTTTATCAGTTAAAACACAATCTAAAGCATGTCGTACATCTTTTCCGGTGACTTTAATTCCGTTATCAGGACGCGAATCATCTAACTGTCCACGATATACTAATTTTAAATTTGCATCAAACAAATAAATGTCTGGTGTACAGGCGGCTTCATAGGCTTTTGCCACTTCCTGTGTTTCATCGAACAAATACGGAAAAGGATATTTTAACTCCATTGCTTTTTTTCGCATTAAATGAGGTGCATCATCAGGATAATTCAACACATCATTGGAAGAAATTGCTATAAAAGCAATATTTTTATCAGAATAATCATTCGCAATACGAACCAATTCATCATTTACATGAATGACAAATGGACAATGATTACAGATAAAAAATAGTACAGTTGCTTTATCTCCCCTATTTTCAAAGAGAGAAAGTTCTTCTCCAGAAACCGTATCATATAAAATAAAACCTGGAGCCACCGTTCCTAATGGAAGCATATTTGATAGAGCACTCGCCATGTTTAGAATTTATTTGTAGATTTATAGCTTTAAAGTTACAAAATAAATGTCAAATACTATTTCGTTTGAAGATTTCACTAAAGTAGATATTAGAATAGGTACTATCATTGAAGTAAACGACTTTCCAAAAGCAAGAAAACCTGCCTATCAGTTAACCATTGATTTTGGAGCCTTAGGCATCAAAAAGTCAAGTGCTCAAATAACAACAATGTATTCCAAAGAAGACTTATTAAATAGACAAATAACTGCCATAGTAAATTTTAAATCAAAACAAATTGCTAACTTTACAAGCGAATGTTTGGTATTGGGTGTTGCAAATAATGACGGTGATATTGTATTATTACAGGCAGCAACACAAACAAATAATGGTACACAAATAAACTAATATGCCAAAATCACTAACCAAACGGCATATGCAAGAGCTTTCCGACCAGTTGACCGGAGAGCTCTTTTTTGATGAGTTATATAAAACTATCTATGCCACTGATGCTTCTGTATATCGGAAACTGCCATTGGCAGTTGCTTATCCCAAAACCAAAGATGATATTAAACAACTCATCACGTTTGCTACACAAAATCGTATTACATTAATACCTAGAACTGCGGGTACTTCACTAGCAGGACAATGTGTTGGTGATGGTATTATAGTGGATGTATCGAAACATTTTACTCAAATTTTAGCCTTTGATGAACGTAAAAGAACCGTAACGGTGGCTCCAGGAGTTATACGCGATGAACTCAATCTTTTTTTAAAGCCTTATGGTTTATTTTTTGCGCCCAATACCTCTACCAGTAATCGCTGTATGATGGGCGGTATGGTTGGTAATAACTCATCAGGTACAACGTCCATTCAGTTTGGAGTTACACGCGATAAAGTATTGGAATTAGAAACCATATTGTCCGATGGTTCTGAAGCCATTTTCAATTCGCTGAATACAAACGAATTTAGAACTAAACAATTAGGAGTTACCTTAGAAAACAAAATCTATAAAACAATACATAAAGAACTTTCCAATAAAGAAAATCAAGAAGAGATTATAAAGGAATTCCCCAAAGCTTCAATTCATAGACGTAATACAGGATATGCAGTAGATACTTTGCTTGGTACAAATGCTTTTTCTGAGAGTAATGAAAATATTAATATTGCAAAGTTATTATGTGGTAGCGAGGGTACGTTGGCATTTACAACTTCCATAACATTACAACTAGATAATTTACCACCACAACATAAAATAGTTATTGCAGTTCATTTCAACAGCATACAGGAAAGTTTAGAAGCGGTATTGATTGCCATGAAGCACAATTTATATATGTGTGAGCTCATGGATAAAACCATTTTAGATTGTACAAAAAATAATCGTGAACAAGTTAAAAATAGATTTTTTATTGAAGATAATCCACAAGCAATATTACTCCTTGAAGTAAAATCGACTAAAGAACAAGAAGTTGAAAGTTTTGCAAATCAACTTATTAAAGACTTACAATCTCATAATTTTGGATATGCCTATCCCAAATTATATAATGACGATGTCAATAAAGCCATAGAACTTCGGAAAGCAGGTTTGGGTTTATTGGGTAATATTGTTGGAGATGCAAAGGCGGTTGCTTGTATAGAAGACACTGCCGTTGATTTACAAGATTTACCAGCCTATATTACTGAATTCACGGCTATGATGGCTACTTTTGGTCAGGAAGCAGTCTATTATGCACATGCTGGTGCAGGAGAATTGCACCTCCGCCCTATTCTAAATTTAAAGGAATCTAACGATGTTGCCCTTTTTAAAACAATAACTACGGAAACTGCAAAGTTGGTAAAAAAATATAAAGGTTCGTTTAGTGGAGAACATGGCGATGGTATTGTACGCAGTTCATTTTTACCTCTGATGATTGGTAATAAAAATTATGAACTATTAAAACGTATTAAACTGGCTTTTGACCCTCATTCTATTTTCAATAAGGGGAAAATTATTGATGCTTTTCCTATGGATGCCTCTTTACGCTATGAAATTGACAGAAATGAACCCGAAATAGAAACGATATTAGACTTTTCTGATTCCTTAGGAATTTTAAGAGCCTCAGAGAAATGCAATGGTTCGGGTGATTGTAGAAAATTGTCAACTGCAGGAGGTACTATGTGTCCTAGTTATAGAGCTACCTTGAATGAAAAGGATACCACCAGAGCCAGAGCCAATACCTTACGTGAATTTCTAACAAATTCAGAGTCCACAAATAAATTCAATCATCAAGAACTCAAAGAAGTATTTGATTTATGTTTGAGTTGTAAAGCTTGTGCTAGTGAATGTCCAAGCAATGTAGATGTTGCTAGTTTTAAAGCGGAATTATTATATCAATATCAAAAAGAGAATCCGCCATCTTTCAGAACCAAATTATTTGCCAACAATGTAAAATACAATAAACTAGGAAGTAAATTTCCAGTTATCACTAATCTTTTAATTGACAATAAATTAACGAAGTCTATTTTAGGTATTCCTTTAAAAAGAAAACTACCAAAACTAGCAAAAAAAACCTTGCGTAACTGGTATTCAAATAACCAATCGAATCTTAAGAACAATCATCATAACAGTAAGAAATTATATCTATTCTGCGATGAATTTACCAATTACTATGACACACAAATCGGTATTGATACCATCCAATTATTAGATGCTTTGGGCTATAGTGTCAATCTAGAAGAAAGTGAAGAAAGCGGAAGAAGTCATATCTCAAAAGGTTTTTTAGATGAAGCCAAAGCCATTGCAGATAAAAATATTGCAATTTTTAAAGGCTTAATAACTGAAAACACTCCTTTGGTAGGTATAGAACCTTCGGCAATATTAACCTTTAGAGACGAGTATTTACGATTAGCGGATGACAAAGAAGGGGCCAATCAGATAGCAAAAAATACCTTTACCATTGAAGAATTTATTAAAAATGAGACTTTAAAAGGGAATATCAATTCAAATCAATTTAAGAATACCTCTAAAACCATTAAGATTCATGGACATTGTCATCAAAAGGCTTTGTCTAGTACAGAAGCTACTTTTAGTATGCTTTCTATTCCTAAAAATTATACAGTCACAATTATAAATTCAGGTTGTTGCGGTATGGCGGGGTCTTTTGGGTATGAAAAAGAACATTATGAAATCAGTATGAAGGTTGGCGAGCAATCACTCTTCTCTAAAATCAGGAAATTTGATAACAATACAGAAATAAGTGCATCGGGTACTAGTTGTAGACATCAAATTTATGATGGTACAAAGCGTGTTGCTAGGCATCCTATAAGTATCTTAAAAGAAGCGCTTAAATAGCTAATAAATTAAATTTATATTCTAACTAAATGATTATTTGAAATCAATGGCAATATCATCCGAACAAATTGTATATACATATAAAATTGCGAAAAAAGCTTATGAAAAAGAAATTTCAAAAGATGAGGCAATTCAAGAGTTAGTAACCAAAGCTAAAATGAATGAGGGTTCTGTTAAAATAATTCTTGTACAAATCTTTCCAAAGTTAATGAATGGAGAAAAATTTACTCGTACATTAAGTGTTGCATTTTTTGAATATTTTCTTGTGAATATTCTTAAAGATTACGGTCATGAAAAACTGTCATTAGCTCTTAATGGATTAAAAAAACATATAGATTATATTGCTAATAGAGGGGATTCTAAAATTAAGTTACGAATAATTTATAAAAAATATTTAGAGAAGTTAACTAAACCCACAAGCTCAATGAAACAGGATGAAAATGAGCAGGATGAAATAGTTTTGTTTTATAAAAAAAATAAAACAAAACAAGAAGTTATTGAAAACCTTCTTAATGCTAAGGAAAAAGAGCCTGAAATAATCATAATAAATAGTAAGTCGTATAAACGAGATAATAAAACTATTGCTCAGATAAAATATATTAGAGGTTTTAAATGTCAAATATGTAATACCAGCATAATAAAAAAAGATGGAAGTAGATATGTTGAAGCTGCACATATAACGCCAAAATATAAAACAGGGCAAGAAACACCAGATAATATAATTTTACTTTGTCCAAATCATCATAAAGAATTTGACTTAGGAAATAGACAAGATATAAATCGCACGAAAGAATATGTTGAATTTGTACTTAATGGAAAAAAATATAAAATATCCTTATTAACTAAGTAAATAGTTTTGAAGCTATAATTTAATTTTGTAATTTTAAAACTACATTCAAATACCAAACCACATGAAAACAAAACACCTTCTATTATTATTATTCTTTGCACTTAGTCTTTCACTAAGCGCACAAAAGAAAAAACTATCAAAAAACAAAGCGAAAATTGCAACATCAGTAGAAAATCATAAATCAGATTTGATTAAAATCAGTGATGAAATATGGGCAAATGCTGAAACTGCGTTTGAAGAAACAAAATCTTCCAATTTATTAGCCGATTATGCCGAAAAGAACGGATTTAAAGTCGAACGAGGTGTAGCCGGTATGCCAACAGCATTTGTTGCTACTTATGGCTCAGGAAAGCCCGTAATTAGTGTATTGGGCGAATTTGATGCCTTACCCGGTATTTCTCAAAAGGCACAGCCTACCAAAGAAGCTCTAGAAAAAGGTTCAGCAGGACATGGTTGTGGTCATAACTTGTTCGGTGCAGGAAGTTTAGGTGCAGCCATCGCCATTAAAGAATTAATAGAACAAGGGAAAATAAAAGGTACCATAAAATTTTTAGGAACCCCATCAGAAGAAAAATATTTTGGTAAAATATGGATGGTTCGTGAAGGTTTATGGGATGATGTAGACGTAAATATAAGTTGGCATCCTTCCGCTGAGATAAAAGCTGATGTACAAACCTCATTGGCATTAGTTGATTATAAAATTGAGTTTTTCGGGCAAGCTGCTCATGCTTCTGGTGATCCCTGGAATGGTAGAAGTGCTTCAGATGCCTTAGAAATCTACACTACTGGAATTAATTATTATCGCGAACATGTAAAACCAACTGTTAGAATGCATTATCACATTCAAGATGGCGGACAGGTTGTAAATGTAGTACCAGATTATGCCCGCTTATGGATGCGAGTTAGAGATACCAAACGCTCAGGAATGATGCCTGTATACGAACGTACGATGGAAATGGTTAAAGGCGCAGCTATTATGGCAAATGTTGATTACAAAGTTTCTTTAATTTCAGGTATTTATGAAGTATTGGTGAATCGTACTGGTGGAGAAATTATGCAAAAAAATCTTGAACTCCTTGGACCAATTAGCTATACAGATGATGAAATAGCCTTTGGAAAAAAAATACAAGAAGTAACCGGTAAAGAACAAGTGGGTATGGATAGTTCCATCAAACCACTGAAAACAACTAAGGAACATCCCGGTGGCGGTTCTACGGATGTAGGCGATGTAAGTTGGAATGTAGCAAATATCAACCTTGGTGTTACTACAGCTCCCAAAGATACACCTTGGCATTCATGGGCGGTTGTAGCTTGTGGCGGAATGTCTATTGGCCATAAAGGAATGCTCTATGCTTCCAATGCAATGGCAATGACCATGCTTGATTTATTTGAAAATCCTAAATTAGTAGCAAATGTAAAAGCTGAATATAAAAAACGTAAAGGTGATGAAGTCTATAAACCAATTATACCAGAAGGACCTCCGCCTATACCAACAAATTAAAATCTGATAAAATGGACAAAAATAATGTACTTTCAATTGCAGCAATCTTATTACTAATTTTAGGTATTGCTATGATTTATATTGGAGGCTTTTACGCTCCAAAAGTAATGCTTCCTCCTATTATTACGGGCATTGGTTTTTTTATTATTGCTTGGGTATTAAATGCTTTAAAAAAATAAGATTGTCAAATTTATTCAATCAAAAATATTTTGATACATTTGAATTCTATGAATCTATTGTTGATTAAGAATTTATACAGATTGTTTTTGATTGGATTTCTCTTAGGAAGCTGTGCTTCTGTTGAAAAATACAATGAACAAGTCACAGCACAACATTCCCCCAGAAAATTACGCAAGGACGTTGATTATGCCTATAAAAAATTACAGGAATTGCACCCTGATTTATATTGGTATATTAATAAAGAGGATTTAGACAAAAAATTTAAAACCTTAAAAGGCAACTTACAAAAACCTTTATCAGGCAAGGAGTTCTACATAAAACTTGCCCCCACAATTGCATCTATAAAACAAGCACATACCGTTATATATCCTCCTCGTAAAAAGAAAACTAAGGATGAAAAAAAAGGTAAGGTAAAAAAGAAAAACCCTTTTAAATCTATTTGGTTACAACGTATAGATAATAAGTTATTCATTGTCAAAAAATTTGAAAAAGACAGTGTTTTATTAGAAGGCTCTGAACTATTGCGTGTTGAAAATGAAAAAGTAGTAGACCTATTGACAGTTTTTCAGCAACTAACTACTTCTGATGGCTTTAACACAACCTTTGTACCACAGTTTACAGGAACTTATTTCGGAATGTTTTATGCATTTACGCATAAAAGAAAAGATAGCATCTTACTAACCTTAAAACATAAGGATAGTATATATCATCGATATTTATACGCTAATATTAAAAAAGACACACTCAATAAAAAGGTTAAAAAGGACTCTCTAAAACATAAGCGCTCAAAAATTGAAAAGAAACGTTCTAAAAAGAAAAGAAAGACAAGGTGGGACTGGGAATATAAGTATGGATATAATAAATATTCAAAAGAAAAAACAAGAGATTTCAAGTTTTTAACTCCTGATTCTTCCCATATTATTTCATATATGAAAATACGTGGTTTTATCGAAGGTGGCCATAAAAAGTTTTATAAAGAAAGTTTTGCCAAAATTGATTCTGCTCAAAGTAAAAATCTCGTCATTGATTTAAGAGGTAATCTAGGTGGTAGTTTAACAGAAATTGATGAACTCTACTCCTATTTATCCGAAAAGGAGTACCTTTTTATTAGTGAGGCTAACATGACCAAGTCTCGAAGTTTTTTATATCCTCTAATACATTCAAAATCTTGGTTGACAAAAACGATAACCACTTTATTATATCCTGTGCTTATTGTCTATCAAGGAATGAAAGTTAAAAAAATAAAAGGAAAACCAAATTTTCAATTCAAAACCTCAAAACCTAAAAAGCCTAAAATCAATAATTATAAAGGTAAAATTTATGTACTTATAAACGGTACTAGTTTTTCTGCCAGTTCTGTTATTTCTACACATCTTAAAGCCACCAACCGTGCAACATTTGTTGGATAAGAAACTGGTGGAGCCTATAATGGAACCGTAGCTGGTATGTTTGCTAATATAGAACTCCCAAATTCAAAACTTAGAATGCGAGTTGGTTTAATGAATTTAAAAACACCTTATACTATTGAACCTGATGGCTTTGGTGTCAAACCAGATGTGTCTATAAAAACTACACGATTTGATAAAGATGAACAATTGGATTGGGTATTGAGTGATATCTTAAAAAACTGATGTTTTTATTGATATCATAAAGCCATTTTCGCTCAAAACAACTATTATAATAAAAGTTATTGAAAGTGAAAATTCTAAATAGCGATGCCATTCCTGCGAAGGCAGGAATCTAATACAACCACAAACAGTCAATTGTGTCTGTAATTAAATGCAACACCAATCCGATAGCAATCACTCTGGTTTTCTTAAAAAATAATAAGAATATATACCCTACTCCTGCAATATAGGTATGTAGTGGATGAAAATTTATACTGCACCTATTAGCATCAAAGATTGGATTGGCTAGTAAATGATCTAAATCAATCAGCATGGTAAAAATCATAAGCAACCAAACTTTTTTCCAATGACTTTTAAAAAAGAAATAGGCTATAATACCTGGAAAGATAAAATGTAGTCCGTAATGAATACTAAATCTAAGCCAGTTGAACTGAGACAATAAAATATCCATTATAAGGGTTTAATAATTTGATTTTCAAGGTAAATTAAAGCATTTGTACCTTCCATAAAAAGCAAATCTAAGATGCTCAAGTTTTCTATAAATCCAAATTTATCAGAAAATACCTGAATATAATTGTCGAGATTATACTGTTGTTGCGATTTTGCATCCGCTAAAAAGCGAAAATCATTACTATTAGTATATTCTTTAATGTATTCGTCGGTAGTAGTATAGGTAATCTCTAACTGTAATAATTCAAGGATTACCTCTTGACATTTAAAATTAAAATCTAACAGAAACTTCGGAATCTTATTAAAAACACTTAGAATATCCTCTTCATAGAATTCAAAATAAGGGGAAGAACTGTATGCCATTTGCATGGCTTTTATATGCTGTTTATACCATTGAGAACTGGTGTCAATTTTTATATCCTTCGTTTTTGTGCTAGTACTGTGTTGTATAGGGATATTCAATAGTTGTTTTCCATTTCCTCCAAAGATATAACAACGCGTTCTATAGGTTTGTTTTTGATATGAATCTTCAGTTTCATAAATAATAGTATTGGCTTTTGCCAAGGCAGCATAATGGACAATGGGTGAAAAGTATGTTGGATATAATATCAATGTTGATTTGTTTAGTTGTCCCCTTTATCCTTCGGACATTTCCCCAAAGAGGAAAAAGCGTAACTCGTAAATCAAAGTTCTTAATTCGTTACGCTTTTTTTCGTTTCCTATAGAAATCATAAGCAAACCATAAGCCTAATGCTCCTAGAAAATAATAAAAATAAGATACAGGTTCACCACTACCGCCAACTGTAGTAAATAAACGTTTCCATCTAACTTTATTGATACCTTTTGCATTTGTTTCCCAACTAAACCAAATTAATACTGGTTTACCTACCACATGGTCAAAGGGTACAAAACCCCAATAACGTGCATCTAAAGAGTGCTGACGGTTATCACCCATCATCCAATAGTAATCCTGTTTAAACGTATAGCTGTTTGCATCTTTACCATTAATTAAGATTTCGTCTCCATTAACAATTAGACTATTCTTTTCATATTCAGTAATAACCCTTTTATAAAATGGTAAACTTTCTTTTGTTATTTCAACTGTTTTCCCTTTTTGGGGAATATAGATAGGTCCATAATTATCCATATTCCATTTTAAAGATTGAACATGTGGGAAAAGTCCATTATTTCCATCACCTTTAGGTTCAATCTGTTTAGTAACACTTTTTACATTAGGATTTTTAGCTATTCTAGAAGCTTCTTTATCAGTTAAAGTTAATAAATAATTACCATCTCTCAATTGTCCACCTTCTCTAAATCCATATCTTTTCACCAATGATTTTCGATTAATGGATTGACCTCCAGTATTCACAAAAAATACATATTGGGGTTTAGCTCTATCTGGCAATACCGTACGTTTACCATTGATATAAATATAACCATCACGTATTTCGAGCGAATCGCCCGCTATAGCAACACAACGTTTTACTAAATTTGTTTTTTTATCAATAGGTTTGTAATAGTTTCTGTCTGGGTGAAAATTGTTCATATCTAACAACGTATCCGCTGGTTGATTAAACACGACAATACTATTACGCTCAATTTTTTGAAACCCAGGCAATCGCATATATGGCAATTGTAATTTATTAAGTAAAGAGGTTTTTCTTTTTGAAAAATTATCACTAAATAGATATGATTTGAATTTCTTGGTCAGTTTTATTTTTGTAAATGGTACAGGAATCGCTGGTATGGTATCATGTACCATGGGTGCAGCCACTGTTGTCATAGGTATTCTTGCTCCATAATGGAACTTACTTACAAAGAGGAAATCACCTACTAACAAACTTTTTTCTAAAGACGAAGAAGGTATGGTATAAGGTTGCATAAAATAGGTATGTACCAAGGTGGCAGCTATAATTGCAAAGGTTATTGAACTCACCCATTCTCCTGCATTTGAACGAGGTTGTAAACTTCTATCTTTAATATAGTTGACATCCAATATATAATTTACATAGTAGATATATAAGCCTAAAGTGAAAATGGCTAAAATGGTATCTAGTCTTTTATTCTTACCAAAACTTCGAATCGTTTCTACCCAAATTACGGGAAACATT
>VAPL011291139.1_pt1 | contig 15905 bp, 13 predicted proteins | sample 3395061 | NCBI WGS metagenome assembly VAPL01 (sample SAMN08290444, study PRJNA428436) | hydrothermal vent metagenome | isolation source: Deep-sea hydrothermal vent chimney 2 | place: Pacific Ocean: Juan De Fuca Ridge | depth 2182 m m | reverse complement strand
TGTTTCCTTTGTTTTTAATATAAGCTTCATGCTGAAACTTTCTATGAGAGTTTTGAGTAAAAAAGTAGTAAAGTAGTAAAACATTGCCGGATCGTCTAATGGTAGGACACATGCCTCTGGAGCATGGTATCTAGGTTCGAGTCCTAGTCCGGCAGCAGCTTAGTGAGACAGACCGAGACGCTTTATTTCCAAGGTTTTTTGAAAATAAAGATGTCTAAATAAGGTGTCCTAGACTCCTGAAATTATGGTCAAAGTCACAAGTTCTATTCCGAAAATTACATACCTGCTGAGAGCAGTAACCAGAAAGAAAAATCACTCAAAAATGGGGTGATTTTTCTTTTGCTTCCTTAAGTTGAGTTAGTCTTTTATTTATGTGTATACTCAAGCATGGCTTGGAATGATGAATTAGAAAATGGGACTCCTGCGCATGGAATAGCGGCGTCAACGCACAACCGTATTCGCGTTTTGGCGGGTCCTGGTACTGGAAAATCGTTTGCTATGAAGCGTCGTGTCGCACGCATTCTAGAGGTCGAGGAAGTCAGACCGAATCAGGTATTAGCTGTAACCTTTACTCGTATCGCTGCAGAGGATCTTCATCGCGAACTAGTGTCCTTAGGAGTTAACGGCGCTGATTCGTTGAAGGGTAAGACTTTACATAGTTTAGCTATGTCTATATTGATGCGGAATCATGTTCTCACTGCACTAGGACGAACTCCGCGCCCGTTGAATAAGTTTGAGCTTGAGCCGTTACTCTCTGATTTAAGTAATATACATGGTAATAAATACATGCGTAAGCGCAGGGTGCTTGCTTATGGCGCAGCTTGGGCTCGCTTGCAGACACAGGAGCCAGGGTATACACGGACTCCTGAGGATCAGGCATTTGTTGATGAGTTAGTTTTATGGCTTCGATTCCATAAAGCCATGCTAATGGATGAAGTCATACCTCATCTGTATCAATATTTACAGACAAACCCAGGTGCTCCTGAGAGAGATGAGTACACACATTTACTGGTTGATGAGTATCAGGATTTAAATAGAGCTGAGCAAGACGTTTTACATTTCTTAGGAGAGAGAGGATCTATTTGTGTTATAGGAGATGATGATCAGTCTATATATAGCTTTAGACATGCTCACCCTGATGGAATTCGAGATTGGATTATATTACATACCGCAGAGGAACATCAAATTGCCGAATGTAGGCGTAGCCCGACAACAGTAGTAAGAATGGCGAATACGCTTATAGCACATAACACAGGACGACCGGCAGCTCGAGTGATGGTGGAACTCGAGTCTAAAGGAGTGGGGGAGATTGTAGTTCGACAATACAGAACTGCGGAGGAAGAAGCAGAAGCTGTCGCTTCAAAAATTGCCGCACTCGTTGAAAGTGGGGTATCGCCAGGTGAGATTATAGTTCTCACGCAACGTGAGATCTTTGCGACTCCAATATTTAACAAACTAAGGACAAAGGATGTTCCTGTAAGGTCGTATTATGCTGAATCGGATTTAGATACAGTCGAAGCACAGGAACGTTTCGCAATACTTAAGTTGCTTTTAAATAAGGAGGATCGTGTTGCACTCAGATGGCTTCTGGGGCGTGGGATTGCTGATTGGAGGACTAAATCGTATAAACGTTTAATGAACTACGTGAGCACCAGTGGTACTTCTCCTTGGGACGCACTAAGCTCACTGGCTATTGGCACTGTTACCTTACCGTACACAGGTCCACTTGTTACGAGGTTTAAAGAAATTCAGGCAGATATTATTGCTTTGGAAGCTGTTTCCGATTTAGATGAGTTTGTTCAACTCTGGCTTTCTGAGTCTGAAGCGACATCTCTACTGACTGAGACAGTATCACGTTGTATGGAAGGACTTACTACATCGCAGGAACTCTATGATGCTCTGTACGAGATAATAACTAATCCAGAAGTTCCGACAGAAATAGCAGAAGTTCGTGTTATGAGCGTGCATAAGAGCAAGGGTCTAAGTTCACCGTTTGTATTTATCGTTGGTTGCATAGAAGGCTTGTTGCCTGCTCGTGCGGACATAAACATGTCGGAAGATGAACAACTTGCGAAATTAGAAGAAGATCGCAGGCTTTTCTATGTTGGTATAACGCGCGTTAAAGCTGACTTGCCAAATCATACAGGTTACCTCGCCCTTACACATGCGCAGACAATGAACGCAGCAGACGCGCATAAGAGCCAAATTACTCCCGTGCGAACTGTTCTAGGTATTGCGTATTTGCAAGCAAGTCGATTTATAGGAGAGATGGCACCTCATGTTCCCATCACTCAATTCAATACACCCCTTTAGGTTGTTATGACTCATTAATATATTTAGGGAACCCATGTCTAGTTTAAAAAGTGTAGAAAAAAAGAAGATGTTGCTTGGCAAGCCATATCATTCAACGACGAACCCGGCGATGAGGAAATTGATGCTGCGGGTGATGCGTGGATTCAATTGGAGATTGACAAAAGAAGAGGGAAATAGCTAATTAGGAGAGCAACGCAAGTTGCTTTTCCTTGAGTACCATTTTGCTTCTCAAATGAGTAAGTAACTCACGCTTTTCCCACATCGATCTTTTGCGTAAGATATGTTTCGCATAATTTCTGATATCTATCTCTTTTATTTTTATACTTTCTTGCACAGTCTGCCCAAGAACTGATTCCTGGAATTCTTGATGTTTTTTGATTTCAGCCTTGATTTGATTCTGCATACCTATCTTATCAAGTGATACAATATCCAATATATTTACAAGCTGTTCAATTAAGTCTTCCTCTCGTATATATCCACATGGACAGTTTTTATCTTTAAACTTTGTACAGCCGTAGTACACGTAATGACTCATTGCTCCATCTTTAAGTTTCTTAAATTTCTCGTCAGCAGTGACACCTGAGCCACATAGTCCACAGATAAGCATCTTTGTGAAAGCAAATTCTTTGCTCTGAGTACATACTGCATACTCATTTCTCATCTTGTTCTGCACGGTATCAAATAATTCTTTGCTGATAATCGGGGTATGTTTGCCTTTATATAATAGCCCCTCTTTTTTAGGATAGATGAATTCACCCGTATAAAATAAATTTCTAAGAATTGTATAAACATTACTTAACGAGAGAGGCTTTCCATTTTTAGTCTTAAATTGCATATCTTCTATAAGCCATTTGAAGAGCTTACGACCTGACCATCCGTTGTATGCCACTTTTTCATACATTTGCTTGATTATCTCTGCTCGCAATTCATCAATTATTACTTCACATTTCTTCTCTCTATTTGGGTTACTGAGATACCCTGTAGGAGGCACACTGAAGGCCAGAGTCCCATCTGGCATCGTGCGCGAAGTCCACGCTTCACATTTACCATTTTATTATCATTCTCTAGTTTTGCTTGTGATCCAAGGATCATCAGAAGGAATTTCTCATTTGGATTGTTTGAGAATTGTTGTCCGTAAGTACGTATATCATGCAATAATTTTTGGTCCATTAAATCAACTACTGCACCAAGGTCTCCTGCATTACGAGACAGACGATCGGGTGCCCATGTCAAAATTCCATTAAACTTACCTTGTTTAATTTCAGATATCATCTCGTTGTATATAGGTCTTTGCCCTACATCTTTAGATGAGTGTGATTCTCTCTTAATTTCGGTTACATTAAGCTCCTCTCTTTTAGCTAAAGCAACCATCTCATTTACTTGGGATTCTATTGATAGTGCTTGCTTATCTTCCTGCTCTGTTGATTTGCGTGCGTATAGGCAGTATTTAACCTTTACAGGGGTTGTTTTTGGAGCAGTATCCTCTATGTGTATTTTTGTTACATCCCTCATATAGACAAGGGATGACGCAATCTTCTATAGGAGTCTAGAGCGTCCTAAGTTGGTAAGAAGTAGGTAAGTTATTTAGCGTGTTCGCGCCCTTTGAATAGGCTTAAGACCCTCTTTAACTCATCAGTTTGTTCTTGCGTTAGATCAGTGTTTGGATTGTCTCTAAGCGATTCGTTTAATTTTTCTAGTAATTTAATAGGGATGTACGCAGGATGCCTGTTTCGTAGCCAAAACATAATAGCTCCGAGTTTTCCATCTTTTGCATTCTTGATAAGGAGAGATTCCATCATGTCATTCATGACGGACACTCCTTCTTTCATAGCTTGTCCAAGCATCTTCTCAAAATCCTTATCCTCACTTATCCATCTGTAGATAGTGGTACGATCAACACCAATTTGCCTTGATGCCCATGTAATGTTTGGATTCCTGTGCATATGTTCCAAGAATTCATTTTGCTGTTTCCATTTTCTTCTCGCTATTGTTGCTTCTCTCTTACTTACAGCCTCATTGGATTTCTTCTTCCTACGAGACATGTTTATTTTTTGTTAGAGCTGATAAGTTTAGCCTTTTTGCCTGTTAACGATTCCATCCTTTTTACGCACACCATTGTGTATGCCGGAACTTTTTCCATTGCATAGCAACGTCTGCCCATTTTTTCTGAGGCTATCAGAGTACTTCCACTACCAGAAAATGGTTCAACGATAAGATCTCCTCGTTTGGTTAAGACTTTTATATATGGAATCAAGATATCTAACGGTTTTGTACCGAATACTACTCCTTGCCCAGAGTTCTTCTCGTCAGAAGCTATGTGCTCAATGAAGTCAGTAGGACAATACTTACTCCCTTTCTTATACGGCTCCCAGTGTGGTTTACCTGAAGTAGCAAATATCGCATTTTGATATTCATTTTGAATAAGTTCATCCTCATCCTCCATATTTAGCTCAACATCACCTTGGGTTCCAAGCAGTGCAACATCATGTTTATTGAAGAACTTGTACTTTGCTGCGAATCCTTGAACACGATTTGGTACTCTCCAGATAATGGTATTTCGGTACCGCCAGTGCTTTTCCATCTCTGTCCATAGAAGCTTCAAGTTCTTCGGATGCTCATAAGCAATGATTGAGAAGTCTTCCTTTTGGATCCTCGCTACATTAGCCATCCATTTTTCAATAAAGTCATCGGGAATTTCGTCTGTTTCAAGATACTGTCTGTCACGTTTGTATCCAAAACCTTTTGTTGCTTTCCCTCCTTTACGTTTCTTTCCGTGTAAATAATCCAAAATGTAAGGTTCGTCAGTCAGGCACATATCGGCTTTCTCACCATCCATGAGCTTGAGCATGTCAGCTTCAATGGTGCTGTCGCCACACATTATTCGGGAACCACTACCAATTTCATACACATCTCCTTTTTGTACCGTTATCTCTGTAATGTCGAGTTTTGCAAGAGCCTCCTTAAGATCAAATGTCTCAGGATTGTCTTCATCTGGGAATATGTCGTCTAAGTCTTCAGAAGAAAATCCAACGTCTTCAAGGAATGATTCGTCAAACTCCGCAAGAAGTTCGAGGTCCCATGTGCCTTGATTTTTATTAAGACGAAGATTTAGTTCCTTCTCTTTCTCAATATCAGCGATGTGAACATACACCGCAGGCACTTCTTTATACCCAAGCTCTTTTAAGGCTTGATGCCTCATGTGACCGCCTAGAATAATGTTTAGACGCTTTGGTGCTTTATTTACCACCAACGGGTCGACCATTCCGAAAATTTTTATACTCTCTTGAAGATCTGATAATTGTCCCTTACTCCACTTTCGGGGATTGTATGTCGTTGCTTTCAGAGAGCCGATAGCAACGTAGGTGACCTTAAGGTCACAAGTCTTAGTGTTTGTCATAATTATAGACAGTTAGCTACTAATTCAGTTAGTTGCCGTAAGTTACTGTAAGTTGCCTATAATCTCGTTACTCTTAGATTAGCGAAAAATGGTGTGACATGCAAAGAGGGGGTGTGGAAGCAATCGCGTCAATGGAGACAACCGACTTTTCAAACTCTCAAGATCGAGCTAGGATGCCAAATGATAGCTATTTTGCTATCATTGACTTTGACAACTGAATATTGGTAATGACCTAACCCTCTAGATTCCTAGAGATATGGTCGACAATCGCACGACACAAGAGAACCCATCATATAGGGCGTGTCGTGCGTTACCAGGGGAAACCCTGGTAGAGGAAACCGTGAGGTTCCTTCCTATGTGGTGGGCTTTGTTGTATCTACCGCACTAAATCGCACGACACATATGAAATTTGAATATCCTGAAGACAGGGAGTTCTTTGTTAATTTACTTAACAAAGGTGACGACAAAACATTTGATGAAAAGTTTGGAGATTACTTTGACTTTAGACACCCAGCTATTAAACGTTGGGAGTTTAATAAGGTGCGAAAGAAAATTCTAGAAGAATTAATTGAAAGGTACAAAGGTGAATGTCAGCTTCAATTACATGAAGATTGTAGTGTTGAGAAAGTGTGGCATCCAGATCATATTCTCCCTCTTTCCACCAATGAACTTAATAAGAAATTGAGGAATATGAATGGATCTTCAGGCGAAAAAGTTCCTTCTCAAAGCTTTGGATCAAATGATATTAAAAATCTTACTCTAGCTTGCAAGAGGTGTAACTATTATAAGAAGCACAGATTGATGTTGCCTAAGAAAATGAAGGTATAGTCACGACATCTTTGTTTTTGATACAATCTAATTATGTATAAAAGGAAACCAGTATCAAGACTCAGTGGTGACGAAAAATTCACCAATGCAGATAACAAGAAGTTCACTGTGCTCGATTTTTGGCAGTATGGTCTTTCAAATTTAAATTCAAATGTTACTCGTGGATCTCTTGCAGAGTTTCTTGTTGAGAATGCACTGAAAGATAAAAAGAGTATAGACATTCGTAATCCTTGGGGAGATTTTGATGTTGAATATAAAGGGAAGAAAATAGAAGTGAAGTGTAGTTCATATCTACAAGACTGGGACCAAAAGAATTTAAGTAGACCAACTTTTACTAAACTAAAAGCGGAGGAGCTTTATTACAATGACGTTGTAGGAAAAAAGTCAGAGAAAGGCTCAGACTACAAGGCAGACATTTATGTACTGTGCCTTTTTCACCACAAAGAAACAGAGACATTAAACATTCTAGACATGGATCAGTGGAGTTTTTATGTACTTTCTAAAGATAAACTAAAGCAGATTTCCAATGACAGTAGTAGCATCTCGCTTGTAAGTTTAGAAAAGCAGAATATAACCCCAGTTTCTTTTAATGAATTGCGGAAAACTGTAGATGGATTGTAGCTTTACTAAGCCGTATTTTTGTTGTAAACTAATGGTAAGTCACCAACATGGATAAAAAGGAGGATAAAAACAAGGACTTACCAGACATACTCACTCTGCAACAAGCGTGTGAGGTGTTGAACTGCCATCCTAATACACTTCGTAACTGGGATAATGAAGGAACACTCAAAGCAATTCGCTTTGGTAAGCGTGGTGATCGTAGATATCGCAAAGAGGATATTTTAAATATTTTGAACAACGAAAAATAAATTATGTTTGAGCAAGCTTTTAAAAATATAGACGACACTCTCTGGAAAGATTCAGGAGTAAGTAACGAACTCGATTATGTGGAGCAAACTTCATGGATTCTTTTTCTTAAGTATCTTAATGACCTTGAGAAAGATAAAGAAACAGAAGCAAAGCTTGCTGGTAAAAAATATACACATATCATAAAACCTGAATTCCGTTGGGAAACTTGGGCGGTTCCAAAGATATCTGACGGCAAGCTTGACCACAACAAGGCACTTACTGGAGATGACTTAAAAGATTTTGTAAATAAAGAGCTGTTTCCATATTTAACAAAGTTTCGTGCTGACGCAGACAACTCAGATACAATCGAATATAAGATTGGTGAAATTTTTAGTGAGGTTAGCAATAAAATCCAAAGTGGATACACTTTGCGTAATATTTTAGATATTGTTGATGGTTTAAGATTTCGATCTCAAGAAGAAAAACACGAACTATCTCATCTCTATGAAGGCAAGATAAAAAATATGGGTAATGCAGGACGTAATGGTGGAGAATATTATACTCCTCGCCCTCTTATTAAGACTATTATAAGAGTGGTTGATCCTAAAATTGGTGAAAGTATTTATGACGGAGCGGTTGGCTCGGCAGGCTTCCTTGTTGAAGCATTTGAATATTTAAAAGAAAGTAAAAAACTAACTACTAAAGACGTTGAAACGCTCCAGAAAAAAACATTCTATGGAAAGGAGAAAAAATCACTCGCTTACATTATTGGAGTGATGAATATGATTCTACACGGTATTGAAGCGCCAAACATTGTTCATAAAAACTCATTATCAGAGAATCTAACTGATGTTCAAGAAAAGGATAGGTATGACATTGTGTTGGCAAATCCTCCATTCGGAGGCAAAGAACGATCAGAAGTGCAACAAAACTTTCCTATAAAAACTGGGGAGACAGCTTTTCTCTTTCTTCAACATTTTATTAAGCACATGAAAGCAGGGGGAAGAGCAGGTATTATTATTAAAAACACATTCCTTTCAAACGGGGACGCTGTTCGTTTACGAGAGTTATTATTACAAAGCTGTGACTTACACACTATCCTAGACTTACCAAGGGGTACATTTACAGGAGCTGGTGTAAAAACAGTTGTGCTTTTCTTTAAAAAAGGAATGCCTACTAAAAAAATATGGTACTACCAATTTGATCCTGGGCGGAATCTAGGGAAAACAAATCCACTAAATGAAAAGGATCTGGAAGAGTTTGTTAGTTTGCAAAAGAAAAAAGAAGATTCAGATAATTCATGGACGATAGATTTAAAAAATATTGATAAACAAACCTTTGATCTGTCAGTAAAAAATCCAAATAAGAATGGTGACTCTTTACTTCGTGAACCTAAAGAAATTTTGAAAGAGATTGAAATGTTGGACAAAGAAGCTTCAAAAATTCTTAAAAACATAAATAAACAAATTTATGAAAAATAATTGGCAAATAAAAAAAATTTCTGATGTAGCCAGGGTATATTCTGGTAATAGCATTAATGCTAAGTTGAAAATGGAGAGATTTTTAGGGTATCGGGGTGGTCTACCTTATATAGCAACGAAAGATGTGGGCTTTAATGGGGTTGTAAATTATGAGAATGGTGTGAGGATACCATTCTCAGAAAAAGATTATAAAATAGCTCATACTAAAACTACCTTGATATGTGCTGAGGGTGGAAGTGCTGGTAGAAAATTAGCTTTTTTGAGTCATGACGTTTGCTTTGTTAACAAATTATTTGCATTGGAATCAACAGGATTAATTGAATCTAAATATATTTATTACTATTTGAGATCTGTTACTTTTAAGGAAGATTTTAATAAAAGAATGTCAGGAATAATTGGTGGAGTGTCATTGAGTAAGTTTAAAGAAATCAAGATATCATACCCAGAATCCCTTACTGAACAAAAGCGAATCGTAAAAATGTTGGATAATATTTTTAAAAAAACATCGGAAGTAAATAATAAGGTCGAAATGAATCTTCAAAATTCAAAGGATTTTTTTGAATCTTATTTACAGATGATGTTATTGCAAAATAATGAGGAGTGGAACAGAAAAACTTTGAAAGAAATCTCTATTGATTTTGGTAGAGGAAAATCTAAACATCGTCCAAGGAATGATAAAAAGCTTTATGGCGGGGAATATCCATTTATTCAGACTGGGGATGTAAGGAATTCAGACCATTACATAACAAAATATACAAAAACGTATAATGAGGTAGGTCTTTCACAGAGTAAGTTATGGAAGAAAGGCACAATATGTATTACTATCGCAGCAAATATAGCTGAAACTGGCATTCTAGATTTCGATGCATGTTTTCCCGATAGTATAATTGGGCTTGTTGTAGACCCCAAAAAAGCCGACGTTGATTTTATGGAATATCTGCTACAGGCATATCAGTCTGTTCTTAAAGCGAAAGGTAAAGGAAGTGCTCAAGATAATATAAATATGGGCACATTTGAAAATGAACTTTTTGCGATTCCCTCACTGTCGGAGCAGAAAAAAATAGTTAAAAAATTACATGTAGTATTTACTCAAAGTAAAAACCTTGGCAATATATATAAAAGGAAGCTGGTGATATTTCCAGAGTTAGAGAAATCCCTACTCAGTAAGTCTTTAGTAAATTAATAATTATGAACGAAGCAGAAACAAGAGCAGAATACATAGACGTGCAACTCAGAGAAGCTGGGTGGGGTATTCTTGATAACACTAGAGTTCGTCGAGAGTTTTATATCACAGATGGGCGAATACAGGCTGGTGGTAAAAGAGGTGAAAGAGAATTTGCAGACTACATTTTAGAATACAAGAATAAAAAACTTGCTGTTATTGAAGCTAAAAGTGTTGGTAATCACCCTACAGAAGGAGTAGCTCAAGCAAAGGGGTATGCTGAGAAATTACATTTGAACTATACCTATGCAACAAATGGTAAAGAGATATATCAAATCTCAATGGAAACCGGGAAAGAGGAGTATGTAGATAAATATCCTACCCCAGATGAGCTTTGGAATAAGATTTATTTAAATGAGAACGAATGGAAAGATAAGTTCAGTGAAATTCCTTTAGAAAGCGGGTATGGACGAAGGTACTATCAAGAAATTGCTGTAGAAAAAACTCTTGATGCAATAGCAGAAGATAAAAATAGAATTCTTCTTACTATGGCAACAGGTACTGGTAAGACCGCTGTCTCGTTTCAGATAGCATGGAAACTTTTTGAAGCTCGATGGAATTTATCAAAAGACGGAAAGCGACGACCTCGTATTCTATTTCTTGCTGATAGAAATATACTTGCAGACCAAGCGTTCAACTCATTCTCTGCTTTTCCAGAAGATGCACTTGTGCGTATTAATCCGTTAGACATTCGTAAAAAAGGAAGTGTTCCAACAAATGGAAGTATCTTCTTTACTATATTTCAGACATTTATGAGCGGTAAGGATAATACTCCGTACTATGGTGAATACCCATCAGATTTCTTTGACTTCATTATCATTGACGAGTGTCACCGTGGTGGTGCCAATGATGAGAGTAATTGGCGTGGAATCTTGGAGTATTTCTCTCCAGCAGTACAGCTAGGACTTACAGCTACTCCAAAAAGAAAAGACAATGTAGACACATATAAATACTTCGGAGAACCTATATACACTTACTCTCTCAAAGAAGGTATTAATGATGGTTTCCTTACACCATTCAAAGTGAAGCGTATCCAGACAACTATTGATGATTATATATACACTTCAGACGATCAAGTTGTTGAGGGTGAGGTTGAAGAAGGAAAAGTATACGAGGAAGAAGATTTCAATAAAATTATCGAGATTAAAGAACGTGAAGTAAAACGAGTTAGGGTTGTTCTTGATGAAATAGATCAAAGTGAAAAAACTATTATTTTCTGTGCCACTCAAGATCATGCACTTGCTGTTCGTGATTTAGTAAATCAAATGAAAGATAGTAAGGATGTAAATTACTGCGTGCGAGTTACTGCAAATGATGGTGCTCGTGGTGAACAATACCTAAGAGAGTTCCAAGACAATGAAAAAACTATTCCAACTATCCTAACTACTTCTCAAAAACTTTCTACTGGAGTGGATGCCCGCAACATACGAAATATTGTTTTGATGCGTCCAGTAAACTCAATGATTGAGTTTAAGCAAATTGTAGGACGAGGAACTCGATTATTTGATGGAAAAGAATATTTCACTGTTCTTGATTTTGTTGATGCGTACAAGCACTTCTCTGATCCTGAATGGGATGGTGACCCAATAGATGAGACTATCGAAGAGCCTACTGAACCTAAAGAACCCAAGGAACCAAAAGATCCTAAAACTCCCCCAGAACTACCCGAGGAACCAAAGAAGCGATTGAAGATTAAGTTGCGAGACGGAAAAGAACGTGAGATTAAACACATGGTAAGTACTTCATTTTGGGGTGCTGACGGTAAACCAATTTCAGTTCAGGAATTCATGGATAATCTTTTTGGTGCCATGCCAGAATTCTTTAAAAACGAAGAAGAACTGAGAAAAATTTGGTCTAATCCAGTTACGAGAAAAACTTTTCTTCATAAAATTGCAGAGTTAGGTTATGGGAGAGACGAGTTAGAGATTTTGCAGAAAATGATTGATGCAGAGCAGAGTGATTTGTTTGACGTTCTGGCTTATGTTTCTTTTATGACCACACCAGTTACAAGGAAGCAGAGGGTTGAACTTGCAAAGGATAAGATTTTTAAAGACTTAGACGACAAACAGAAAGAGTTTATTGATTTTGTGTTATCCAAATATGAAGAAAGAGGCTTTGCTGAGTTGGGTGAAGACAAACTTCCTATACTCTTAAACCTTAAATACCACGCAATCGCTGATGCAGAAGAGATGTTGGGTGGGGTCGATCGTATACGTTCTACATTCTTTGATTTTCAAGAGAATTTGTATACGAAGGTGTAAGTTTGTATCTATTTTGTAACTACCATGGCTAAATCAAAAGATAAGAAAGAAGAAAATATTTCAGATCCACATTTTGAGATTCTAGTTGATAAACCATTAGAAAATGGCGACAAGGATCGATTTGGACATAGAGATATTGCTAACTCACTACTTAAGATGGTTAGGAAAGCACCTCGTCCCTTTAATATAGGTTTGTATGGGCAGTGGGGTGTTGGGAAAAGTACGATTTGTAAGATAATTCAAGATCAACTAGAGAAGGGGTTAGACTATGAAGTTGTCTATTTTGATACCTGGAAATATGAGAGAGACTCGTTCCGTAGACAGTTCTTAATAAATTTGGATGAGGAACTAAAATTAGACCTTAATTATAAAGAAATACTCAACCAGTCTCTGACTGTTCCTGTAATTCCAGAATGGCGTGAGAGATTGAAACAAATCTTTGATGATTTTTTATTGAGATCAGCGTTTCTAATTATTGTGTCTCTTGTTGTGATAATCATCTTTAGAGAACTTGTATTCCCGCTTATCATTTCATCTGAATATGTAAAGATTGCCGAGAAGCTAGCAGATATTGGAATCATAGGAATACTTGTATCATTTATTTTAAATTCAGTTAAGCAGTTTAACCAAACAAAAACTACAGATAAAACTGATTCTGCTGAAGGGTTTGAAGACCATTTTATTGAGGTACTTGAGAAAGTCAAAACAGAAAACCTTGTGATTATTGTCGATAATCTCGATCGTTTGTCTAGTAAAAATGCTGTAAGTTTACTCAGTGATATAAAAACATTTTTATCGAATGAAAAGTATGATTCAGATGGCCATAAAATAAGCAACAAGGCTTCTTTTATTGTCCCTTGTGATAATAAAGCAATCAATGACCAGCTAATTGATCAATATGGTGACGATTTTGATTCCGAAGAGTATCTAAGAAAGTTTTTTAATCACTCAATTCAGATACCAAAGTTTCTTGATATAGAGCTCGACGATTTCATCGTTGAAAAATTAAATGAAACAAAAATTGAAGAATTCTCAAGCAATTATGACTTGGCATTTATTTTGAACTCTGCTTTTAGAAATAATCCACGAGAGATTATACAGTTTATTAACTCCTTAACGTCTTTGTATTTATTAGCTAAAGAAAGAAAAATTGATCGTATTACCCAGAAGGACAGGATTGCTTTTCTTGCGAAAATCCTAGTTCTAAGAGTCAAATGGTCACGCTTATATGATCATATTGAAGATCAAATTCTTAGAACAGGAGATAAGCTAAAAGAAATAAGTAAATCATTTGGAGACGATGTTGATAAAATCAAACTGTTAGGATTTCTAAAGGCTACTTCACATATCAATGACGATGAATACGAAGATATATATTTCTCTTTGAGGCAAAGCGACGCTCAAAAATCAATTCCTGAATGGAATAGTTTTGTTTTGACACTACTTGAAAACAGACAAAAAGACGCTCAAAAAGTCTACGACTCAGTAAAGTCAAATAAAAAATTGTCTAATCTCGGACAACTCCTTACTGCTTACTGTAGAAGAAATGAGAAAAATGAAAATTCATTGTTCAATATTTTCTTGTCTTTACATAAAATTATTAAACCTGAGGATCTAAAACATTTTCAAGACGTATTTCTTTTGACCTTTACAAATGTTGCTGATTCAAAGTTTGTTAATAATTTTAATGATGTAGACCTTAATAAACTTTTTTCAAAAAGCCTTGATGGTGCTTCACCATCAAATAAAAAACGCTTTAGTGAATATCTCATATCTATTCTGAAACATTTTTCAGCATTGGAAAAAATGGAAAGGGACCAGGTTAAAAAAGTTTATGAATTGTTTGGAATTGTGAATTCGTCTGAAAATAAAAATAATTTTCAAAATAAACTGAATGATTTAGGAGAAATAAAGAAAGATTTTATTAATCATCTTCAATATCAGGAGTTATTCCCTGAAGAAGAAAAGGGTGAAGATTTTCGTGAAGACATTCTGGACGATTTGTTATCTATCATTGTTTCCTCAGAACCAGTACTTAAAAAACATTATTTTGATACATTGTCATTTTTGGGGTATCTATTACAGTGGGCACCTGTTGTTGAAGATGACGATTTAAGGATTAAGGTTTTACAAAAGAGTTATGAATTTTTAGAGAAAGTTAGCCCACCTTCTTCTACAAATGAAACTTTAAGACAAGTTCTTAATACATTTACTACTCGTATTTCTACTTGGTATCAAGCCAATAAGGCTGATGGTGAAAGATCTCTTTGTGTGAAAATTTTTGAGAAAATTAACCTCAAAATAAATCCAAATGTTGAACCAAAATCTTCAATACGTCAGTTTATTACTGAAACAGGGAACGATGCTGATGAAATCTTGGATACTTTGGGTAAGGAGTATTTAACGAACAATGAAAATGCACGCGAAGCTCTTATCACTAGGAGTAGGACAAACATAGATTTGCTTAGTAAGTTGCCATTGAAAAGAAAACTGACCTCAGATGAAAAAGCTAATGTTTTCAGTAATCTTATAGGTAATCCAGAAGAAGCACTGGTCTTTCTTGATTATGTAAGTTTTTCCATACCTAGTGAGCATAAAGAAGATCCTAATTTTCTTAAGGGAATTGTATTAAGAATGATAAATGGTGCAAGTTTTTCTGATACGGAATTACAGATCAGATGGTTAGATGCTATTAGCAAATTGGGCATTCACTCTGATCAAGTGGATACTTTCGTACAAAAGTTACGACAAGTTCGTGACCTTTCTGATAAGCATAAGGAAGTCATTTCTCAATTTGTGTCAAAAAACAAAAAAGCGTTCGGAGAGCTTATTGTAGATGAATTTAAATATAGCGAAGAATCATAAAAACTGAAAATACGCTGTGTTGTATAATGTAGACGGTCGTACATTATTAACCACTAACAATCAACGTTATGTCACATCGTAAAGGTCCACGCCCAAAGCGTGAGAACACTCATTGGACACCTTCAGAGGTGCAGAAGATGAGGAAGATGGCTAAAGGAAATACTCCTACTCCGCTCATTGCAGATGCTCTCGGTAGAACACCGTCAGCTATTTACAACAAGGCTCAGGAGAAGAATCTTACCCTAAAGCCGACGAATCAGTCTCCTTACAATCGACGTAAGAAGAAATAGGTTAATGGAAAAGTGTCTGGTTTAGATAGAGCCAAAGTACCCGATGCAGGAATTCAGAATTCAGTGATCCAGAACGGCATGTATAGAGGCGATCGAAAAGTCACACCTACCACGCAAACAACCCCAAACATGGGGTTGTTTTGTAAATGAGGTCAATGGAGTCAATGACACCGATTTCTCAAGTAGTGTAGTATTTGTAGTATTCACAGCTAGACCGAGACACGTCATTATCATTTAAATCTAGTCTCCCAAAAACCCTTACAGGGCTTGGAACAGACAAAACCGAGACCATGCCAGCCAGCCCGAACAAACCAAAGCGGATTTTTCCTATGGATAAAATAAGTCTTTTCGCTTATAATCTTAAATAAGTTAAGGAATTTTATTTATGTCTGTTGATGA
>VAPL011051562.1_pt1 | contig 15906 bp, 19 predicted proteins | sample 3395061 | NCBI WGS metagenome assembly VAPL01 (sample SAMN08290444, study PRJNA428436) | hydrothermal vent metagenome | isolation source: Deep-sea hydrothermal vent chimney 2 | place: Pacific Ocean: Juan De Fuca Ridge | depth 2182 m m | reverse complement strand
GCGATTCCTTCCGAGGAATCGTCGTTAACTTTTGCTACGTCTTCTCCTACCTTACCAAGCGCTGTTGATAGTTCTTCAGAGGCTTTCTTAATTGCATATGCATCTTCCTTGTCTTTTACTTCACGAAGTGCTTTTATCTTTTCTTCAACGTCTACTTTTACTGTGGTGCTCACCTTATCGCCATGTTCTTTTAGTGAGTTTTCTGCTGTGTATATAAGCTGTTCTGACATATTCTTTATTTCAATCAATTCTTGTTTTTTCTTGTCCTCATCTGCGTGACTTTCAGCGTCTTGCTTCATCTTTTCTACTTCTTCATCACTAAGCCCCGAGCCTGCTTCAATGCGAACAGACTGCTCTTTCCCCGAAGTTTTTTCTTTAGCGATTACATTTAATATTCCATTTGCATCTATATCAAACGTTACTTCTACTTGTGGTATTCCGCGCGGTGATGGCGGAACTCCCTCTAGTATAAATCTTCCTAGACTTTTGTTGTCAGTGGCCATAGCTCTTTCTCCTTGGACAATGTGAACTTCTACGGAAGTCTGGTTGTCTGCTGCAGTTGAGAAAGTTTGTGATTTAGATGTCGGTATAGTGGTATTTCTCTCTATCAGTTTTGTTCCTACTCCACCAAGGGTTTCAATACCTAGCGATAGAGGTATAACATCAAGAAGTAAGATATCCTTTACGTCTCCCTGCATAATGCCGGCTTGGAGTGCTGCTCCGAGGGCAACTACTTCGTCAGGGTTGATTGATTTGTTTGGTTCTTTTCCAAAAAGCTCTTTAACCCTTGCTTCTATTGCTGGCATTCGAGTCTGACCTCCAACTAAAATAATTTCATCAATATCTTTAATTTCAAATGGTGACGCTTCTATAGCTCGTTTTGTAATTTCAATAGAGCGGTCAATGTATTCTCTAGCCAGATCTTCTAGAGTTGCGCGTGTTAATTTAAGTAGTAAATGCTTTGGACCTGATTCATCTGAGGTTATAAATGGTATGTTGATTTCTGTCTCAGTAGCTGTTGAAAGCTCTAATTTAGCCTTTTCAGCTGCCTCATCGAGTCTTTGTAGAGCTAGAGGGTCTTTTGTGATATCAATTCCGCTTTCTTTCTTAAACTCTTCCCCTATCCAAGTTATGATCTTTTGATCTACATCTCGTCCTCCCATATGTGAATCTCCATCAGTGGCTTTAACCTCAATAACCTCATCCCCTACTTCAAGTACTGATACATCAAATGTACCTCCACCAAAATCAAATACGACAATTTGTTCGTCTTTCTTTTTATTAAATCCGTAAGCAAGTGCGGCTGCAGTTGGTTCGTTTATTATCCTCTTAACATCAAGTCCTGCTATCTTACCAGCGTCTTTAGTAGCTTTCCGTTGAGCATCATCAAAATATGCAGGCACTGTGATAATGGCTTCCTCTATCTTTTCTCCAATCTTTGCTTCTGCATCTTGCTTGAGTTTCTGAATAATCATTGCTGAAATTTCTTCTGGTCGGTAGTCTTTTTCATTGAGGGAGATTAAAACTCCACCATCTTTTCCTTCTTTTATAGTGTAAGGTAATGTACCTTTGTCTTTCTTTACAACTTCGTCTGCAAATCGGTGTCCAACAAATCGTTTAATACCATATATAGTATTTTGAGGGTTTGTAACTGCTTGTCTTCGTGCAAGTACACCAACAAGACGTTCCCCTGTTTTTGATACAGCAGCCACTGAAGGTGTCGTACGCGCTCCTTCGCTATTTTCAATTATTACAGGCTCACCATTTGCTATATATGCCATTGCTGAGTTTGTTGTTCCTAGATCTATTCCTAAAATTTTTCCCATGGTATTTTTTAAATTTTAAATTTTCCTATAATAACTTTTGCTGGCCTAAGTACTATATCACCTCGTTCGTATCCTTTCTGTGCAACCGAAAGTATTGAATCTTCATCTTTTTCATCTTTAACATCCTCTGTCTGCACGGTTTCATGCTTTTGTGGATCAAATGCATCTGATGTATTTATAACAGAAACACCTAATTGTTCAAAGATATTTATAGCTTGGATATAAATCTGTTCTATTCCAGAGCGCCAATTTGCATCTACCTTTTCCCAAGCCTCTTTGTTGGAGAAAGCCATGTCGAAACTATCCAAGATTGGAAGTAATGATGTAAAGATATTTATTTCTGCCCTAGAAACAGCTCTTTCTCGCTCTAGTAGTGAATCTTTGTCTTTATTTACCGCATCAGCGCGTGCTCTTTGCCATCCGTTTAGGTGATCTTGTCGTTCTTTTTCACAGTTCTTAAGTTTCTTTTGGAGTTTTTTTAGTTTTCCTGAGACGCTCACTGAGTCATCTTCAACGGTAATATCACTAAAAACCTCTTCTTGTATATCTTCACTTGAGCTATTTTTAGTAGATCCTTTTTTTAACATGCTCCAAATGAGAATTAAAGAGTGAGTTATAATAGCACTATAACTTAATCCCTTATTCTTAATTCTTAATTCATTTTTACCGCTTCGACCACTGTGGTGCTTTCCTTGCCTTTTTAAGACCAAACTTTTTACGCTCCTTCATTCTAGGATCTCGTTTTAAAAATCCAGCCCCTTTTAAACTTTTACGTAAGTCAATATTAAACTCAATAAGAGCACGAGATATTCCATGCCTTAAAGCTTCTGCCTGTGCATGGATTCCACCTCCTTTTATTCTAGCTGTTACTTTAAAATTATCTTCATCTGCAGAGTGTTTTAAAGCTTCTTTAGCAACAGCCTGTAATTCATTTGTTGGGAAATGCTCATCAAGACCTTTTTTGTTGATAAAGATTTCGTCTTTCTTTGTCTTTGAAATACGAACTCTGGCAGTAGCTGTCTTTCGACGTCCAATAGTTTCTATGTATTTTTCTTTGTGTGTGAAATCAACCATAATTTATTCAATAATTAAACGCTTCATCCTTTTAGCTCGTAATTTATTTCCAGGAAGCATACCATAAACAGCTTTACGAAGCACTTCGTCGATACCTTTCTTGTCTCGTACATTCTCAAGAGTTTTCTTACGTAGTCCACCAGGGTACCCTGTGTAATGCGTATAGATTTTTGTAGATGATTTTTTTGAAGATATTGCAAGTTCTTCTCCATTTGCAATCTTAACAATAATATCAGCTACAACATGTTTTTCAAACTCTGGGCTGTTTTTACCCATAAGAATATGCGCTGCCTCTGATGCAACTCGTCCTAAACTTTTTTCTTTTGCGTCTATTGTGTATTCCATATTGCAATATTATTTACTATACAAATTCAATTACAGCCCTTTTGCGTGCATCGTGAGATGGTACATGAATTTTTGTGATTCGTGTATATCCACCAGCCCTGTCGGTATATTTTGGGGCTATTTCTTCTTTAAGCATTTTAGCTATACGTTCTTCTCCTCCTAGAGTGGATATAACACCTCTATATGACGCAAGAGTGCCTTTATTGCTCTTTGTTATAAGCTTCTCTATAAAGCTTCTTATTTCCTTAGCTTTAGCTTCTGTTGTTTCTATTTTCCCATGAATAATCAAAGCACGCACAAGAGAGCGTATCAGGGCTACTCTGACTTTTCGTACTCTTCCGAATTTTCTTCCTCGTGCAAGATGTTTCATGTTTTTACTATATAAGTGACTATTTTAGAGTTACTCCAAAGTTACTCAATGCTCTTTTAATTTCTTGTAAGCCTTTCTGTCCGATTCCTTCGACAGCAAGGATGTCGTCTTCTCTTTTTCGCACAAGCCCACCAACTGTTCTAATATTTGCCTCTTCTAATGAATTGGTTGTTCGAACTGAGAGTTCAAGATCATCGATGCGAGTCTTTAAGAACTCGGAATCGACTTCTTTCTTATCTTCTTCTTGTTCTCCTTCTGGTGCAACTTCTTCTGGAAGCTGAATCTCTTCTTCCTTGAATCCTATAACAGCCTTAAGTTGATTTATCATTATTTCTATCGATTTCTCAAGAGCCTCCTTTGGAGTGATGGTACCATCGGTTTCGATAAAGAGACGTAGTCTGTTGAAATCTGTTCGGTCTCCAACTCTCATATTTTCTACTTCGTAGTTTACGCGACGAATTGGTGTGAAAATTGCATCAAGTGTAATAACCCCTATCTCTACACGATCTTTCTGTAACACCTCTTTTGATACATAGCCCAATCCCTGCTCGACAGTCATGTCAATTTCAAGCTCTGTGTTCTTGTTGGTTATTTCTGCTATTGGTTGATCTGGGTTAAGAACTTGTACTTGTCCTGGGATTTCTATATCAGCAGCAGTTATTACCTTTTGTCCTTTTATTTTTATCTTCATTTGTTGAGGCTCATCTGAAAGCATCTGAATGCGCACTTTCTTTAGGTTAAGAAGTATCGCGATAACGTCTTCTTTAACACCGTCAATTGTTGAAAATTCATGTTGTACGTTCTTTATCTTTACTGATGTGATAGCTGCTCCCGGTAAAGAAGAAAGAATAATTCGTCGAAGTGAGTTACCTAACGTGTGACCATACCCTGGATATAGTCCATCAACCTCATAAACACCACTAAATTCTTTTTCAGATACTATTCTAGGCTTGGATGGAAGTGTTACATTATAATCTAACATAATATATTGTTATAAATTAATAAATTACCTACTGTAAAATTCAAGTACTAAATCTAAGTTAAGTGATGCATCTGCTGCGGTAAGTTCGGGGGACTCTGTCATTTTTCCTTCAAGTTTTTTTTCATCAAACGTAAGCCATTTCGGTACAGAATTATTTTTCATGCGTTTTTCTAACTCGATAAATAATCCTTTGTCTTTACTGTTTTGTCTTACTGAAATAATGTCTTTTGGTCCTATTTTATATGAAGGTATGGTCACTCGCCTGCCGTTTATCATAATATGTCCGTGAGATACCATTTGGCGTGCAAATCTACGAGTTTGAGCTAATCCTAGGCGATAAACAATGTTATCAAGGCGGGTTTCCAGTCCAATAAATATTTTTTCTTTTGATTCTGATGGAGACTGAGTAGCTTCTTTAACATACTTAGAAAGCTGTTTTTCTGTGATGCCGTACATGTAGCGCAGTTTCTGTTTTTCAATCAATTGTTTTCCAAAGTCAGAGAGTTGTCTCGGTCGAGAAGTTCGTCTCTTCTTTGATCTTTCTTGAGAAAGTACAAATTTTTGGGTTTGGCATTTTTCAAATACACTTGCTCCAAGACGTTTTCCTATTTTGTATCGTGGTCCTATTTTCATATATAATTTACTATTTAAACTCGCCTAGGTTTTTTAGCTCGTGGGCCATTAAATGGTACAGGAGTCCTGTCTTTAATACTTGCTACACCAATACCTTTTGATGCGAAAGCTCGAAGTGAAGATTCTCGACCAGAACCAACCCCACGCATAATAACGTCAACTTCTTTTATGCCCATTATTTGTGCTTTTTCTCCAATAATTTCCCCTATCTTAGCTGCTGCAAATGGAGTACCTTTTTTAGCCCCCTTGAATCCAAGAGCTCCACTAGAAGACCACATAACTGCATTACCATCTTTATCTGAAAGAAGAAGTTTTGTGTTGTTGTATGTTGCTTGTATATGTAAAATACCAGTTTCTAATTTCTTTTTTGGTACGCGAGCAAGAGATCGGGACTTTAATCCTGAGCTCATTTCTCCTCCTGCTTTTTTAATAATTCGTTTCTTTCCCATATATTATTTCTTATCTACCGAACGTCTTCCTGAACTCATGGTTTTTCGCTTGTTACCACGCACTGTCCTCGAGTTAGTTTTTGTTCTTTGTCCCCGGACAGGAAGATTCCTACTGTGTCTAACCCCTCTGTATGCGAGAATATCCTTAAGTCTTTTAATATTTCCTGAAACAATTCTACGGAGCTCTCCTTCTATAGTAAATGATTCAATTTTTTTTCTTATTGAATTTTCTTCCTCTGTATTTAAATCTGCTGGTTTTTTACCGGCATCAATCTTAAGCTCACTCAATATGTCTAGAGCACGAGGGCGACCAACTCCATACACGGCAGTTAGACCTATTTCTAGTCGCTTCTTTTCTGGAATTGTTATACCTGATATTCGCATATATTAAATTTATCCCTGTCTTTGTTTATGACGAGGGTTTGAACAAATAACGTATAAACGCCCCCTTCTACGAACGGTTTGGCATTTACTACATAATTTCTTTACTGATGATTTTACTTTCATCCCGTTTAGAGATAGGACACTGATATAAACAATCTTTGTCCTAAAATTAAATGTGTTAATAATATTTTATATTGTTACATATATCGTCCCAGTGTCCGGCAGTCGTCTCTGGACGACTTATCTCTAACGGGATTCATTGTGACAACAAAAAATTGCGCTTTCCACATGTTAGGTATAGGCGGAACTAAATCGGATCCAACTACAAGCGCTTTATTATTCTTCCTTTTCCTCCATAAGGTTCAAGCTCAACAGCTACCTTATCGCCAACTAGCACCTTGATACGATATCTTCGCATCTTTCCAGATAGATATGTAAGTAGTTGTTCACCACTTTCTTCTAGAGTTACTCGAAATAGTGTATTAGGCAAAGCCTCATCCACTACTCCTAAAACTGGCTCTGGTTTGTTCGCTTTTGTTGACATTGATTGGAGTTAGGACATAGTACCAGAAACAACCCTACAACGTCAAGGTTTTTCTGAGGATTAGTCACTATTCTTCTATTACCGTAGTAATCTTTATATCCTTAATATCATCAGGGAGTGTCTGCCTCCAGAAAGGACGTAGTATTATTTGAGCATTATCGATACTTGGGTATCCTGTGAGTACTGTTTGCAAGGCCTCTTTTGACTTACCAGCTAGATCATTTTTTAGTTGTTCTGACTCAAAACTCCATACGACATGGGCATTTCCAGCTAATTTAAATGAAAATTCATCATCAATCCATGGTTGCACGTCATTTTTATTAAGAATAGTAAATGAAATAGAGCTTGAATCTAATATCTCTACAACCTCTCCATCAAAACCAGCTATTGTGTTTAGTGCTATAAATTGTGCAAATTTCTCTTGTTTAAAAAGAGTACCATAAAGAATTGCTTTTTCTTTGATTACAACATCACCACCTTCTTCGCCATTTGGTAGTGATGAAAAAGTAATAAAGATGCCGTCTTTGTATATTTCAAACCCTTCTGGTTTTTGAGAAAAAACATCTTTAAGTAGTTGTTCTTTAAGATTGGTTTGTATGCTCTCTCTTGCATTAAGCTCGTCTTCACTGTTTACAATTTTCTTTTCACCTATAAATCCTCCTACCATGCTTGTTTTAGATCGAGCATAGAAGTCGTCAAATCGCGGGTCTCCAGAGAAACCCGGAATAGTGAAGTCCGTAAGCCCTATATTGTAGCTAGCACCCTCTTCGTCAGCATATACAGTAGCTTCAATACTTCCTGGTACAATCTTCCCGCCTACTGTCTTTCGTCCTGGTACCACAATAGACTTGTTTATACGGTATATAAGCCCGTCTGGTGTTTCAAATCTTGTATTCTTAATTAATCGTTGATTAGATTTGTTGTAATTATTATAGATTATGATATCTCCAGAAGCTTTCTCTTTTACAAATATTTCACCATTTGCATTAACACTTTGAGAACCTTCTTTTTCAATAGTCATAATCTCGAACCCAAGCTCGTCGCCTTTGGGTGTTTTGTATGCGCTAAACTCTGCATCCACAAGCACAGTCCGCTGTTTAGGAGTTATAACAAGCTTTGCCCCAGAAAAAATAAAAGAAAGCCCAAATACCAGCACAAGCACTGAGATAAGAATAATTATCCACAACCCAAAACGGTACGAGGTTTTTCTATAACGAGGTGGTTCTGGTGTTGAGTCGGTGTCTAATTCTTCTCTTCGTCTAGACAACCTCTCTGCTACTCCATGTCGTTTAGTTTTCTCCACGCTAACTTTACGGATTGATCTACGGGATATTTTCTCGTGAGAGATTATGTCATCTATATTTCTTTTCATATTTATTCAATATTATACCAATAAGCTCTACTTGTCGCTATAAAGATATTCCCTGTTATAAAACAGTGAATTTACTATAAGAAAATTGTCTGGGACAACGTCTTTACCTAAAGTATACGTTCCATCCTTCTGGTTTTCTGTAAGTGAGTCTACATGAAACATTTCTTTTGTGACAGTGAACTGACTAAAATCAACCCTTTCTATCATTGAGCGAAACCAGTTTTTATAATTATTATCCACTACAAGAAAGACATCTCGTGGTAATGGGTTTATTTCAGATGAAAGTTCATCACAAGCTCTACCAAACATTTCAGTCCATTTCTTTTCTGCTTCAAAGAATTCTTCTTTTACTTCTAACTCGTTTCCTGAAGACATAATTTTTATACGAGTGAGTATGTCTTCAGGAATACTTTTTGTTTTTTTTGCTACGTCACGCACTATTGTATTTTTACCATATGGGAAAGACAGCATATCCTCTAAAATAGAATTGCGAACAACAGCAATCTCTGTTATTTCTCCTGTGACATCTATCAACATGAAATTTTTTGTTGTATTGAACAGGTCTCTGGTTACAGAAAATGCAACGAGCGTGAAGGATCTGAATACAAGCGGTATGTCTGGGTTAAAAGTGCTGTGCATAATTTCGCTCATCTTTGCATGTAGTGCATTTGAGACTGTACTTTCAAGAAAGGTTATATTTATACGAGTTACCTCTTTACCAAGTGGCGCTTCTGTTGGGTAGCCGTTTAGTAACGAATTAATAACTTTCTTTTCAATAGTCACTGTAGATTTTCTTGCTATTTTTTTATCACTCGCGTGAATTTTGGCAAGTAAATCGTCCATAATACGGTTCGTCACCTTAAACTTTTCCTTATTTTCAAAAGACACGTTTGTTGTTTGAGTATTGCTCCATAATGATGAAAGTACACAGACTATCTCTTTCACCGCGATAGATTTTCCATCTTTTGTAAGAAGTCCATTTTTCTGCAAATCACTTGCTACAGAAGTAAGCACTTCTTCTATTTGTGTCAATAGACGCTTTTCATCAGCAACTTCTTGAAACGGTAGTTGTGTTCTTGTTGAATAAGAGATATGAGGAACCTTTTTATCGAACGATACTACTGCTCCACCAATACTCGCGCTTTCAATATCAAAAATAATAACAGAATTTTTTGATTCCTTGTTTCTTAAAAAACTATTCAAATTTCCAAAAAGCTTCATTGGTAAATATTATAACAGTAATTAAAGTTTAATTTTCTTTCCTTTTGTAAAAACAAATTCTTTTTTACTCCAGTATACTGGAGTAAAACCTAACACCTGTAAGCTACGTAAGTGTTGCCCGTATCCTCCTTACTCCAGCCGATATAGATTTCTCTTTCATAATTTTAAAATGACCAAGTTGGTTTGTATTAGTCACATGAGGACCACCACAGAACTCCATATTGAAGTCCCCTATCTTGTAAACTTTCACCACGTCGCCATATTTCCCCCCGAATACTCCAATAGCTCCAAGCTTTTTTGCCTCCTCAAGAGGAAGTTCTTCGTTGGTCACAGTTAGAGTTGCTTGTATTTGTTCGTTTACAATATCCTCTACTTTTTGTTTTTCTTCGTCTGTCATTTTTCTCTCAAATGAAAAGTCGAAACGCATACGCTCTGGAGTAATATTGCTTCCCTTCTGTGTAATACCACTACCTAGAACATTTATAAGAGCTTGATTAAGAAGGTGTGTTGCTGTGTGATACTTAATACTCATCTCTCCATGATCCACGAGGCCACCTTTAAACTTTTGTTCTGAGCCAGAGCGAGAAAGTTCTTGGTGATTTTTCATTTCCTCTTTAAATCCTTTTTCATCTACTTTTATTCCTTTTTCCTCAGCAAGCTCTTCTGTTAACTCATATGGAAAACCATATGTCGTAAATAAAATAAAAGCATCATGACCAGAAATATCAGTACCACTTAACTTCTTAAACTCTTTCATTCCTTTTTCAAGAGTCTTTCTAAATTGACCTTCTTCGTTAGCAATAATCTCACATGGTTCATTGATTAGTTTAGGCTCTGTGAAATAATTAGCATAACCGTCTAAATATTGACATTCAATATTAGAAGCCAAGCTAGATATTTTATTTATTCCTAAAGAATCCGCATATCTTATGGCACGGCGAAGTAATCTTCGTAACACATATCCTTGATCTGTGTTTGACGGAGTTACTCCGTCAGCTATCAAGAATGTTGCAGATCTTAAATGGTCTGCCAAAATACGTAAAGCAACCTTTTTATCTTCGTTAGTGTATGAAACAAAATGCTCATCTTCAATTCTATCAAACAAACACTTAAACACATCAATATTAAACATGTCGGAATCGTCATTAGAGGCTGCTGTTATTCGCTCTAGTCCGCCGCCAAAATCGACATTCTTTTGTGGGAGTTGCTCAAAGCTCCCGTCTTCTTTCTTTAAGTATTCCATAAAGACATTATTCCCTATTTCCATGAATCGTCCACAGTCACAGTTTGGGTGGCAGTGTTCGCCATAGCTTTTATTATGCTCAGTTCCAAAATCGTAAAATATCTCTGAGTCAGGACCACCTGGTTCTCCTACGGGCATATTATCAGGGACGCCAGAGCGACTCCACCAGTTTTTCTTTGAGTCGTAGTAAAAAATACGCTCACCACCTTTCATGCCTTTTTTATATCCATCCTCTTCAGAACCTATTTCTACATCAGTTGTATCAATACCCTTTTCTTTAAAAAGACGCTTCCAGATTTCTACTGATTCAGTATCTTTAGGTATACCAAGATCCTTATCCCCTATAAAAGTAGTGACATAAAGCTTGTTTGGATCTAGTTTTATTTCTTTAGTCAGAAATTCAAAAACCCAAGAAAGTTGCTCTTCTTTAAAATAGTCTCCTAAAGACCAATTACCAAGCATCTCGAAAAAAGTGGTATGACGATTATCCCCGACTTCTTCTATGTCTTCAGCTCGAAAACATTTCTGTGAGTCTACAAGACGCGTTCCTGTAGGATGCTTTTCTCCAAGTAAGTATGGAAGTAGCGGTTGCATACCAGAGCCAACAAAAAGTGTGGTAGGGTCATTCTCTGGGCGCAGAGAAGCAGATGGGATTATTGCATGCCCTCTTTCTTTAAAAAACTTAAAATATTTTTCTCTAACTTCAGAAGTATTCATAGAACCTTATCTCTAGCAAATATCCAGTAACCATAAAGATAATTCCAAGAATTGCAAGATATTTTTCAAAGCGCATCTCACTTAACACAGCATCGTCTATTTTATGCCCCGTAACAATCTTAGAATGAACCTTGATTACAGTGATACCGAGAATAACCTTCCCTATCACCCCAGATGTAATTCCCCAAAAAAGTAAATCCATAATACGTATTAGTATACCCGTGTACAGTCATTTATGCTATTATTTTGTTTATGAAATTACACTCAAAAATATTAAAAAATGGACTCACTATTCAGATAATAGAAATGCCTGGCACTAACGTAGTTACTTCTATGATTCTGGTAGGCGCTGGCTCTAGAAATGAGGATAAAAAAATAAGTGGAATTGCTCATTTTCTGGAACATATGTTTTTCAAAGGAGGTGAGAAGTATAAAACTCCTAAAGAAGTATCTTCTACTATAGATAGTCTAGGAGCTGAGTTTAATGCTTTTACGTCTCAAGAAGTTGTTGGGTACTACGTCAAATCGGCAAAGCAACATGTTAATACTTCTCTAGATGTACTTAGCGATATGTTAACAAAGGCGCAATTTCCAAAAGAAGAAATAGAAAAAGAGCGTGGAGTTATACTTGAAGAAATAGCTATGTATTTAGACTTACCTATGAGGCAAATAGGCTCCGATTTCACTTCGGTATTGTTTGGAGATCAATCGCTTGGCTGGGAGATATTAGGTTCTCCTGATGTGATAAAATCGGTCACACAGAAAGATTTCTTTGATTATAAAGATGCACTGTACGTTCCTGAAAATATTGTAATTACTTTAGCTGGTTCGGTGACAGAAAAAGACATCGATCGTGTAGAGAAATACTTTACATTTAAAGATGGTAAAAAGACGTATAAACAAATACCTTTTGATTCACAAATACCAGAAAAAAAATTTAATATTAGAGAGAAATCAACTGAACAGTATCATATTAGTCTCGGAGTGCTTGGATTGTCTGAAGACGACAAAAGATATCCTATTCAAGAACTACTTTCTACAATTCTAGGAGGAAATATGTCATCTCGTATGTTTCAAAACGTACGCGAAGAGAAAGGTTTATGTTACTCAATTCGTACATCTTCAACAGGTTTTTTTGATATAGGAAGATTTACAACAAGAGCAGGAGTAAAGCTAAATAAAGTCTTAGATGCAGTTAATGCAATAAGAACAGAATACGATTTAATTGCTAAAGATGGAATAGGTGATGAAGAATTATCAAAAGCAAAATCTTTTCTTGGTGGGAGGATAGACTTAGGCACAGAGGACACAGAAGAAGTTGCTTTTTATTATGGAGAAAATACTCTTATGCACGGAACTCAAGAATCTCATGAAATAAAAAAACAAAAAATAGATAAAATAACAAAGGAAGAAGTTAACGCTCTAGCAAAAGAATTATTGCAACCAGAAAGATACCGTTTTGCTGGTATTGGACCAAAGATGGATGAAGAAAAACTCCTTAAACTAATTTCTTAGTAAAATCTATTTAAGAGTTATAAGTATTGCACCGCCTGTCATAAGGAGTGCTCCGAGTATTACCTTAATACCAAATCCTTCACCTAGGAAAACTGCTGCGAGTAATACTACAAACACAACACTTAACCTATCAATAGCTACCACTTGGGATGCAAAATCTAACTTAAGAGCGTAAAAATAAAATAGCCAAGATAGCGCTCCAGCTATACCAGCAAGAGCAATCAGAAGCCACTCTTTAGAACCCAAGCTTGTTATAGAGAATCCATCAAACTTATTAAGGAAAAAACTCACTATAAGCAAGAAACCAGCCATTATAAGGGCACGTATTGTTGTTGCTAAAGTAGAATCTAGTTCCTCAAGTCCTAGTTTTGCAAAGATAGCTACGAGGGCTGCCATTATTGCTGAAAGGAATGCATATATTAACCACATAATATTAGTATGTACACCCTCGACGCGTCTCTTCGTTGCTTCGAAAAAAATATCATTCGCCATAAGTATAATATGGCTTTTTCTATTTTTCACTTACGCCTCGAACTGCATTCAAGTGAGTACATTCTAAGTATACACTTTCTCTAAAAAAGTTTTGTATGTAAGGAATACCTCTTGTAGATGTCTAGATAACTCATGATCTTCCCCTAGGCGTTTTACAATAGCTTCTACTACCCCACCATAGAAATGTATTCTGTCTTCTGACTTAAAATCTTTTTTAAATTCTTCTGTGCTGTTTTTATAACCGTTTATTATCGAGCTGAAATTATGTATCTTATCTGCAGCAGAGACATAAAGAGATTCTTCTGGACCAATTTCAAGTCCTTGTATATATTCCCTCTTTCTATCCGCCCAATCTAGTTTCTCACCATCTTTAGTTTTTTGCTCTGTTACTCCTAGGACGATCTCTTTTACTCGTGAACCAAAATCTCTTTCAAGCTCATCTTCGGTATAATCAGTATCTTCAAGAGTGTCATGAAGTAATCCTGCTATAAGCACGTCTTCGTCTTTTGTATATTCAATTAAAATAATAAATACGGAAAATAAATGTGTTACGTACGGCAATCTTTCAAAGCCTTTTCGTGTTTGCTTTTTGTGTAGCATAGACGCTTTACGTATAGCTTTTTCTATCTTGGGTGTGTAGATCATATATTTTTTATAATTACTATTGCATGATAGCAGATTACATTTTCTGTTGCTACACTGTATTTAATGCCAGATTCACACGATATTCATTTGCCAATAGAGTGGAAAAATCTTTTACATGAAGAGTTTAATAAGATATATTTCAAAAGTCTCGCACTTAAAGTACGAAGTGAATACACTTCTCAAATAATTTTTCCACCACCAAAACAAATCTTTCGAGCGTTTGAATTATGTTCCCTTGAAGACCTTCGCGTTGTAATTTTAGGACAAGATCCATACCATACACCTGGAGTTGCTGATGGGCTTGCATTTTCAACGACTTCCCAAAAGAAAATACCACCATCTCTTCAAAATATATTTAAAGAATTAGAGTTAGAATATGGAGAAATTAATATAGACCCAGATCTTACAAGGTGGGCTCAACAAGGGGTCTTACTACTAAACGCTTCTCTTTCAGTGCGTAGTGGTGAAGCTAACTCACATGCCAGCCATGGTTGGCATACGTTCACTGACGCTGTAATATCAACTATTTCAAAACATAACACACATATAGTATTTATGTTGTGGGGGGCTTTCGCTCAAAAAAAATCAGAGCTTATAGATGAAACCAAGCATCTTATTCTTACATCAGTACACCCTTCCCCGCTCTCAGCTCATCGAGGGTTCTTTGGTAACAATCACTTTAAAAAAGCTAACGAGTACTTGAATGAAAATAGGCGCAAAGAAATAGACTGGTGCTCCTAAATAACACCTTCTTTTTTTAACTTTTTATACTTTAATTGAGTACCTCTGTTGTATTCTCCAAGTGTGCCATCTGACTTTATTACTCTATGACATGGTACAGAGCTATCATGATTTCCTTTCATAATACTACCAACTATGCGGTATGCATGTGGCGAACCCGCCTTTTCTGCCACTTCTTTATACGAAAGAGTCTTCCCTCTTGGTATGTTTTTCACTACTTCTAATACTTTTTCTTTAAACATGAGTGATTAAAATAATGTGTCTGTCTTAACTTCTTCTTTTGATTCTCCTACTTTTTCTTTTTTAAGCTTCTCAGGTTTCTTAATTTTAGACGCATGTATTGCTTGTAATTTTTTGCCAGAAACTTCTCTGTATGGGCAGTATTCACAGTCGTCTCCTACTTTAGGGATTGAGCCTGACTTTAAACACCCTTTAATGTTCTGTAAGACTGATTCGATCCAAGTATCTTTCCCTAGATATGGTAGTACTTTTATATCAAATTCTAGTTTATTATCAAAAGCGCCAACGTCCGTCTTAGCGTTCACGTAGACAAAATACCCTGTGTCAGAGACCTTGAATCCATTTTGTCGAAAGAGCCACTGATATATTTCCATTTGCCGCTTATATCCATCTTGCCAGTCTGCGTCTAAACTCACTTCACCATCTTTACTTGTTGCTTTGTAGTCGACAATAATAAGCTCTCCATTTGTAGTGACCCATATATCATCTATTGCGCCTGAAACAACAAGTCCTGTTTCTTTATGTAGACAATCGATACCTTCAAAGTTTTCCCGCCATTTGTCAATATCTTTATGCTGATATGGCACAGCGTCAACACCAAACTCGGTCATTATTGGATGCGGAGTCTTGTTTGCGCGATGAATATCGAACTCTTTCTTTAAAAGTGTATCGACAGCAATGTTGAGGTTGAGTGGGTATCCAGGAGGGCGTTTGGTCCCAAGCTTGTTGTCTAGGTAGAAACATCGAGGACACGACATGAATAATTCTATTTTAGAGCGAGAAAGGCGCCATTTTTTGCCACCATAATTCCATTCTGCTCTCCTGTTTGGATTGTAGTAACCTGCCATATGGAATATTGTAACATAGCTAATAAAATAAATGCCCCAAGCATATGGGGCATTTATTCTTAGTTAACTGAATTGTCTGGGACTCGATCCTTATTTAATGGGCTCTCCAGATTGTTTATCTTTCACAACTTTGACACGACTTCTTTTATCAAAAAATGCATCAAGCTTAGTCTCAACAAACCACAGTACAGTAAACACAAGTAGTGTAAGAATTGTTGTAAATATTGCTATTGCGTACAGGCTATACCCTACTGCAACTCCTATT
>VAPL010730848.1_pt1 | contig 15912 bp, 16 predicted proteins | sample 3395061 | NCBI WGS metagenome assembly VAPL01 (sample SAMN08290444, study PRJNA428436) | hydrothermal vent metagenome | isolation source: Deep-sea hydrothermal vent chimney 2 | place: Pacific Ocean: Juan De Fuca Ridge | depth 2182 m m | reverse complement strand
TGGCAGGCAATTTTCAGCCTGAATAGGTAGAATTCCAGAATATATCAAATAAAAGCGTATTGTTAATCCAAGAATAACCGGAGCCACCTATGCATGCAACCCTGCCGCTGCTGAAAGAAACTGATTTCCCCGCCATCCGGCGCAGCCGGCTGGAAATCCTGCAGGTCAATCTCGGCTACGTTTGCAACCAGCAATGTTTGCATTGTCATGTTAATGCCGGGCCGAAACGTAGGGAGAGCATGTCATTTGAAAATATCGAACAGGTGCTGGCCTTTATGGACAAGTCTGTCCTGGGCAAACTGGATCTAACCGGCGGCGCACCAGAGTTAAATCCGCATTTTCGCTATCTGGTCGAACAGGCCCGAGCGCGAGAGGTGCAGGTCATGGATCGTTGTAATCTGAGCATCCTGCAGGAACCGGGACAGGAGGATCTGGCCGTCTTTTTGGCTCAGCAGCAGGTTGAGATTGTAGCCTCACTGCCCTGTTACCTGAAGGAAAACGTAGACGGCCAGCGGGGCAAGGGCGTCTATGAGGCCAGTATCGATGGCCTGAAAAAACTCAATGCCCTGGGTTATGGGCAGGCGGGTTCCGGACTCTTGCTGAACCTGGTGTACAATCCCACCGGGCCGTTCCTGCCGCCGCCACAAAACCAGCTTGAAGCGGATTATAAGCGGGAGCTGGAAAATCGTTTCGGGATTCAGTTTAATGGTTTGTTTACCCTCGCCAATATGCCTATTCAGCGTTTTGGCAGCATGCTGATTTCCAAAGGTGGCTTTGATGAATACATGGACTTGCTGAAAGCTGCGCACCAGGAGCATAACCTGCAGACGGTGATGTGCCGTAACCTGATTAGCATTGACTGGCAGGGCTATGTCTATGATTGTGACTTCAACCAGATGCTGGATTTGCCGCTGCGATCCTCAGACAAGTCGCGGCAGCATTTGCGTGAACTGAATGGTGGGCAACTGAGCGGCCTGCCGATTGTGGTGGCGGATCACTGCTATGGCTGTACTGCCGGTCAGGGTAGTAGTTGTGGCGGGGCGTTAACAGGTTGAAAGAGCAGTTGCGGGTAGCGGGAGTCAGCTAGCCGCAGCAGGAGAAAGGCGGTATGCGATATAAACGAAAAACGGTGCTTAGCCGAAATAAAGCTGGCGTAAGCTATCCAGTTGTTCACTGGCGGCCTCGATAGCCGGGGGTATCTGGTCGCGCTGCAATTCTGCCATGCGCCAGATATTGTCGGTGACCTCCAGTTTTTTCATTACGCTGTCGCAGTCAAAATCGAGCATCTGGGCAACGGCGTTGGCGATATAGATAAGCGCCACTTCCTGTTGATGAGAGGGGGCGTTTTCAGGTTCGTGATGCCAGGCGATGACGGCTTCTATGTGTGCCGGCAGGTGCCAGGAGCGTGCCAGCTCGGCGCCGACCCGGGTATGATTAGTGCCCAGGCGTTCCTGTTCCGCGGCTACCATAGTCAGCGGTGCCTCACCTTCAATCGTGCGCAGGATGATTTCATGCATCTCCTGCGGATAGCGGTTAAACAGAATCAGCTGGCCAACATCATGCAGCAGACCGGCAATAAACACCGCATCGGCATCCAGCGCCGTCTGTTTTGCCAGCGTCTGTCCGAGTACGCCGCAATAAAGGCTGTGTTGCCAGAAATCGTCGACGGCAATAATATCCACCGGGATGCCGTCGAAGGCCTTGGTGGCGGAGGCGGAGAGGGCGATATCACGAATTTTATTAATCCCGAGCACGGCGATAGCGCGGGTAACGGTGCTGACTTCGGTTGAAAAGCCGTAGAAAGGACTGTTGGCGATGCCCAGCAGGCGCACCGCCAGAGCAGGATCCTGGCTAATCAGTTTACCGATGCTGTCAATGTCACAGTCAGGATCATTGACCATTTCGTTGATGCGCAAAGTGATTTCCGGCAGGGAAACCAGTTCTTTGTAGTCGCGGATCAGTTGTTCGGCCAGATTTTCCATGAGTACGCTGCCTTGGTGCGTTTACAGATCCCTTATATCGGCAGACAGCAGCGCTTGTTTAGCCTCTGGCTGGTTTTAGCGGTAAACTGTGATTGGTGTCAGGGGTTTTCCAAGACGTTGAAAATATTAGTATTATTTTTTATGTATGTATGGTGGTGAACGGGTGCGCATGTCTATTATTCTTCCTGTGCTGAACGAGGCCCCCGAAATTGCACAATATCTGTCGTTGTTACAGGGCTATCGTGCTGCCGGTCATGAAGTTATTCTTGTGGATGGCGGCAGCTGCGACGCAACCTTGCTTGAAGCACCGGGGCTGGTTGACCGAATAGTACAGAGCGGCAGGGGGCGGGCGCGGCAAATGAATGCCGGCGCTGAGCAGGCCCGGGGGGATGTGCTGTTGTTTCTGCATGCCGATACCCGCCTGCCTGAGAATGCGGATCGGTTCATTCGTGAGGCGCTGGAAGGCGGAGGGGTTTGGGGTCGCTTTGATGTGCGTTTGTCCGGCCAGGCGTGGCTCTTGCGCGTGATTGAAACGCTGATGAACTGGCGTTCCTGTGTCACTGGTATGGCGACCGGGGATCAGGCTATATTTGTGCTGCGTGAGGCTTTTGTGCATCTTGGTGGTTTTGCTGATATTCCCCTGATGGAAGATCTTGAGTTGAGTCGGCGTCTGAAAAAATTTTCCGCGCCCACTTGTCTGCATTCGCGAGTGATTACCTCCAGCAGGCGTTGGGAAACGCAGGGCATTTTGCGTACAGTGCTGCTGATGTGGGGCTTGCGTCTGGCCTGGTTTTTCGGTGTTCCCGCCGCGCACCTGCATAAACTTTATTATCGTTGAACCTTGTGGTTCAACTGACACCTGCGATTGTTATGTCTTATTGTTATCCTGATGCCCGTATTCTGATTTTCAGCAAGGCGCCGTTGCCAGGCATAGCCAAGACCCGCCTGATTCCGCAACTGGGAGAACAGGGTGCAGCAGAATTTTCTGCGGCTTTGACTCGTCACGCAGTTCAGGCGGTTGCAGGCGGCCAGCTTTGTCCGATTCAACTCTGGTGTGAACCGGACTGTCGTCATGCATTATTTCAGGAATTGCATGAGGTTTACGGGGTGGAGCTGAAACAACAGCAAGGGTGTGATCTTGGTGAACGCATGGCCTCTGCGCTTGCCGACGGTTTGTCAGGCAGTCAGTCGGTCGTGCTGATCGGCAGCGATTGCCCTGCTATTAGTGTAGATTACCTTAAACAGGCGTTGCAGGCGCTGGCAATGGGGCCGACCTGCGTGCTGGGACCGGCGGAGGATGGTGGTTATGTACTGGTGGGGCAGTCGGTCCTGAACACGGACATGTTTGAAAATGTGAATTGGGGTACGCCCGATGTGCTGCAACAAACTCGCCAACGGCTGCGTGCGGCGGGATTGGCCTGCTCAGAGCTGGCTACCTTGTGGGATGTGGATCATCCAGAGGATATTGCGCGTGCCAGCGAGGTGATGGCAACCTCAAGCTATTTGAGCAGCGCCATGAGACTGGCCGGGGAAAACCCGGACAGGGTCTTGTCGCCAACTACAATCAACGGCACGCCATGGCCGTTGAGGCGCTGATACTCCCGCCTGGCGCGGGCTGATTTTTCGATATCGTATTCGGTAAAGGTAATCTTGTTATCGCGCATAAACTTCTTGGCTTTTTTGCAGTAGCCACACCAGTCCGTAGTATAGATGACAACTTTACGGGATGTCGCCTCGCTGTTCGGATTTACGCTGACTTTGGGTATGCTAATGGAGTTGATTTCCAGTTTTATTTCTTCTGCCGCTCGTCCTCTGGGGGCGGTATCAGAAAACTGTATGTTGCCATCAGCATCGACCCATTTGTAAATTTCTGCCATGGTGGATTGCATGAACGTAAAGCTGCCCAGGAACAGGATAAGCAGGCAAAGCGTATTGAGTCGGGTAGTTGGCATATTGATTTTATTATAGCCTGACTTTATTAAAGATGTACTATATCCGTCTTGTTATCAGAGGAAGTCTTACTATGAAACCGCTTGTTATTTTATTCTTATCCGCTTTTTTACTCATGGCCTGCAGTGAAGAACAGCAGAACAAGATCTCCCGTCTGGGGGTGACCTGGCTGGAAGGTGATTACAGCGTTACCTATGCGGCTGGCAGTCACGTCAAGAGCTGGACCGTGCTGGACGGCAAGGTCACCTCAGAGCCGAACAAGGGCTATTATTATTTCTGGGCAAAAAACAAAAACGGTAAGAAGGTGTATGTGCAGACACCGATTAGCCGTACCTATATTGAAGAGATAAAATAAACCCGGGTTATAGAGCCATTGTTTTTTCGCCGGTTCGTCTGAAGAGCGTCTGTGAAATTTAAAGTCCCCGATAGGGGGTGCGTAAATCCCCCGCCTTCTGGCGGCCATTTAGTTTTACTCCTTCTCCCCTCCCTCACCCCGGTCCTCTCCCAGTCTTGGGAGAGGGAGCCATCCGGCTTTCAGCCGCTGGAGCATTCACATCAACTCTCCCGTAACCAGTCCATCGCCGCGTTAATGATTTGCAGTTTCGCTTTGTCGCCGCCGCGATCAGGATGATGTTGCATCACCAGCCGACGCCAGGTCTGTTTGATTGTATCGTCATCGACCGGATCACAGAGACCCAGTTCATCCAGTGCGGTTTTGCGTCCGTCACCGCTTCTCAGCCTGCGCCAGAAGGCGGTGAGTAATTCATCGACATCCTGTTTATCGGTCGTTTCAAGATTATCCAGCTCAAGATAATAATCGCGGAGCGGGTCATTAGGGCTGAGTTTTTGTTGGCCGGCGCGATAGGGCCATAGGCGAATAAGTAAAGGTCCAACTTCAAGATGTCCCTGCTGTTGTTGCCAAAGCTGATCACGCAGCCGGTAGAGCGCATGGAAAAGAATAAAATGGATCTGGAACAGAGCCAGAGGTTCGCTCAGTCTGGCATGGTGTAGAGCAGGCTCGTCTCCTGCCTGTAATTGTTTGATCAGGGTGTGTTCATTCATGCCGGCAGGATGCGCGCGCAGTTGTTGTTCCAGTTGTTGTTGCAGGCGCTGGATGGATGGGTAGTTCATAAACTCATCCACGCTTTGAGCGTTTCATGAATCTTTGTTGCGACCGATTTTGTCGATAGGGATGACTACGGTATTTTTAGGTTCATCGACATAACGGGGGCGCATATTCATCTCCCGGCCTTCATCTTTTGCCAGCTCGGATTCTCGCGCGCTGATCAAAGCCAGGCAGTCACGGATACTGATAATGGTATTTTCGCTGAGAGGGTGCTTGAGTCCCGGTTTGGTATAGGTATCGCGTGCGACATCGGTTAGAACTTTGCGCATAACCTCAAGAATCTGTGCTTCTTTGGAACGGGTGTCATTGCTCATGTTATTTGTCCGCTATTAATTTCACACTCTAATATTAACAGATTTACCCCGCCGGGGCAGATGCCGGTTTATGAACAGGCCTGTATTCACGGGTAAAATACCGGGCTATTATTCCACGGTTTCTGTGCCAGAGGCATAATGAAAATGCAGGTGCTGTTATAATATATAACAGTACTGTTGCCCTTAAACCTTTCTCCCAGATAGGGCTAGGGGCTTAAGTTTTACCGAGTTGCGTAAATATGCCCGAAATCCAAAAGACAATTTACCGGTTGCTGCTGCACCCGCAGGATGCGAATTATGCACCGGAATCCAGCGGCATGATTCGAGAAATTCTGTACGATATCGGCTTTATTGGGGAGTCCTGCGGTCGGTCTGACAATGAGAATGCAGGGCAGGCATTCATGGCGGGAGAACAATTTCTGCAATTACTTACCTTCATGGGCTGTTCTCCGAATATCAGTCTGGCGCCGCAGCATGACGGTGATCGAGATTATTGTCATATTGTATTAAGTCCGATCTATGTGCAAACGCGTTTTCGCAGTCATGCACGAGATGTGTTTGCCCGTTGTCCTGCGTGTGGTCAGCGCGATGCTGACTGGCAAACGCCGATTGAACGCTGGCAGATAAATGTCGCTCTAAAAAAATATGTCTGTCCCCATTGTCATGAAAGTATGTCCCTGTACGATTTACGCTGGCGGCATCTAGCGGGGTTCGGTCGTTTTTTTATTGAAATATTCAGCATTTTCCCCCAGGAAGGCATTCCCACCGATTCTCTTCTGTCAGCGTTGGAGAAAGCCTGCGCGCAACCCTGGACCTATTTTTTTTGCAATCGTTGATTGACAGGCTGAAAATCTGAGGTACACTTTTGCCCATGTTTACGCTGATGAACAAAGCCATTTTTATTTCCTGCCCGCGCCTGCACAAGGTGTGGCCGTGCAGGCTGTGGCTTGAGAAAACGTGACGTAATTATTTAACATACAACGCGCATTATTCAAAAGCCACAATTCCTCATCGGATTGTGGCTTTTTTTATTTTAAACGGGAGAAAAGGTATGCCGGTTTCTGCAGCCTATATAGGGATCATACTTATCTGGTCAACCACTCCGTTGGCAATCAAATGGAGCGCCGAAGATGTCGGCTTTTTGTTTGGCGTATTTTCACGCATGTCGTTGGGGGCGCTGATCTGTATTGCCTTGATAACCATACTGAGGCGGAAATTACCGTTGCATCGTCGCGCCCTGCATGCCTATCTTGCGGGAGGGCTGGGTGTGTTCGGCTCTATGCTCTGTGTCTACTGGGCCGCACAGTATATTCCTTCCGGATTGATCTCGGTGCTGTTCGGTTTGACGCCGATCACAACGGGTCTGATTGCCGCAGTGTTTTTAGGGGAGAAAGCATTTACCCCCAGTCGTCTGCTTGGCATAGTCTTTGGTATTGTTGGCTTGCTGGTGATTTTTGCGCAACGGTTTAATCTGGGTGATCATCTGATCATGGGAGTGGCCGGGGTATTGCTTGCGGTGGTTTTGCATTCTACCAGTGGCGTCTGGGTGAAGAGCATTGGCGCCCAAATGTCTGCGCTGGAAGTCACGACGGGCAGCCTGTTATTTTCCGCACCTCTGTATTTTTTGATCTGGCTGATCTTTGACGGCCAGTTGCCGCAGAATATCAGTACACGGGCGGTCGGTAGCATACTTTATCTGGGCATCTTTGGTTCGGTGCTGGGTTTTCTAATGTATTTCTACGTATTAAAACACATGGAAGCCAGTCGTACCGCCCTGGTCACATTAGTCACACCGGTACTGGCCCTGTTTATCGGTCATCAGTTCAATCATGAAGTTCTGAATCTGGACGTCTGGTTGGGTAGCGCCTGCATTCTTTCCGGTATGTTGCTCTACCAGTGGGGGCCGAAACTGGATGCTCTTTGTTCTCATTAGCCTGGGTTCAGCCCAGGCCGCAACTTAACTACCCCGCAGCAAGCGGCGGGGTAGTCTGCTTGTGCCGAAAATGCCGGCCATTACAGACTGATGTGAGTTATGTCAATATTTTCAAATCTTTCATTTGATATTATATTTAAAATGATGGCTGTTCCTTAGCTCGTGAATTGTTGTGGGCGGCGTTCTCAGAAAATGGAATTATGAGCAAAATAAAACTATTCATTCTTTTCCTTAGTGCCTCTTTGCTGCTGGCATGTGCCGCGCAGAATAATAAACTAAAGGATCCTAACCGAGCGCCGTTCTGGCCCTCTTTGCCGGATCGCCCGCGTTTTGAATATGAATTTACCCTGCGTAGTGACTTAAGTATTATTAAGCGGGGAACATTTGATAAATTTAAAGCCGCAGTAACCGGCGAGGTTTTACATCCGAAGATCGAACTTATCAAGCCCCTGGATGTCGCTTCGTATCAGGGGCGCATTATCGTCAGTGATAGTGTTATGCGCCTTGTTTATCTCTTCGATATACCGCTGCGCCTGACCGCTGTCTTTGGTTACAAAGGTGAAGGCAAGCTGGAAAAACCATTAGGGGTGGCGATTGATGGAAATGTAAATTTTTACGTTGCGGATGCGGGCAGCCGTAGTATCGTGGTTTATGATTCGAGAGGTCACTATAAGAAGCGCATCGGCAAACCGGGGGATCTTGTAAAACCAACTGATGTAGCGGTGAATCATGATGGAAGCCGTATCTATGTTGTTGACGCAGGAGGGTTGGGTAGCCGAGAGCACCACATTGTGGTCTACAACGCCAAGGGTAAGAAACTCTTTATAATTGGTGAGCGAGGAACTTCGGCAGGTAAATTCAATTTACCCACCCATGCGGCCGTTGCGCCGGATGGCACTCTCTATGTCCTGGATACGGGCAATTTTCGGGTTCAGGCCTTTGATGCAAACGGTAAATATCTGCGTAGCTGGGGGGGGCTGGGGACGGGCTATGGGCACTTTGCCAGGCCGCGAGGAATAGCCGTTGATAATGATGGCAATGTTTATGTTACCGATGCAAGCTTTGGCAATCTGCAGATATTCAATTCAAAGGGACAGTTGTTGATGGCGCTTGGTCAGGGCGGGGTTAAGGATCGTCTGGGCGTTTATTCGCTTATCGCGGGTGTTTCAGTTGATGAAACAGGCCGCGTCTATATTGTCGATCAGAATTTTAAGAAAGTAGAAGTTATCAAACACCTTACGAAAAAAGAAGGTGAAGCCATTATGCAGGAGTTTGGCGTTCAAGCTCAGCATTAATGCTCGCTGTTTTTTTGTGAACCATTCTGTTTAGCCTGGAACCTTGTTTCTAAGCAGACGCTGCAAATTCCCGTCCATTTGCCAATTCCCTCATCCGCAGTGAGTCCTGCATCGAATTCAGAAAGGCCTTGTCGAAGCATAAGCGTGGATATGTTGAATAGTTGTTTAATCTTTCTGTTCTTCGACAGGTTCAGGACGAACGGTAAACCCTAAAGGTGAACGGTAAATCTTAAAGTGGAGTGATGTTTGGAATAGCAATTAATCGTTGTGTAAGTCTTTGCATCATAACCTCCTCTCCCAGAGGGAGAGGGGGCAGGCTGTCCTGCAGGAATGATATATCCCCGAGATTTCTGACGCTTATTTATTATGACAAGTCAGGCAAAGCGTTGATTGATCATTAACTCGCAAGAATGAGGGGATCAGGGGGCCGCCGTGTTTACCGTTGACCGAGGCACTGCTTATCGGAGTACCGTGCGGGTTGTGGCAGGAGGCGCATTCTACTTCAAAACCCTGGCCGGAATTATAAAAGCGTAGTTCGTTACTGTCGGCACGACCGTTGGTATTGGTGTCGTAAAAACTAAGGTTGCCTGATGTTCCTGTGGTGGGATTAAAATCATAAATCGTAGTATCGGGCAATGAAACACCAACAGGATGATCATCCCGCAGATCGGTACCGATCAAAAATGCGGTAAAGTCCGGCGCAAAAGGATTGGTAGATGTATGGCACAACAGGCAATCGCTAAGTTTGGCGTGCAGGATGGGTGAATTATCCGGCCAGGTACTTAGAAACGCATCATTCTGTGCCGTTTGCTGGGTGGGGTCATAGGATTTCAGGCCGGGCCGGTTAGGCATGTTGATAACCGAGTCGATGGCGACAGTACCGTCATGGCAGGATAAACAGACCAGTGAATTTACTCCCGGAGCAGTGACTGTCTGACCCGAAGTTAAAGGTTTATTGTAAACGTTGTAGCTTGTACCCGCGTTGGTACGGTTCCATAAGGGGGCGCCGATGGTGGAGTTCGCGCCATGTGGTGTGTGGCAGTAAACACAAACCTCCGCGTAATCATTCCGCGCGCTATCCATATTAACCGAAGCGCCGCCTAAATAACTCATGGTCATATTATGACGGGTGTTGACGATGCTATCGACATTGCTCGCCTTACTGTTTGGATCCCAACCATCAGCAAATACAATATTGGCGCCGACAACGGTTAATATTGCGCTAATGATTAAACCTTTGTACTGCTTAGATGAACGAATATAATCCATTTCCTCTGGCCCCGTGCAGACAATAGCCTAAAAAATTAAGTGTATTATTATTGTATTGTGATAATGCTTATTAAATCACTAGCTTGCACTATATATGCCATACGTATAAGTGGTTGATTATATTGGGTTCGGGGTAAATTGTTTTGCGAAACTGAGAAAATAATCCGTCAAAATTCCTGTTTTTGAGATTTTTTGAGAGGACTTACAAGAAAGAGGGGGTCTCTATTTAAGGTGTAGAAGTGGTCGATTATTAGATAGTTTTTGCCCTGTTAGCTGAGATCCAGGCTCGCCTGTCGCGGCGTTTGCCAGCGCATTTTTAATGTGAAGTGCAGATGCATGGCGTCGTTGAAATTAATGGGTAGATTTTAAAAATGGGCTTGGGGAAAGGTGGATGTTAGTATTAAATTTGAGGGTAAATATTATAAATTTGCACTGCTGTCCCGTTAACACCCTCTCCCCAGCCGGGAGAGGGTTGGGGGGAAGGATGGCTTCGATTTTAGCATGGGGATGATTTCATTTTGAAATATACGGGCATTAAAAAAGGGATCACCCTGTTAGGGCTGGGGTTGTTAGTCTCCTGTAGTTCCGGCGACCGGCTGGATAACATTGAGCAGAAAAAAATTCTAACGGTGGTGACTCGCAATGCGCCGACTACCTGGTATGAAGGCCGGGATGGTGATGCCGGGTTTGAATACGAGTTGGCGAAAAATTTTGCTGCTTATCTGGATGTCAAATTGAAAATGGTTACCAGAGATAGCGTATCCGGGATTCTGGATATAATTCGACAGGGCAAGGCCGATATTGCCGCCGCCGGTCTGACGCGTACCGCTGAACGTGAAAATGGATTCTTGTTTGGTCCGCCTTATCAGGAAGTTACACAGCAGGTGGTTTGTCGGCGGGGCGGCGCACGTCCACGGAGTGTCGAAGAGTTAGCCGGGGTGGAATTGATGGTTTCTGCTAACAGCAGCTATGTGGAGCGCCTGCAGTCGTTAAAATCCCGCTATCCTGATCTTCATTGGCGTGAAGATGCAAGTCTGAATACAGAGAGCCTGTTGGAACAGGTATGGAAAAAGGAACTGGAATGTACCATTGCCGATTCCAATATAGTGGCCATCAACCGGCGTTATTTTCCTGAGCTGAGCGTGCGTTTTGATCTGGGTAAACCGCAGTCGCTGGCCTGGATGTTACCGGCGGATGCTGCCGCTTTGCGTGATAAGGTCAACATCTGGTATGAACTAATAGACCGCAATGGTGAGCTGGCGGCACTGAAGGAAAAGTACTACGGCTATATCGAAGTTTTTGATTATGTCGATACGCGCACACTGACTCGGCGAATAAAACGATTATTGCCGAAATTTCGGCCAATGTTTGAAGAAGCAGGGATGCGTTACGGGATTGACTGGACCCTGTTGGCCGCGCAGTCCTATCAGGAGTCACACTGGAATCCTCGAGCAAAAAGTCCAACCGGTGTGCGCGGCATTATGATGTTGACACTGACCACCGCCAAAGAAATGGGAATCAAAAGTCGTTTGAATGCGAAAGAAAACATTTTGGGGGGAGCGAAGTATTTGGCGCAGATGCGGAAGCGCTTGCCGCAAAGCATTACCAGGCATGATCGGGAATGGATGGCGCTGGCGGCCTATAATGTTGGTTTTGGGCATATGCGCGATGCCTTTGTGCTTACTGAACGGCTGGATAAAAATCCGAATCTCTGGACTGATGTGAGTACGGTGTTACCGCTGCTGGGGCGGAGAAAATATTATCGAACCTTGAAACACGGTTATGCTCGCGGCTGGGAACCAGTGCGTTATGTTAAACGTATCCGCGATTATCAGGATATTATCGTAAATAACCTGGAACGTCAGGAAATTGCGGAAAAAGAACTCAGTACCAATTAAAGATCCACGCTCTAAGAACGTGGATCTCTCTATATTTAACCTTATGCCAGTAGCCTAACAAAATCTTTCAATCGGTTTTCATGGTCCAGGGCGAGTTGCTCACCAACATCCTGCAATGCCTGTATGTTGTCTGCACTTGCATCATCCATATCGGATGAACACCATGATGGTATGCTGGTTTGTATACGCAAATAATGATCGGAACGATCTGATGAGCTAAATATTTGCTGTAATTGAAAATCCGTTGTTTCTGAAACAGCTGTGGACATGATATCAATCACGGGTTTAATCCAGCTTGTTGCTCCCCAATCTTTTGCTTCAGAATAGGGATAAGATTTCTTTGATTCCCCAGTTCCAAGTGAGAGCATAGTCATTTCTTCTGAACTGCTGATGTTGTGAACTTTTCTTGCTTCGGCATAGGCGCACATGGCTGGATTATTTGCAAACAATCCTCCATCAATCAGAGGGTATGTGATATTTGCGTCTGATTTAATCCTGGCTGTTTCAAAGTATGTGGGCGCGGCTGACGTTGCCCTGGCTACATCTCTAGCCAGAAAATTATTTCTTTTGTCTTCGATAGCCGCTGATTTTCTGAAAAAATGTGTCCGTCTTCTTTTTATGTCGTATGAAGTGATTAAACAATGCTTAAGTAACTGGTTGAGCATTACATCACCAAAATAATCTTTTAGTGCATCTTCCAATTCGTCCGCATTATATTTCTCATCGTTCAAACCCCCTACTGAGATAACGGATTTCAGGATAGAAATATCAAAAATTTCATCACCGCGCTCAACATAAATATCCAGCAAATCCTGGGCGTTATATTTTTGAATATTATTTTTCCCCGGTATACATAGGCCAATGGCCAAAATCCCGCCTGTGCTTGTTCCCGTTATTAAATCAAAATAATCTGAAATGTTTTTATCGTTTCCGTATTGTGCTCGGATTTCATTTTCCAGTTGAATTAATACTTTGCCAGGAATAATACCTCTGATGCCGCCACCATCAATAGACAAAATTCTAAAGCTCATTTGTATTCTCCTTAAATGTTTAAATGAAATTTGGGGTTGAGTTCCCCCTCCCTGTTTTACCGTTTTTTGATTTCTCGCATAATGGCGCAAGTGTTGTTACCACAGAGAAACAAGTTACCTGTCCTCAAGTTCCGGGTTGTATTATTCATTGAAGCGATCGTAAAGTAAAATACAAGCCTATAGATAAGAAAAAAGCCATATATCCTATTAGCAGGAACTTTACAGTGAATAATGCAGAATTGTCTGTATTGTCATTTGAAACATAAAATTTGTACGCAATTAAATTGGCTAATGATCCAAACAGGCTGCCAAAGCCACCGGCGTTGGTCCCCCAAAGTAGTGCATCCCAGTTGTCTGTGAATTTTGCGAATAGCAAGGCTGTGGGCACATTACTCATGATTTGGCTGGACAGCGCGGATAAAAGAAATACATGTTCCGGGTGACTCATCTCGGATGCCAGTATATTTTTCATGTTTTCAGCAAGACCGAAAAAAAATAAAAAACTGAATAAAAGCGAATAATCGATACGAAGCGTTTTTCTGTCAAATAGTAGAGCATAAATAATGACTAAAAAATTAGCCGAAATGGGTAATAAGCGGAGAACGGTCAAAAGAACGACAATCAGCAATATTCCATATATGTATGAGGAGGTGTCGAGCTTTTCCGTTGTTATAGGATGGGCTGTAGTACTCGGGGTTTTAATGATAAAAGCTGAAAAAAGTAAAATGACAAGAAAAATGAATGAAAAAGGCGCAATCGAGGTGATAAATTCCATTGGCTGTAAATTATAAAACCAGTAGATAAACAGGTTTTGTGGATTTCCGAAGGGCGTTAAAGCTGAACCCGCATTGGCGGCTAATGCTTCCAGAATGATCAGAATATCTCTGCGCTCGATATTAAGTGCGAGGGTTATCGGTACGATGACAAGCAAGGCAACATCATTTGTAAGCAGCATCGAGAGGAAAAATGTCATTGCTACCAATTTTAAAGGTATGGCATTTCCTTTTTCTATGTTTTTGGAAAGTATCGATGTGATGCCACTGTGTTGAAGTCCCTTAACCGTGACAAGAAGTACAAACAGGATAAAAAGCACCTGCATTTCTCGAATTGAATAGTCTGGAAAATGCCGGGCATAAGCTGATGTGAGCAGCAAGCCAGTGCCGGCGACGGTTAGAATCCATTCTTTTATAATAAAATTAATCAACACGTTAAGCTGGGGTCAGAGCAAATTTTTTTAATATCCCGCCTGTTTGCTGTCGCTGGTTTATTAATAACTGTATTCTAATTCCACTCAGGAATATTTTTTATTGATGTAGTCTTCAACGATGCTCTGGAATTCTTTGGCGATATGATCGCCTTTGAGGGTGACGGTCTTGATGCCGTCTACATAAACCGGCGCCACGGGTTTTTCGCCAGTGCCGGGCAGGCTGATGCCGATATTGGCGTGTTTGCTTTCACCGGGACCGTTTACCACACAGCCCATCACCGCCACGCTCATGTTTTCAACGCCGACAAAGCGCCTGCGCCATTGCGGCATTTGTTCTCGCAGATAGCTCTGGATATCCTGTGCGAGTTGCTGAAAATAGGTGCTGGAGGTACGCCCGCAGCCGGGGCAGGAAACTACAGCCGGGGTGAAGGCGCGCAGTTCCAGTGCCTGCAGGATTTCCTGTGCCACCACCACTTCCTGAGTGCGATCTCCGCCCGGTTCCGGGGTGAGGGATATGCGAATGGTGTCGCCTATGCCCTGTTGCAGCAGGATACTGAGTGCCGCCGTGGAAGCAACGATACCCCTGGCCCCCATACCGGCTTCGGTCAGTCCCAGGTGCAGAGCATAATCGCAACGAGTGGCCAGTGTTTGATAGACCTTGATCAAATCCTGTACGCCGCTCATTTTGCAGGAAAGAATGATTTTGTTATGTGCCAGGCCGATGTTTTCCGCGTGTTGAGCGCTTTCTATGGCGGATGTAATCATAGCTTCCAGCATGATTTCGGCGGGTTCTTTTGGGTTATCGCATTGGCGGTTTTCATCCATGAGGCGGGCCATGAGTTGTTGATCCATGCTGCCCCAGTTCACCCCGATACGCACGGCCTTGTCGTATTCACAGGCGCGTTCGATCATACTGGCAAACTGTTCATCACGCCGCTTGCCCTTGCCGACGTTACCGGGGTTGATGCGGTATTTGGCCAGGGTCTGGGCACAGTCGGGATAATCATGAAGTAACTTATGGCCGTTAAAATGGAAATCACCGATGAGGGGGACCGCGCAGTTTTGCGTATCCAGTTTTTCCCGTATGTGGGGAACAGCTGCGGCAGCCTCGGCACTGTTGACGGTGATGCGAACCAGCTCTGACCCGGCGCGTGCCAGTTCGGCAACCTGTTGCACGGTTGCCTCGATGTCGGCAGTATCGGTATTCGTCATAGACTGCACGACAATCGGTGCATTGCCGCCTATTGATATTGAATCAATGCTTACGGCGGTGGTTTTCTCGGCTAAGGGGGGATGAATCGATGACATCTTCAAAGTGTTCCGATGCAGTTGAAATGTAAGGATAAATTATAACACAGGCCGGTTTGCCATATGGGCTGAAAATTACGAGTTTCACGGATAAAAAAAGCCTATAATAAGCGCCGATATTAATTCTTCTATCCGTTACACAAAGAGTGCAATCATGAGTTCAAAATCTAGCAAAAAACTTAGTCAGGCGGCGCAGGCCGATCGTCATGCGCTGTATCAAAAGTCTGTTCAGTGTCCAGAAGCCGAGGTCGAGTTTTTTGAAAAAACCTTTAATGAATTACGCGGTCGTGATGCGCTGAGCATTAAAGAGGATTTTTGCGGCACGGCTTATCTGGCGACAGAATGGTGTAAAGGCGATCCACAACGTACCGCTATTGGGGTGGACTATGATGAAGAAACGCTGGAATGGGGACAGAAAAATAATGTCGATGCGGCGGGTGCCGATGTGGCTGAGCGCATTACCCTGATACAGGACGATGTGCGCAATGTTACTGAGCTGCAGGTGGATATCGTTTGTGCCTTCAATTTCAGTTACTGCCTGTTCGAAGAACGTGATGAGTTGATTGATTATTTTTCTCAGGCGCGAGCCAGCCTTAATG
>VAPL010000753.1_pt1 | contig 15917 bp, 16 predicted proteins | sample 3395061 | NCBI WGS metagenome assembly VAPL01 (sample SAMN08290444, study PRJNA428436) | hydrothermal vent metagenome | isolation source: Deep-sea hydrothermal vent chimney 2 | place: Pacific Ocean: Juan De Fuca Ridge | depth 2182 m m | reverse complement strand
GTGTAATACCAGGGGGTGCCATGACAATGAAACAAAAACCAGTGGTGCTCTGCATCCTCGACGGTTGGGGCGAACGGGACGAGGCCGACAACAACGCCATCGCGCTCGGAAACACCCCGAACTGGGACCGCTACCTGGCGAGTGGGCGGTCGGCCCATTTAGGCGCCTCGGCGCTTGCTGTCGGCCTGCCGGCAGGACAAATGGGCAATTCCGAAGTCGGCCACACCAACATCGGCGCCGGTCGGGTTGTCATGCAGGACCTGCCGCGCATCGATGCCGCAATTGCGGATGGATCGATAGCCAAAAATCCGGCCCTTCTTTACCTTATCGACAGGCTGGAAACCAGCGGCGGAACCTGCCATCTGGCCGGCCTGCTATCCCCCGGCGGGGTGCATTCGCATATCGAACACATAATCGCGCTGGCGGAAATCCTCGCCCGCAACCGGATTCCAGTGGCCATACATGCCTTCCTTGACGGTCGCGATACGCCACCGAAAGGCGGATCCGGTTATATGGCCGATCTGCTGCGCCGAATCGAAGGCTTGCCGGGTGTTGGCGTCGCCACCATTTGCGGGCGCTATTACGCCATGGACCGGGACAACCGCTGGGACCGGGTCGAACAGGCATATGACCTGCTGGTCGATGGGGCCGGGGGGCGGGCGGATTCGCCGCTTGCCGCCATCGCCGCCGGCTACGACGAAGGGCTGGGTGATGAGTTTATCCGGCCCTGCGCCATCGGCGATTATGACGGCATGAAGGACGGCGACGGCCTGCTGATGGCCAATTTCCGCGCCGACCGGGCACGCGAAATTCTGGCCGCCCTGGTCGATCCTGAATTCGACGGTTTCGAACACCGGCGCAGGGTCGAATTTGCCGCCCGCCTGGGCATGGTCAGCTATTCCAATCATCTCGATGGCTTTTTCGCTATCCTGTTCCCGTCCGATGAATTGAAAAATGTTCTGGGCCAGGTCGTCTCGGATGCCGGCCTGGGCCAGCTACGGATCGCCGAAACCGAAAAATACGCCCATGTCACGTTCTTCTTTAACGGCGGTCGGGAACGGGAATTTCCCGGCGAGGAACGCATCATGGTGCCGTCGCCCAGGGTCGCGACCTATGATTTACAACCCGAAATGTCTGCGGTCCAGGTCACCGACAAGCTGGTACAGGCGATATTGGAAGATCGCTTCGATCTGATCGTCGTCAATTACGCCAATGGTGACATGGTCGGTCATACCGGCAACCTGGAGGCCGCGATCAAGGCCGCCGAGACCATTGATCGCTGCCTCGGACGACTGGAGAAGGCGATTATCGAGTCGGGTGGCGTCCTGTTAATCACCGCCGATCACGGTAATTGCGAACAGATGCTGGATGGTTCGACCGATCCTGCCCAGCCCCATACGGCCCATACCACCAATACCGTGCCCCTGGTCATGGTCAACGGGCCGGGCCGGGTGACGGGCCTGGCCGACGGCCTGCTGGCCGATCTGGCTCCGACCCTGCTGTCCCTGCTGCAATTGCCGCAACCGCCTGAAATGACCGGGCGCAACCTGATTGAATCCGGCGGGCGGGGCCAGTAAAGGTGAAAGCGGCATTCTTCATATTCGTATTGGCCCTGACCTGGCCGGCGCTGGCGCAAACCTCCGGCGCCGACCTGCAACGTATCGAGAACGAATTGAACCAGGGCCGGGCGCAGCGCGACGCATTGAAAAAGCAGTCAGGCAAATATGGCCGCGAGCTGAAAAGTCTGAAATCCGACATGATCAAGGCGGCCAGGACCATCCAGAATTACGAAGCCGACGCTATCGCGCTGGAAGATCGCCTGGCCGAACTGAGCCGGGCCGAAGCGAAGAAAAACGCCAGCCTGCAAGCCGGTAGAGGCCAGTTTATCCGGGTGCTGATGGCCCTGCAACGGATGGCCGGCAACCCGCCGGAAGCCATGATCGCCTTCCCGCAAAGTCCGGCCGACACTATTCGCAGCGCGATCCTGTTGCGCACGGTGGCGCCCGAGGTCGAACGTCGCGCCGCCCGCTTGCGGGCCGACCTGGCCGCCGTCGTCGAGGCCCGCGCCAGGACCGCAGGTAAACGCCTGGAACTCGCCTCGGCGGTCAGCGGATTGGCGGAAAACCGCCGCCATATGGAAAGTTTGATGGCGGAGAAAACCCGCCTCAAACGTAACGCCGATGAAGGTTCCCGCAAGGCCGAACGACGCGTTCGCGATCTGGTCGGCAAGGTCAAGAATTTACGCGACCTGCTGGCCCGCCTGGACGCCGACAGCGCCAAGCGGGCCGGCAAGGATAAAGCAGGGGCCGTCGTCAAAAATACCGGTTCGATAGGGAAAGCCCGTGGTAAACTGCCGTTTCCGGTGGTCGGCCGGCTGGTCGGCCGCTACGGCCAGATGACGGAAACCGGGCTGACCCGCAAGGGCATCACCATAGAAACGCGCCCCGGCGCACAGGTCGTGGCCCCCTACGGCGGTCGGGTTATGTTCGCCGGCGCTTTCAAGGGCTACGGGCAGCTCTTGATCATCGAACACGGCGAGGGATATCATAGCCTGCTGGCCGGATTGGCCCGCATCGATAGCGTTATCGGGCAACAAATTCTTTCCGGGGAACCGGCGGGTGTCATGGGGGGCGGTAAGAACGAAGCCCCTATTTTGTATGTGGAACTGCGGCGTAACGGCCATCCGATCAATCCATTGCCATGGTTGGCGGCGCGAAAAAGTAAGGTAAACGGATGAAAAAAAGATTGTTACTGGCGGCCCTCGGGATGAGCTTTCTGATGTTTTCGCAGCCATTGAAGGCCGAGGAACACCCTAAAAATACAGCCGAAACCTATCGTCTGCTGAATCTGTTCGGCGATGTTTTCGAACGGGTGCGGGCCGATTATGTGGAAAAACTGTCCGACGAGAAATTGATCGAATCCGCCATTGCCGGCATGTTGTCGTCACTCGATCCTCATTCCAGTTATCTGAACGCCAAGAATTATGCCGATATGCAGGTCCAGACCCGCGGCCGGTTCGGCGGCCTGGGCATCGAGGTAACCATGAAAAACGGCCTGGTGAAGGTGGTCTCGCCGATTGACGATACGCCCGCCTTTCGCGCCGGTATGAAGCCCGGCGACCTGATTTCAGAGCTCGATGGCGAAGCCGTCATGGGGCTGACGCTGGCCGAGGCCGTCGACAGGATGCGCGGCAAGGTCGGCACCGACATCAAGTTGATGGTGCTGCGCGAAGGCGTCGATCCGTTCGAAGTGACAATTACCCGCGCCATTATCAAGATACGCTCGGTGCGTTCCAGGCTGGAAGGGAAAGTCGGCTATTTGCGGATTACTTCGTTCAGCGCCCTGGCCCATGTGGGCGTACGCAAGGCGATTGCCGATTTCCGCACCGAAATAGGCAACGACCTGCAAGGCGTGGTGCTGGATTTGCGCAACAATCCCGGCGGACTGCTCGATCAGGCGGTTTCCGTTTCCGATGATTTTCTGGAACGGGGCGAAATTGTTTCGACCCGCTCACGCAAGGCCGAAGATACCCAGCGCTATAACGCCCGCCCCGGCGATCTGACCAACGGTTTGCCGATCGTGGTGCTGATAAACGGGGGCTCGGCCTCGGCCTCGGAAATCGTCGCCGGCGCCCTGCAAGATCACAAGCGGGCGATTATCATGGGCGTCAAATCGTTCGGCAAGGGCTCGGTGCAGACGATTATTCCGTTGTCCGGGCAAGGCGCCATGCGCCTGACCACGGCGCGCTATTATACGCCATCGGGCAATTCGATTCAGGGTGTCGGAATCGTTCCCGATATCGAAGTCGGCCTGGCTAAAATAGAGGAAATCAAACAGCCCAAAGGCCGTAGCGAAGCCGACTTGCGCGGCGCCCTGGACAATGGACTGGACGACGGCAAGAAAAAGATCGACGACAAGGCCGCCGCGAAGAAAAGCGATGGCAAGGGCAAAGACAAAGCCGGGGTGGCGGCGTCGAATGGCGATTACCAATTGAACCGGGCGCTTGATCTGATCCGTGGCGTCGCCATGTTCTCTGAAAGGGTGGCCGGTAATTAGCAATATGGCGACCATACGGGTGCCGATGTGAAACTACCCTTCAAACTGCCGTCGTTCAAACTGCCGTCATTCGGCAAGAACAGCAAAAAGGCCGTCGAGGACGGTTCCGACAGTTCATCCGTTGATGACGAGCAGGATATCGATAGCGGCAAACCGGAGGCGCCCGAACCCACGGAAGAAAGCGGCGAGACCGCGCCTTCGGGGACTGAAGAAGCGGGCGATGACCCATCGGCGTTGGCGGCGCTGGAAGCAACCAGGGTCGATGATTCCGGCGACGACGATGATGACGACAAGGATAATAAAAAATCCGTTATCGGCAAATTGCTGGGTGACAAGAAGCGATTGACTATCCTGCTTTCCGCCATCGTGGGCGGCGTGTTGGTGGTCGCCGGTCTGGTCTGGTTCCTGTTTTCCGGCGATTCGGAAAGCGCCGGTGACCGCAATGATGATTCCGGCGTGCCGCGCTTTGAAATGGCCATCGCACCGAAGGACCGAAAAGTCGAAGCGGGATCTTTGAACGCTATTTCGGCAAACGAGAAAGGACCGGGGACCGGTATCGTTACGCCCGCATCTACGGTGATGGCTTATGCCAGCATCGCCCCGCCACGGGTAACCGACGGGCCGCTGCCGGAACCGCAAGGCGACGACCTGATCGAACAAACCAAACAGGGGGCCTTGCCGAAAATTGCCGAGGATGGCCGGACGGCGTTAAAGGTCTACGCCAAGTCTTTCGACAACAAGGATGCCCGCCCGAAGGTCGTCATTATCGTCACCGGCCTGGGTTTGAGCGAGGCGGCGACCGATGCCGCCATCTCGCTGCTGCCGGGCGGCGTCACCCTGGCCTTCGACCCCTATGCCCAGGATTTGCAGGGGTGGGCCGACAAGGCCCGCCGGGCGGGTCACGAAATTCTTGTTATGGCGCCACTGGAGCCCGAAACGTTTCCCGCCGATGATCCGGGACCGCAAGGATTGATGACCTTTAATTCACCGACTGAAAATCTGCTGCGGCTGGAATTTATCCTTAGCCGGATGCGTGGTTATGTCGGTGTTTTGTCGGTCATGGGCTCGAAATTCAATAAGGATGAAAGCCGCCTGGAGACCTTTTTGAAAAACCTGAAAGACCGGGGGTTGTTGTTTGTCGATGGCAGCGCCGACCAGAAATCGCTGGCCCCGGCGCTGGCCGAAAAAATGAAACTGCCCAAGGCATTCGTCGATCTGGTGCTCGACACGACACCGACGAAAGAAGCCATCGACGCTAAATTGGCGGAACTCGAAGGTATCGTTCAGGCCAACGCGGTCGCCATCGCCCTGAGCGACGCCTATCCGGTTTCCATCGAACGCATCGCCGCCTGGGCCGCCGGATTACCGGAAAAGAATATGGTCCTGGCCCCGGTATCGGTCGTCGCCGACAAGCAGTTCCTGCAATGACCATAAAGAAGGAAAATCTTCCGTACCGGCCCTGTGTCGGCATTATGCTGATCAATGCCCGTGGACTGGTCTTCGTCGCCAGGCGAATAGACGTTTCACAAGAAGCATGGCAAATGCCGCAGGGCGGTATCGACAAGGGTGAACTTCCCCGGCAGGCGGCGTTGCGTGAATTGAAAGAGGAAACTGCGGTCGAAAATGCCGAGATTATCGCCGAAAGCGGCCATTGGCGGAGCTACGACCTGCCCGATGACCTGATTGGCAGGGCCTGGGGCGGCAAGTATCGTGGCCAGACCCAGAAATGGTTCGCCGTCAGATTTCTGGGTGACGATGACGAGATTAATATCGACGCCGGGAAACACACCGAATTTTCCGCCTGGAAGTGGGCCCCCGTCGATGACCTGGTGGGCCTGATTGTGCCCTTCAAGGCGCAGCTTTATATGGATGTGGTCGCCGAATTCAGGCATCTTGCGATTTTTGAAACCTGATTCTGACGGACACTGAATTTCCATGATGTACCTGATGATCGCCGCCGGGTTCGTGTTTCTGCTGGGCGGCGCCGATGTCTTCGTCCGCGGCGCCGTGGCGATAGCCGCCAAGCTGAATGTTTCTCCCCTGGTGATCGGACTGACGGTGGTCGCCTTCGGCACTTCGGCGCCGGAACTGCTGGTCAGCCTGGACGCGGCGCTGGCCGGGGCCGGCAACATGGCGCTGGGTAACGTCGTCGGCTCCAACATCGCCAATTTATTATTGATTATCGGGGCCGCCGCCCTGGTCAAACCAATTTTGGTCAAGCCGTTCGCCCTGCTGCGCGATTCGGTGATGCTGGTCGGCGGCAGCCTGCTGTTCGCGTGGTTTTGCTGGCGCGGCGAAATCGGGGCCTGGCAGGGGGCGGTGCTGTTGGCCGCGCTGTTTGTTTTTCTGGGCGGTTCGTACCGGCGCGAATCCGGTGGCGGCGATCCCGAGGCGGCCGATCTGCATATTCAGGAAATAGAAGAATACAAAGGGCTGCGCGGGTCTTCATGGGCGCTGTGGATGACCATGCTGGCGGGGTTGGCGGGACTTGTCTTCGGGGCCGACCTGCTGGTCGATGGCGGGGTCGCGGTGGCCCGTAAATTTGGCGTCGCCGAGGAGGTTATCGGCCTGACGGTACTGGCCATCGGCACCTCCTTGCCGGAACTGGCGGCTTCCGTGGTCGCCGCGCTGCGCGGCCATTCCGATGTCGCCGTCGGCAATGTGGTCGGTTCCAACATGTTCAATGTGCTTGCCGTGGTCGGCATAGTTTCCATGGTCACACCGCTGAAAGCGCCGGCCCAGATACTGGAATTCGACTTGTGGGTGATGCTGGCCGTGACCATAATCATGATCCCCTATCTGCTTGGCAAGTTACGCCTGGGCAGGGGCGCTTCGGTTTTGTTTTTAACCGCCTATGGGGCCTATATCACGCTCCAGGCTTACGGTGTCGATGGTGCGCTGGCGTTGATTGAATGATGGAAGAACGGCGCGATAAAGTCCTTATCATCGATGCGGCGGGGGTCGGTGGCGGCGATTTCACCGCCGCCGGGTGGCTCGTGGCCGATCCGGCCAGGGACGACCCGGAAGCGCTGTTGGCGGAATTTAAAGCCGGGACCGGCGCCGCTGAAAGCGGCAACGTCATCTATCTGTATGACGGTCGCGCCGGGGCCGGGATTAGGGCAAAAGCCGATATCCGGGCCAGGGCGCTATCGTTGGCTCCGGGAATACGGGTCAACGCCGTCTGTCTTCAAAACGGCATGACGGATATCGAACAGTGGTCGTCGCATTCTTTAGGGTTTATGGTACGGACAGAGGAGATAGTTGCCGCCGTTCGGTTTATTCTTGATACTGCGCCGATAACCGGACAAATGATTTCGCTGGACGGCCTGGCAGGCCGATGAACCGGAAAATGAGGGCGCTATGACGGCGGGAAAAATGGAATTGGTGCGACCGACGAATATTGCCGATGCGCGGGCCGCAATCCGCCATGTGTTCGTCCGCGATCTGGAACTGTCTTGCCTGATCGGCGTCTATCAACACGAAAAGGAAGCCCGGCAGCGGGTCCGCATCAATCTTGATCTGGCCGTCCGCGAGGGCGAACCGGATGGCCGTTTGCATGACGACCTGGCGAACGTGGTTTGTTATGAAGCCCTGAGTAACGGCGTTCGCGATCTGGTTGGACAGGGCCATATAAATCTGGTCGAAACCCTGGCCGAGGAAATTGCCGCCATGTGCCTGACCGATTCAAGGGTTCGTTCGGCCAGGGTCAGGGTGGAAAAGCTGGATGTATTCGAAGATACCGCCAGCGTCGGCGTTGAAATCGAAAGATTCAATCGGCGGATATAGCCGTGTATCGCATCACGGATTTCCCGCAAGTCATTGTAAAAAGGGCTTTAACCGTCCTGTAACATAACTAGTTGTGCACAGGCGGCGTTTTCCGGTCGTTTCGGTAATAAAACATTCATAAAAAATCGCCGAAAGGCGCTGTCTATTCTCTATATTAAAAATATTGTTTAATAACAATGCGTTAGAAAAGTGCACAATTTTTGTGCAAACCCTAGGAGTCAGCGGCTTTTGTGGGGTCAATGGTTTTTCGGTGGCTTTTTCAACAGCCTTATCCACAAGAATAGTGGATAGTTGTTCGGTGCGGTATGGAATTGGAAACCGTTAGGCTATGTCAAGGACGGAATCGAACCCGGAACAGGAAATAACGGCGCCCCCGCCGGGGGTGGCGGTGATCGACGGCTACCTGAAGTCCTTGCCGGATACGCCCGGCGTTTACCGGATGCTCAACGGTCGCGGCGACGCGCTTTACGTGGGCAAGGCCAAAAACCTGAAAAAGCGGGTCGCCAGCTATTGCAACCTGAAACGTCAATCAAACCGGCTGCGCCGGATGATCGGCGAGACGACATCCATGGAATTTGTCACCACCCATACCGAGGCCGAGGCCCTGTTGCTGGAAGCCAATCTGATAAAGCGCTACAAGCCGCGTTACAATATCCTGTTGCGGGACGATAAATCTTTCCCGAAAATTCTGCTGACCGGCGATCATCAATTTCCCCGGGTGCTCAAACATCGCGGCCGGGCGACTCGGGAAGGTGAATATTTCGGCCCTTTCGCCTCGGCCTGGGCGGTCAATGAAACATTGACGGTACTGCAGCGCGGGTTTTTCCTGCGGACCTGCTCGGACAGCGTCTTCGCCAATCGCTCCAGGCCCTGTCTGCTGTATCAGATCAAGCGGTGCTCGGCGCCCTGTGTCGGCTATATCGGCGAACAGGCCTATGGCCAGTTGGTCGGCGAGGCCCGGGATTTCCTAAGCGGCCAGAGCAGGAAGATCCAGCGTGGTTTAGCCAAACGTATGCAGCGGGCCAGCGACGCGCTGGATTTCGAGGCCGCCGCCGGCTACCGCGACCGGATCGTCGCGCTGACCAGGATTCAGGCCCATCAGGACATCAACCCGGCGGGCCTGGCCGAGGCCGACGTTTTGGCCGTGTATCAGGCCGGCGGCCACAGCTGTGTCCAGGTGTTTTTCTTCCGGGGCGGCCGCAACTTCGGTAACCGCGCCTATTATCCCAGCCACGCTAAAGACGACGACGAGACCGCCGTGCTGGAAGCCTTTATCGGCCAGTTCTATGACAACAAGGAACCGCCGCGAAAAATTCTGCTGTCGCACCGGCTCGGCGGTCAGGCCCTGATTGCCGAAGCGCTTGGCGTCCGGGCCGGTCGCCGGGTCGAAGTCAGCCGGCCGCAGCGGGGGGACAAGCTGAAGCTGGTCGAACATGCGCTGGTCAACGCCCGCGAGGCTCTGGGACGGCGGCTGTCGGAAAGCGCCTCGCAGCGCGCCCTGCTCGATGGTTTGGCCAAACTGCTGGAACTGGACAGGCCGCCCGCACGGATCGAAGTCTATGATAACAGCCATGTTTCCGGCAGTCAGGCGATTGGCGCCATGATCGTCGCCGGGCCGGACGGGCTGATGAAAAACGCCTATCGCAAATTCACCATTCGCGGCAAGGACATAGCCCCCGGCGATGATTACGCCATGATGCACGAGGTGCTGAGCCGCCGCTTCGCCCGCGCCCGCAGGGAAGATCCAGAGCGCGAACGCGGCATGTGGCCGGACCTGATCCTGCTTGACGGCGGGCTCGGCCAGCTTGGCGTCGCGGCCCGGGTGTTCGCGGAACTGGGCATTGAAGATGTGGCGCTGGCGGCTATCGCCAAGGGGCCGGACCGCAATGCCGGGCGGGAGCGTATTTTCCGGGTCGGCCGCGACCCGATATCGCCGTCGGCGCGCGATCCGGTGTTGTACTTCCTGCAACGTCTGCGCGACGAGGCGCACCGTTTCGCAATTGGCTTTCACCGCCAGAAAAGGGGCAAGGCGGCGGTTAAATCGTCGCTCGACGGGGTGCCTGGAATCGGCGCCAAACGCAAGAAGGCGCTGCTCCATCTGTTCGGTTCGGCGGGCGCCGTCGAGGCCGCTGGCCTGGCCGACCTGGAAGCCGCCCCGGGAATTAGCAAAGCCATGGCCAAGAAAATCTATGACTGGTTCCACGGCTCGGGATAAACTACCCTGAATTCGATCAATTGGCCTGGGCTTCCTTCCGACATGCCGCTCAATTTTCCAAATATTCTGACGTTTTCCCGGATTGCCGCGATTCCGGTTATTATCGTGCTGATGTATTTGCCCGGTCCGCTCGGCAACTGGTCGGCGTTCGCGGTCTATACCTACGCCTGCATTACCGACTTCTTCGATGGCTATCTGGCCCGCGCCTGGCGCCAGCAATCGTCGCTGGGCCGGTTTTTGGATCCGATCGCCGACAAGCTGCTGATCGCCGCCGTGCTGATAATGCTGGTTGCCAACGACAGTATTTCCGGGATCACCGTAGCCGCCGCGGCGATCATCCTGTTTCGGGAAATTCTGGTTTCCGGTCTGCGTGAATTTCTTGCCGAGGTCCAGGTTCGGGTGCCGGTGACGGTGCTGGCGAAATGGAAGACATTCATTCAGATGCTGGCGCTGGGGTTCCTGCTGGTCGGCGCCGCCGGGCCGGATTTTGGGCCGCTCAGCACCATGGAAATAGGCATTGGCGGCATCTGGGTGGCCGCCGCGCTGACTATCGGCACCGGCTATGATTATCTGAAGTCGGGGCTGAAACACATTTCCGAATCGGACGGGGCGGTGGACCGGGAATGAAAATATTCGGCATGGTCGGCTGGAGCGGCAGCGGCAAGACCACACTGTTGAAGCTGTTGCTGCCGGAACTGATAGGCAGGGGCTACCGGGTTTCGACCATGAAGCACACCCATCACAGCGTGGAACTGGATAAGCCCGGCAAGGATTCCTACGAACACCGCCGGGCCGGGGCGCATGAAGTGCTGATTACCTCATCGACCCGGTGGGCGCTGATGCATGAATTGCGCGACCAGCCGGAACCTGCCATGGACGACCTTATCGCCCGCATGAGCCCGGTCGATCTGCTGCTTATCGAAGGCTTCAAGCGGCATCGCCACGACAAAATTGAAATTAATCGCGGCGCCACCGGCAAGCCGTTGATGTGCAGGGACGATCCCGGCATAGTGGCGATTTCCAGCGATCAGAAGCTGGAGGGGCTGGCGATTCCGGTGATCGATCTTAACGATACCGCCGCCATCGCCGATTTTATAATCGACCACTGCAATCTTGCGAAGGGCTCCAGTCATGACCCAGCTTAAGGACGATTGCTTCGCCGGCGACGGTGAACTGATGCCGCTGCAAGCGGCGCTTGCCGATCTGGAAAGCCGCCTGTCGGTTTTGACCGGAACCGAACCGCTCACCCTGTCCCGGGCCCTGTCACGATTTCTGGCCGAAGATGTGATCGCCGAACGCCGGGTGCCGCCGCATGACAATTCGGCGGTCGATGGCTACGCGGTACATTCCGGCGATCTTGCCGCCGAAGGTGAAACCAGGCTGGCCCTGGGGGGACGCATCGCCGCCGGCCATCCGCTCGACGGCGCCGCCGAACGGGGTTTTGCCTATCGGATATTTACCGGCGCCGCCATGCCGCCCGGCCCCGATACCGTGTTTATGCAGGAAGATGTGGTTGTCGACGGTGATTATGTGATTTTGCCGCCGGGCCTGAAGGCCGGCTCGAACCGGCGTTTCGCCGGCGAAGACATCGAGACCGGATCGGTTATCGTGGCGGCCGGGCGGCGGCTTCGGGCGCAGGATCTGGGGGTCATCGCCTCGGTCGGTATCGACCGTATTTTGGTTTATAAACGGCTCAGGGCGGCGGTGTTTTCGACCGGTGACGAAATCCGCGACCCCTCCGGCGAGGCCCCGGCGGGATGCATCTTCGACGCCAACCGCTTCACCGTGATGGCCATGTTGCGGGCGCAGGGCTGCGTCGTCGACGATCTGGGAATTTTGCCCGATGACCCGGCCCAAATTACCCGGGCCCTGGCCGCCGCCGCCGCCAGCCACGACCTGATACTTACCTCCGGCGGGGTTTCCGTCGGCGATGAAGATCATGTCAAGGCGGCGGTCGAGTCCCTGGGGCGGCTTCATTTCTGGCGGCTCGCCATCAAACCGGGGCGGCCGGTGGCGCTGGGCCAGATTGCCGATTGTGTGTTCATCGGCCTGCCGGGAAACCCGGTGGCGGCGATGGTCACCTTCATGCGGGTGGCGCTGCCGGTAATTTTACGGCTGGCCGGCGGCGTCAATCTGTCCCCGGTCTTCTACCGGGTAGCCGCCGCCTTCGATTACACCAAGAAACCGGGCCGCCGGGAATGGCTGCGTTGCCGCCTGCGGCAGGACGACGATGGCGTCGCATGGGCCGAAAAATATCATTCCGGCGGGGCCGGGGTGCTGACCTCTATGGCTTGGGCCGACGGTCTGGTTGAACTGGCGGAAGACAGGACACACATAAGGGAAGGGGAAATGGTCGATTTTCTGCCCTTTTCGGAGTTTAATCTATGAAGCTGCTTTATTTCGCCTGGGTCCGTGACATGACCGGAATTTCCAGGGAAGACATTCCCTTGCCGGATGGCGTGTCGACGGTCGGCCAGTTGATCGACTGGCTCAAACAGCGTGACGACAAGATGGCCAGGGCTTTCGCGGATACCGCGATGATCCGGGCCGCCGTTAATCAGCAATACGTGGGCACGGATCATCGACTTGGCGAAGGCGACGAGGTCGCTTTTTTCCCGCCGGTCACCGGGGGCTGATCGGGTGATCCGGGTACAGGCCGAAGATTTCGACATGGCGGGGGAAATCAGCCGGCTGACCGCCGGCGACACCGCCATCGGCGGCGTCTGCGCCTTCGTCGGGCTGGTCCGCGATTTCGCCGGTGACGGCGGCGCGGACTGCGGCGCGATGACTCTGGAACATTATCCCGGCATGACCGAAAAGGCGCTGGCGGAAATTGAGGCCGAGGCGCTGGCCCGCTGGCCACTGGCGGGAACCCTGATTATCCATCGCTACGGGCGGCTGGGGCCGGGCGACAACATCGTGCTGGTGGCGGTGGCGGCGGCCCATCGCCAGGTTGCGTTCGAGGCCTGCCATTTCCTGATTGACTGGCTTAAAACCAAGGCGCCGTTCTGGAAACGCGAGGAAACCGCCGACGGCGCCCACTGGGTCGAGGCGAAAGGCGAAGATGACGCCGCCGCCGACAGGTGGGCGCGACCGAATGGCAAATCGTAACAATAATATGTGAAAGGAAGCCGCTTATGGCAGACGAACACGACTGGCCGGTCAAGGCATACAAGAATATAGCCTTCCTGAAGCGGCGGGAGGCCCGTACGGTGCGCATCCTGGCCGAATATATGGAGCCCGAGACCCGTTTCGATGACCTGAAGGTTAGCGATACCATCGTTTTCTTCGGCTCGGCCCGGGTTAAATCCCGCGAAGACGCGGTCAACAGTTTGCAGGCCGCCCGCGATCACGGCGGCGAACTGGAAATTCAGGCGGCCGAACGGAAGATGGCGATGTCCCGCTATTACGAAGACGCCCGCGAACTGGCGGCCCGCCTGACCACCTGGTCGAAGGAACTGGAAAAGGGTCGCCGCCGTTTCGTTATTTGCACCGGCGGCGGACCGGGCCTGATGGAAGCGGCCAATCGCGGTGCCTCGGAAGCCAAGGGCCTGAACATCGGCCTGAATATCGCGATTCCCCATGAACAGAGCGATAACCCCTATATTTCGAACGAGTTGAGGTTCGAGTTTAATTACTTCTTCATGCGCAAGTTCTGGTTCACCTATCTGGCCAAGGCGCTGCTGGCCTTTCCCGGCGGCTTCGGCACCATGGATGAATTTTTTGAATTGATGACCCTTATCCAGACCCACAAGCTGGGCAAAAAAATTCCCATTGTGCTGTATGGCGCCGACTATTGGGACCGGATCATCAATTTCGACGCCATGGTCGAATTCGGCACCATCTCGCCCGAGGATCTAAACCTGTTTCGCCGGCTTGATACCGTCGACGAGGCCTTCGATTTCATCACCAGTGAGCTAAACCTGGCCGCCCTGAAGAACCCCGGCGGCAGCCTTTAAGTCGTGCTCAGAATAATTTGGTGACAGTTTACTAAATTATCAATTATTAATTAGTAAACTGTCCCCGTAATGCCCAATCCATAGGCCAGCGCGTAAAGCGCCCAGACCACGTCTCCCGGCCCTACGCGCGAGACCGCCATCAGGTTGATCAGGCCGATAGCCGGCAGTAGGAACACGCGCCAGACCGGCACCATACGCCGCCGCGTGGCCGAAAAGCCCAACCAGAGCAGCAGCGCAAGAAGCGGCCAGACCAATGGTGGCGCGCCGAGGATGAGTTGCAAGATTACGCTGTCATTTCCTTTCCGGCAAGGGGGGCAGGGACACATCGCGCGCCGCTGCGACAGACTCTACACCGATGCGGCCAATGGCATCAAGCTACAGCGGTGAACTCGATGTAATTCGGCGACAGTTCACTAATTATATATCAATTTAGTAAATAGTAGACTGTCGCCGAAATTTGGTGTGGTGCCGGCCATGGGCACATAATAAATTATGTCTTGGCCTCGCCGGTTCGACGGCTCTATCATCGGTCCCATAAAATAAACGAAACAAATATGCATACAAATAATAATTGGGGAGGAGAAAGAAATGTCAGTTAGGCTAGGTCAATTGATCGTTGCCGCCGGTGTCGCCGGGGCCGTGACGCTGTCGGCGAGCACGGGTATGGCGGCGGAATTTTCTAATATTCTGGACAAGATCAAACTGCCGCCGGGGTTCAAGATCACCATATTCGCCGAGGTTCCGAAGGCCCGCTCGCTGGTCGTCGGCTCGCCCCTGAATACGGTCTTCGTAGGCTCCCGCCACGGCACCCTGTATTCCTTGCGCGATACCAATCGGGACGGGACCGCCGACGAAAACAAGCTTCGCAGCGAGGGCCTGAACGTGCCCAACGGCGTCGCCTTCCAGGACGGCATCCTTTACGTCGCGGAAAACGACAAGGTTTCGTCATCGCCGATTCCGGCGGAATTCGATACCTCGCTGCCGGTTCCGCTGATTCCCATCAAGGCCGATTTGCCGGCCAAGTTCCTGCACGGCTGGCGCTACATGAAGTTCGGCCCGGACCGCAAGCTCTACGTGGCTATCGGCTCGCCCTATAACATTGGCATGCCGGAAGGCATGGAGGGCACGATCATCCGCATGGATCCCGATGGCAAGAACGTCGAAACGGTGGCCCGGGGTATCCGCAATTCGGTCGGTTTCGATTTTAATCCGATAACCGGAGACCTGTTCTTCACGGACAATGGCGCCGATGGCATGGGCGACGATATCCCGCCCGACGAGTTCAATCATGTGACCAAAATGGGCCAGAATTTCGGCTACCCCTACATGGGCGGCAAAAGCGTCAGGCTGCCGGCCGATAAAAATGAAAACAAAAACGTAGAAATCGGCGACGCCCCGGCCGGCATCGTCGCCCCGGTCATTGAATTTCAGGCCCATACCGCTAATCTGGGCGTTCATTTCTATCGTGGCAGCCAGTTTCCGGCGGAATACAAGAATGATGCATTCGTCGCCCAGCATGGCTCGTGGAACCGAAGTTCACCGGTTGGTTATCGAATCATGCGGATTCGCTTTAACGACAAGGGCGAGCCGGTCGGCAAGGAAGTATTCGCCGATGGCTGGCTGGAGAACGGCACGGCCAATGGCCGCCCGGTCGATATCGCCGAACTGGGCGACGGATCGCTGCTGGTGTCCGACGATTTCGCCAACGTCGTTTATCGTATTTCCTACGATAAATAAAACGCTCGTATCGTCCGGGCCATGAATACCGCCCGCTCGCCGCTGCGTAACTTCGCCAGCCTGTCCGCAGGCCAGGCGGTCAGCGCGGCGGCGGCGCTGGCCACCAATATCTGGCTGGCCCGGATGCTGGGGCCGGAGGGGCTCGGGTTGCTTGGCTTCGGGGC
>VAPL010049058.1_pt1 | contig 15920 bp, 13 predicted proteins | sample 3395061 | NCBI WGS metagenome assembly VAPL01 (sample SAMN08290444, study PRJNA428436) | hydrothermal vent metagenome | isolation source: Deep-sea hydrothermal vent chimney 2 | place: Pacific Ocean: Juan De Fuca Ridge | depth 2182 m m | reverse complement strand
GGGCATTTCAGTGGTGAGTCTAATCATGGGGCTTTTGCTGGACTGGGGTGTTGCAAATATGAGCCTGCAGATTGATGCCGGTCATCAGCAGCAAAATAACTTTATTCCTGATGAGCTGAGTTTAATCGGTGCGGTTGTGTTGCTGGTGCTTGGCGTACCGGTAATTAGAAATAGACTGCTGCCTTTTTTTGCAAATAAATAACTAAACTGTTAGTGTCCGCTTTATTAAAAGCGTTGAGGTTTTTATGTTTAAAGTTTTAACCTGTCATTGTTTGTTGCGAAATCAATGGCTGTTTACAGTGATGCTACTGATGCTCAGTCATATGGTTTTCGCGGATGGTATTTTTGTTGACAGAAAAAAAGCGCAACATGATTTAAGTGGTGTCGAACTCAATAGAATAAAAGCCGAGCATCAGATTCGGTTTGGTCAAAAAGTGTCAACATCACAAAATTTCGGGGTAAAAAACAAAGCACAACAGGCTCAGGTGCAAAAAGCCAGTTGGAGTGATTGTAGAAATTATGCGTTACACAAACGCAACAGGTGCTATCGGGATGGGCGTGATGCGTATCGTTGTGAGCAGATGTATGACGCCAGAGTCACGCTTTGTAATACGCTTTTATAAAATTAACTTTCCGTGGCTAATGATTTTAGCAATTAAAATTTATTAGAGTGCCTGACGAATTAAGTATTGAGATAATTCGATGGCATTAGACTGTTCTTCTGTCAATTCGTTATCTTTTTCAGTTAGCGCCAGACTTTCTTTGCTTAACATGGTTTCCAGTACTGCAGACAGGGCATGAATGCGTTCCTGTGCGATAATCATTTCTAACATGCGGCAGTAAGGCTTGATTAAGTCGATATAATGTACTGCGTCGAGCAATTTGAGGCTACGGTGTTCACTTTTTTCTGAAGTATAAAACAGGGCAAGAATATCGTCACATTGGTATTGCGTTTCACGCAAACTATCCAGCTCCTGTTTAGTTAGTTGTAGACAACTCAGCAGGCTATTCAGGCAGGATTCAATTTCCATACGTTCATTATAGCTGGTGCGTTGAATAAACTGGCCGCGATTGGCGGTAATCATGAGAAATTGAATGGCCAGAGTGTCAATGGCATTGAGCAGAGTTTTTACCGTGTATTCCTGTTCGGCACCCAGATTTAAGCGGGTATTGAAGCCCAGTTGTTGGAGCTTGATGGGAAGGGAGTTGTTAATGGTTTTTAAACTGACCAGTAGTGAGTTAATTGACGCAATGGACTTAGCCATATCAATTTTTTTCCTTCACAGTTAATGTCTATATATTGGTTCGGCGCAGGGTGCTACCGATAAAACTGTCACAAATATCTGCCGTCCCGCAGATTCTTTTATGCTGTGGATAACTTATTAATTTAAGTCCCCATTCATTCCTTAGTTCTTTTATATAAATCTGTGAATAACTATATATTGTGGGTTGAATATTTGTCAATCACTATCTGCTGTGGATAAGCCTGTTGGAGAAAAAGGAATAAGCTGTGGATAAGTCTGTTAAGTTGCCGTCAGTTATGGTCTGTAAGGCTGCTTAAAAAGTAACCGGATAAAAACAATGGTTAAATATCTGACCAGTGGTTATCATGTAATGAATGTCAGATATTATTGTCTTACGGGTGAACCGGTATGTGGGTGTTGGTGATGAGTGGATTATTCAGTGCCAGTAAATAAATCACATAACCCGCGCCGCAAAACTGGCCCAGGTGGAGTAAATTCTGCAGGCCAAGCAGTGAGCGATAAGCCTGTTGATTAACCACCTGATATTGCTGGTTACAGGTTTTAAGCATGCCTTTTAAAATATGAGAGTGGTTAAATATATAACTGACAGTAATAATGGTGAGTAAAAAAGCGGCTGTCTGGTTTTTAATCAGAGCTGCACAAATGCCTGCCAGTAAGCACAGCACCGAATTGAGCCGGTATAGTCGACGGTAAATGGTGAAGCTGTCGATAAGGTTGTGCGGGGCTTTTAATAAAATATTATAGAGCAGGGTAACCAGTAAAAAACTGCCCATGGATGCACCGGTGAACGCAACTGAAAGAAGGGTGAAGAAAAAATAAATATCCATGGGCAGAGTGTAGCATTTATTTCTGCCTGGATTTTAGGGCGCCGGGTAATGGTTAGAGCTAAGAAAGCTAAAATTTCCATGAGGGAAGAGACAAACTTCCCCCCTGGAAAAAGGCGGAGTGAATGTTGTCTTAAAAGTTTTCCAGTGAACGCATTTTCTCAGGCAGCATCTTAAAGTCTACCAGCGAACTCACCAGGCACTTAATAAAGGTTGCATCATCTTCATGCATCATTTTGTAGTACTGTATTTTCATGGTCAGAGCACTTCCAAAAATTATCGAAATCAGCGCCAGTACCGAGCCAATCGAAAGTGTTGAAACGCCAGTAATGCCCTGGCCGATAGTACAGCCCAGTGCCAGTACACCGCCTACACCCATTAGTATGCCACCAATTAAATGGGTGACGAAATCCTTCATATCAAGAAACCATTCGATGCGGAAAGATTTTGAAATGAGCGCCCAGATCAGTGAGCCTAAAATCACACCCAGTACCGCAGCCATGCCGGCGGTAACATAGGCATTGTCGAAGCTTTTCATTACATAGCGAGTGGTTTGACCAATAGGGTTAATAAAAGTAAATGACTGTGGAGCCACATCGCGGGGGCGGGCATCTGCGTCATCTTCCATCATATCCCAGGACTCGGCAGCCGCATATTCTGTCCAGCTGAAATTTTCATCATCTGCTGTAACGGTGACCATGCTGGAGGTTGCAAACCAGGCAGCCAGAACAGCAGCGCCGACGGTGAAGCCACCGAGTTTGTTGTCGAAGCTGTTACGGAAGTCTTTAGATTTGAAGATAAAGGCCAGTAGAGCAATAGCCAGAACCAGGCCAATGACTGTACGGGATATGCCAATATCCATGCCTATGCTGCTACCGATTACACTGCCAAAATCCTGTGCTGTACTCAGGCTGGCTGAGGTCGGGCTGGTCCAGGGATAGAAAACGATGGAGTAAATAGTGCTGTCTGTGCCCGGGAACGGGTTAATCATAAAGTAGGCAAAAATCGATACGATAATGAACAGAATAATGGATTTAAGGTTGCCGCCGCCAATACGAATCAGTGCCTTATTGCCGCAGCCGCTGCCCAGCGTCATGCCGATGCCAAACAGGAAGCCGCCTAAAATATATTCTAACCAGGCAAAGTTGCTACCTCGGTAGGGCGGCAGGGTAGAGTCTACACTGGCAATGCCGCTGTATTCAAAGATCACAACACCGATAATCGCGACTGCCATTGCCAGCATCCAGGCGCGCATGCGACTGTTGTCGCCAATATTTACCATATCGGAAACCGCACCCATGGTGCAGAAATTGGTTTTATTAACCACTGCACCCATAATAAAGGCAATGGCGAAAATAGTGAGTAGCACGGTTAAATGTGCGGAAGAGAAATCTTCAAATATCATGGTTAAACCTCGTGATTGTACGTATTGATTAAGATGCACAGATTCGCAGGATTATTCCAATAAACCGGCAAAATAATGTAATACGGGTAGTTGTTGCTTAACACGCTGATTATTCCACCACAGCATCAAAATCGGAGCTATGTAACCTTGGAAAATTAATAGTCATTTAATAAAGCTTCAGGCCGATCTATGCCGACTCTGATTAGTTGGGCGAATCATACCGGTAAACGGCTTTATTGCAAGCGTCTACTGTGATTTTTAGTCAGAAAAAGATGGCTATATACTGAGGTTTCAGACCCGTTTCCGGGCCACCGCAGAGACAATATAGCGTTGTGAACCACCGGGTATAATGGTATCAAAAGGATAGCAGGTAACCAGGTGCAGGTAGGCGCTGAACGGGTCATTAATAAATCGTGCCTGATCCATATCGACCACTCGGGTTGACGTGACCTCAAACCGAGTGCTGCCAGCATCAACAGTTTCAATAAAGATGGTTTCGCCAGACTGCAAATATTGCAGAAAATGGAAGTGGGTGTCACGGTGGGCACTGATTAAACTGTTACCCGGCTGTCCGGGGGCAACGGATGAAAAATGATGCCCAGGCCCGAAAGCTAGAGTACGGCCACTGTCACCAGCTAACACGATTAAGTCGACTTGCAACCGTGGTACGGTAAGGCGGGCAATCGGCCATGTATCCGCCCAGGGCCAGGGTTTGCTTTGTGGTTCGCCGGCTTTAACTTTTTGCCAGGCCCGGTCTAATAAATGCTGGGCGACGACGGCCTTGGTTTCTATGTATACGCCTTCGCCGACAAACCAGCAGCCGGGAACAAATAAAAAGATGAGTATGTAGGGTTTCATGTCTGGGTCCGGGTGTTAATAATCTCTGGGAAAAATCAGGTTTAGTGTCGCAAGCTGTATCAAAAGCTGTCAGGCGAGTTCTGATACCACTCTGTACTCTGTGTTTACGTGTCTCAGTAGCTGTCTTTTAAAATGAACACTAAAACTCAGTGCACGCAAAGTGTTATCAAATAATCAGGCTTCAGTCGAAATCACATCTCTATCCCGTAATAAAACTGCCAGCGCCAGACTCAGCATTAATAGTGAAAATCCAAAAATTAAATTTAATTCTGCTGAGGTTGAGGTTTGTGCCAGCTGACCGTAGCTGCGTGCAGTCTGCCCATTAGGTAAATTGACTGGTAGTGCTTTAGTTTGGAGTTTTACCTGCGCGGTGCGTGTTGGTGTTTTATCAACGGCGACTAAACTGGTGTGTTTACTCACCAGATGATGATTCAGTGCAACTCGAATAATATCGGAGCGTACCTGTTGTTTATCAGCGCCATCGTGGAGGCTGTCACTGAGTGTGCTAATTTTATTACGTGCCCAGAAAGTAGCGATGCCATTACTGTTTTTTGCATGGGATAAATCCAGTTCTGCGGACCATGGTGACAGTGCACGATTGCCGGATAGTTTTATCTGATTAATGTTGCTACTGGATTTAATGGCGAGAATAATCGGTTCGCCCTGATACAGATCGGGAATATGTTGTGGAAAAGTTTCAGTTTTTATTCCAGCATCGATTTCCAGCTTAATGTCACTCATTAGAGGGCTTTCCAGCTTGCTAAACAGCGCTGTCATTTTCTCATTAACTTCATTAACATCACCGATGTAAGTAAAACTGCCGCGTCCAAACTGTGCTGCTTTGTGCATAAAATAACTGTTCGGTGCCGAGCCAATGCCTACTGTAAACAGACGTTGGTTGCCGAGATGCTTATGTATAATATCAAATAGCGCAGCTTCATTTGCCACGCTACCATCAGTAAGAAAAATAATTTGTTGTACATAGTTTTTATCGGATGCTTTGTTGAGTGCCAGTTGCAACGCGGGTGCCATTTCCGTTCCGCCATCAGCCCGCAAATTATTGACATATTGTTTGGCGATTAAAATATTTTCAAAGCTGGCGAATTTTGCATGGTTAAAAATTTGATCAGTGACAGAGTTAAATTGAATAATGTTGAATTTGTCGTGTAAACGTAAACGCTCCAGCGCCATTAATAAAGACTGTTTAGCCTGACGCATAGAGGTGCCGTGCATTGATCCTGAAGTGTCAATAACATAAGTCACTTCACGGGCAAGTGGCTGGTCATTGGTGTTGGTGTTTGCTGGCGGAGCCAGCATAATCATCTGATAGCTATCGCCATGTAGTACTTCACTAAACACGGCAGCGCGAGGCATCTGTTCAATTTGTGGTGACCAGACCAGTTCAAAATCCCGGTCAGAGGGTGCCTCACCATCGGCGAGTTTTATGTTAATAATATTGCTGTTTTGCTGTTTAATAATTCGATGGTAACGACTGTTTAAGTACTGTAATGCGAAGCCCGCATTAAGGTTAATATTTAATGATACCGGGTTAACTTTATGGCTGCCTGTATGCAAAAGCGGCGTAATGCGTGACGCATCTTTTACCTGTTGTGTGTTAGTGGCCCAGCCATAACCATTAAAGGAAAGGCTTTCTGAAATAGCTTCAGGCTGTTGTTTAAATCCGGGAATATAGCGTGGCGTGATTGCCATTGGAAAACGCAAGCTGAATTCCCCGTGGTCGTAATGCAGGCTTTGCTGGTATTCAATTTCAATAATGATGGTTTCTCCGGGACCAATATTGGCAACTGAGTTTGTAAACAGGTTGGGGCGTTCCTGTTCAACTAAAGCGGCTTTTTTACCAGCACGTTTAGCTTGTTCATAAATTTTTTTCGCCTGCTGTCTCTCTTTAATCTCCGCCTCAATAATACGTTCTCCGATACGCATGCGCATCTGATCAACCGCAGCAGTTTCAGGTAGCGGGAAAACGTAAATAGCTTGTATCCAGTTGTTGCTGGTATTTTTAAAGTGTTGCTTTATTTTGCTGCGTGAAATCATGCCCGAAATATTCATTTCAACATCAGTATGTAAAAGCGGTATTTTTTGATAGGAATTAGATGATGATTTAATTAATAAGCTGCCTTCGCGGATATTGCTCATACTAACCTGCGGATAATCATCCGCGCTGGAGGCACTGACATAGTTGCTGAATAACAACAGAAAAACACCAATAACGACCAGTAAAGCCGTGAAAATTAATCGCTGTAGCCAGACTAGAAAACTCGATTTTCGAGGGCGATATCGGTCGTCAAGATACTCTTGGCGTTGGCGACGTTTAAAAAACTGTTGGTAAAAAGATAACATGTCAATCTCCAGAGAATTAATAGGAAGTAGTTTCTGTCTGTAGTAAGCGCTATAAGCATGACGTCGCTGTGGAGGCGATCTGGCAAGCTGAAGATGAAATATGATGAATTATGACAAAGCTTATAAAGGCGGATGAAAACCTGAATGAATGTGATAATGTATGTTGCAGAAAAACACTAACAAGGTTGATCAATGTCACAACACATAGCCATAGTCGAAGATGAGCCTGCAATTCGTGAAAACTATGCAGATGTATTTAAACAGCAGGGTTATCAGGTTTCTATTTATGGAAGCCGAGATGAGGCGATAAAAGCCTTTGATACGCGGCTACCGGATTTGGCGCTATTGGACATTGGCTTGCAGGATGATGTGGAAGGTGGTTTTGAAGTGTGTCGTATATTACGCAGCAAATCTGCAACTGTGCCGATTATATTTTTAACTGCCAGAGACAGTGACCTGGATATTATCTCCGGCTTACGCCTGGGAGCTGACGATTATTTAACTAAAGATATTAGTCTGCCAAATTTATGCGCTAGAGTGGCGGCATTGTTTCGCCGAATTAGCGCATTAAGCTCAACGTCACAGGCCGATGATGTTTTAGAGCGCGGGCAACTTAAAATGGATATGAACCGGTTCACTGTTGACTGGAATAACCAACGGGTTGATTTAACCCTGACTGAGTTATGGGTGGTGCATACATTGGCTAAGCACCCCGGCCACGTGAAAAACCGGGATCAATTAATGGAGGATGCGCGAATAGTTGTAGATGATGCAACAATTACCTCGCATATAAAACGCATAAGAAATAAATTTATAAAAGTGGATGAAAAATTTGTTTGTATTGAAACAGTTTACGGTATGGGCTATCGCTGGCTGGAAGGTGCGCAATAAAGAGAATCATGAAAATTAAATTTTCTATTCGCAGTAAGTTATTGCTTATATCCGCAGTATTGTTTGTTGTGCCATGGATTGGTGTTCAATATATTCAGGATATGGAAGATTTTTTGCGTAAAAATCAACAGGAAAACTTACTCGGTAGAGCACAAATTGTTGCTGCAGTTTTGCAGGGGCAGGCAGATATATTTAATACCAATGAGGAATTTGATGAGAACGGCTATCCGTTAACAAAAAAAGTTGAATCGGTTATGAATCCGGCAGTTAATAATTCATCGCATATTTATGTGCGGCCGCTTAAGCGTGCAATTCAGTTAGATGGTTACATGGATGACTGGCTGGATTTTGATAAAAAAGCTAAAGTTCTGACGTCTGCCGAGCAGCCAGGGTTTCAGGTTAGGTATTATCTGGCGGGTTATAAGAGTTATCTTTATATGTTGCTTGAAGTGACAGACCCTAATGTGGTTTATAGAAAATCTAATAGCTTAAGCCTGCATAAAAATGATCATGTAATTATAAAATTAAAAAATAAAAATAATGAATTAAATACATATTTTATAGCTACGCATTCTCCAGGTTGGATAAATGCACATCGTATGGAAATGCGTGGTGGTGAATGGAAAAGTGTTGCGCCTGAGTTGCGTATTAAGGGCGAATGGCAGCAAACTCGTGAAGGCTATAATGTTGAAGTCAGGCTGCCGTTGTCATTAATAGGTAGCGGTTTTTCATTTTACGTGGCTAATGTTGATGATGAAATAACGCGGGAAGTAAAAACGATTTCAGGTGAAAGTGATATTGATGGAGAGCTGGGTTCAATAATAATTCCGTCGATAAAAGTTGAAGATATGCTTAGGCGTATAAAACGCCCGGCATCGCGGACATGGGTTGTTGATGAAAAATATCGAGTGTTGGCCGTCGATGGTGACCTGCGATCGAAAAGTGAAGTGCCTGAGCATGACATTAATAATGCAAGTGTGCTTAGTAGTCTGGTTAGTGTTTTTTATAATCTGCTGCTAACCCAGCCTGCAAATGATTTTAAAGATGAATTGTTAAGTGCGTCTTACTTGCGTGGCAAAGTTGTGCAGTCTGCGTTGCAGGGCAAGCCGGCAACAAGCTGGCGGGATACGCCGGATAAACGGGTGAGGATTTTAACAGCCTGTTATCCAGTTTTTGTCAACGCCAAGGCGGTCGGTGCGATTGCGATTGAAGAAACCAGCAACGCGATTTTAATTTTGCAGAATAGAGCAATGAAAATTTTAATAAATTTAAGCGTGCTTACCTTTTTAATTACAGTGGTGGTTTTGTTAAGTTATGCGACACGCCTGTCAGTTAGAATCAGAAATTTGCGTGATGAAACTGAGCTGGCAATTTCCAGTGAAGGAAAAATAAAAAGTGAATTTTTGCCGACAAAATCCGGTGATGAAATTGGCGATTTGTCGAGAAGTTTTGCAGATATGCTATCAAGGCTTGGCGAATACAATCGTTATCTTGAGACCATGGCTGGAAAGTTATCACATGAATTGCGCACGCCGATAACGGTGGTGCGATCTTCACTGGAAAACTTACAAATGGCTACGACGGATGGTGCAAGAGATACATATATTCAACGGGCTTCAGAAGGCATGTCGCGCCTCAGTGATATTTTAACCCGTATGAGCGAAGCTACCCGTCTGGAACAAACTCTGCAGTCAGAAACTCTAGAACCGGTTAATTTTCCACAACTTATTGATGAATGTGTGGCGGGTTATCGATTGGCTTATCCGCAGGTTGTTTTTGAAATTAATAATAATTTAATTGAACATAAAGATATTCAGGGCGTTGCTGATTTACTGGCGCAGATGCTGGATAAGCTGATTTCAAACGCCGTGGATTTTCATCTTGAAGCGACGCCAATAATTATAAAGCTTGACGAAAAGAGGAGTAAAATTCAGCTCAGCATAATTAATAAGGGTGAATCTCTGCCGGATGCTATGCGCGAAAATTTATTTGAGTCAATGGTATCGGTACGCGAGAAAAAAGGCAGACAGCCACATTTAGGGCTCGGCTTGTATATTGTGCGCATGATTGTTGAGTTTCATCAGGGCAGTGTGCGTGCGGAAAATTTATGCGCTAAGACAGGTGATGGGGTTGGCGACGAGTCGGGTGTGAAAATTGTGTTGGTGTTTCCATTGTCATAATTTTTCCGCTGGTAAGATCATTTAAAGTTGCGGAGTAATTTAATTATTAAAACAATCTGTCGTCTCCGAATGCTTGTGTCGGAGACGGAGTGAAAGTTAACTGAACATGGTAACAAGGTTGCTTGCGCTACAATGTTAAGGTCGATTTCGATACCGACGGTATCTATTTTTAGAATTGGTTATCAATCAGATGTTCGTAAAAGCTGAATAATGTCCTGCGTTTGCGGACGCAAACCGCGCCAGATAAAAAATGCTTCCGCTGCCTGCTCAACTAGCATCCCCAAACCATCTAAAATAACATCAGCACCCTGTTGTTGCGCCCATTGCATAAATACGGTGGGTTGTTTTGCATACATCATGTCATAGGCGCAGGCGTTTTTTGTAAAACAGTCGTTGGGTAAAGGTGGCAGGTCGCCGCTTAAACTGGCGGATGTGCCGTTAATAATAATGTCGAACTGTTGCTTATTTAATTCATCAAAGCCGCAGGCGGTAATATTTCCAAACACGGAAAAGTCTTCGGCGAGCTGACGAGCTTTTTCAACGGTCCGGTTAACAACGGTTAAGTTGCCGGGGGATTCTAGTAATAAGGGTTCGAGTACGCCGCGTACCGCACCGCCGGCACCAACAACTAAAATGTTTTTATTTTTTATGACTTGCTGATGATTTTGCATCAGGTCATTTAATAGCCCGATTCCATCGGTGGTATCGCCGAAAATTTTATTGTCTTTTAAGGTGAGTGTGTTTACCGCGCCGGCACGTTGTGCGCGGTCGGTTAAATCTGTTGCCAGTGCAAAGGCATCGAGCTTAAACGGCACGGTGACATTTAAGCCTTTGCCATTACTCTGCGCGAAGTTGTTTACAAATTCATCCACCTGGCCGATTTCAACCAGCTCGGCGGTGTAACTTAATTGCTGGCGGGTTTGTTTAGCAAAGGCGCGGTGAATAACTGGTGATTTACTGTGAGCTATGGGGTTGCCGATAACGGCATACCGGTCGATTTTGTAATCTGCCATAACTTATTCCTGCAACCAGCGTGCAGCATCTTTAGCAAAGTAGGTTAAAATACCATCGGCACCGGCGCGTTTAAAACACATCAGCGCTTCCAGTACGCAGGCCTTTTCATCGAGCCAGCCATTTTGTGCGGCGGCTTTTAACATGGCGTATTCACCACTCACCTGATAGGCATAAGTCGGCACACCTAGCTCGACTTTTACACGGCGTACTATATCTAAATATGGCATGCCGGGTTTGACCATCACCATGTCCGCTCCTTCCTGTAAATCCAGAGCGACTTCGCGAATAGCTTCATCGGTGTTGGCCGGATCCATTTGATAGGTGTATTTATTGCCGCCCTTTAAATTTCCCGAGGAGCCTACGGCATCTCTAAACGGGCCGTAAAAACTTGAAGCATATTTTGCGGAGTAGGCGAGAATGCGGGTATGAATGTGGCCGCAGGATTCCAGTGCTTCGCGAATTTGCCCAATGCGGCCATCCATCATATCTGAGGGGCCGACAATATCCGCACCGGCAGCGGCGTGGGATATCGCCTGCTTGCACAGTACGTCGGTGGTTTCGTCATTCAGCACATAACCGCTGTCGTCAATTAATCCGTCCTGACCGTGGGTGGTGAACGGGTCGAGGGCTACATCGGTCATAACGCCCAGCTCAGGATAGGCGTCTTTCAGTGCACGGACTGCGCGTTGAGCCAAACCGTCCGGGTTAAATGCTTCGGTTGCATCCAGAGATTTTTTTTCAGCAGCGACTACGGGAAATAGAGCGATAACCGGAATACCTAGCTCGACGCACTGTGCCGCTTCTTCAAGAATAAGGTCAATACTCAGTCGATCAACGCCAGGCATTGAAGGAACGGCTTCGCGTTGATTTTCGCCTTCAAGTACAAATAAGGGATAAATAAAATCATTGGCGCTGAGTTGGGTTTCACGCATCAGGCGGCGGCTAAAATCATCACGACGCATACGGCGCATGCGTAACCAGGGAAAATTGGAAGTATTGCTCACGATATATTCCTGTTAATTATTTTTAGTGTATTCTACCTATCTCAAAGGGAGAAATCACATGATTAAAAAAGCCAGAATCAGTTTTATTTTACTGCTTACACTCTTTTTGCCGTTGAATGTACAGGCGCAGGAGTCGGAAATTTATAAACAGGTTATAAATCAACCGATGCAAAAAGTTTATCCATTGATTTATGAAGCACTCGAAGATGCGCACTTTTATGTTGTGTTTGAGCCTTATATAAGCAAAACCATATCGCGTTTTGCGGAAAAATGGGGTAATGACTATAACCGTAATAAGCTCGATGGTTTTCGCAGTATGGTGATTTGTAATGGCTGGTATGCCAATCAGGTCAGCAATGTAGATCCGGATATGCTGTCATTGTGCCCATTAAGGGTAGGGTTGTACGAAAAAGCCGGTAAAACCACAATTGTGTTTGCCCGGCCCACGGTGATTGCCCGTCACAGTAAAGCCCTGCCGATATTGCAGGAAGTTGAAAATACGGTGATTGATGCCATAAAAGCCGGCGCTAAAAAGCTACATTAGATAGTTTTATGCAGAAAAAAATTTAAATGTTATATTTTTGTGATAACTTTTTATGAACTGATTGAATTGGCCCTGCTCTAACTGCCAACACTAACTAAATGTGTTACCTGTCAAATTGACGGGTTATATATTAGCCACGCTCAACTAAAAAGAGCAAAATTTAAAACCTCTGAAGGAATTTAAACATGAAAAAAATTATTTCAATGTCATTAGCGGCATTATTCGCAGCATCTTTATCATTTTCATTGCAGGCGGCTGAAAACCCGTTTGGCATGTCTGATTTAGACACCAGCTCTAAAGTTGCTATGTCATCTATGCCTGATGGTAAGTGTGGCGATGGTGATAAAAAAGAAGGTAAGTGCGGTGGTGATAAGAAAAAAGAAGGTAAGTGTGGTGGCGATAAGAGTAAGTGCGGCGGTAGTTAAGCCCACATTGCCTATGGCATAAAAAAGCCGGCATTATTGCCGGTTTTTTTATGCCTGATATATCATCAGGCATTTCATTGAGATAAGCTCTGTAGCACTATTTGAAATGGCTTGCCATAAATTTATCCTATGAAAGTTCTTTTTAGTTTAATTGCCCGTCAGCTGGCTCTGTTAACCTTTTCCGGTGCGATTCTGGCTTATTTTTATCCACCGATATTCCTCATATTTAAAGACTATTTTCTGTGGTTTTTTGCCGCCACTATGTTTTCCCTCGGCCTGGTGCTGGAGGTGGCAGAGCTAAAGGCTGAGATTGTGCAGCCCAAACGAGTGGCACTCGGTGTCTTAAGCCAGTTTAGTGTAATGCCCTTATTGGTGTGGCTGGTGGCGCAGTATCCTGGTTTTAGTCCGGCGATAGCCATTGGTTTTATTATTGTCGGTTGTGCGCCCGGCGCCATGGCCAGTAATGTGATTGTTTATCTGGCCGGTGGCGCGGTGGCTTTTTCGGTGACGTTGACAACGGTTGCCACCTTAATGTCACCACTACTAACTCCGTTGCTGGTTAAGACTCTGGGCGGAGCGATTATGCCGGTCGAATTCTGGCCATTGACGGTGACAATAATTAATACGGTCCTGTTGCCGTTGATGTTGGGATTGATGCTGCAAAAACGCCTTGGCGTCTATTTGCAAACTGCCAGAGACGTGGCACCGGGGGTGGCAGCACTGGCTATTATTATAATCTGTAGTTATGCCGTGGCGGCAAATCAGGCGCGCATTTCACAAATGATGTTGCCGGTGATGGCGGGTGTGGTGCTGGTTAATTTACTCGGATATCTGATCGGCTGGTGGCTGGCAAAGTTATTTGGCTTCGCCTATTTATATCGCATTACGCTGATGATTGAACTGGGTATGCAAAATGCCGGTATGGGGGTGGCGCTAGCATTGCAACATTTCCCCGCCGAGTCAGCATTACCTGGTGCGTTGTTTGCGGTATGGTGCATTATGACGGCAGCGGTGGCAAGCAGCTGGCTACGGCGTAAAATTCGTCATAATGAAACGAAACTAAAACCGTTGCTCACTGGAGATAAGGCCTGAGTAGGGCTATTCTTTAATAGACAGGAAATTTAAACAATGGCGTGTTTTATGTTAGTTTAAAAGCAGCTGGTTCATCCAAAACAAGGAATTTCCACGCTCGTCACCGAATGAGTGGTTTATAAAAAGGTTAGTCAAATAATGGTAGTTGAGAGTGACATACAGTCTATTCTTCTGGTCGAAGAGTCGGCGACACTAAGATATATACTCGTTAAAGTTTTAAAAAAGCAGGGCTTTGAAATACAGGCGCTGGAAAGTTTTGATGCTGCCTATGACACTTTGAGTCACCCCGATAATAACTTTCAGGCTTTAATTATTGGCTGGCCGAATTATGACCAGCATAAGGATGTAGATCGATTAGTTGGTTTGATGGAGGTGGAGCGTTATTCTGAAATGCCAGTGCTGGTATTATCCCATGATGCGGAAATAGATGTACTGAACTGGATGAGCCGTAGGCGATACACCGCGTTGATACCCTGGGAAAACTATCAGGAATCGGTGGCAACCTTACAAAAACTACTGGGTCCGGAAGTCACTCAGGAGCATCGCCATCCGGTGAGCTCGCTTGAAAATCCTATCCGCATATTATTTGTCGATGATTCAGTGAGTATTCGTCATTATTATCAACGATTATTAAATCGTAACGGTTATATTACGGATACCGCCAACTCCGTTGATAATGCATTTGAAATGGCGTTGAAGCAGCCCTTTGATCTGGCCATTGTTGATTATTTTATGCCGGAGCAGAACGGTTATGTTCTGTGTCAGAAACTACGTGATGATGAACGTACGTCAAGAATTCGCACGGCGGTTATTACAGGTACCTACCTGGACGAAGTCATTAAAGACTGCCTGCAATCCGGCGCCGTTGAGTGCATGTTTAAAAATGAGGCGGAGGAATTATTTTTATCGCGCATTTCATCCATGAGTCGTTTTATTGAAGTGCAAAATCATATTGAAGCTGAGCGCGAACGGCTGGCCAGTATTCTGGAGTCGGTGGGGGAAGGTGTTTACGGGGTTGATAATAAAGGTAATGTGACGTTTGTGAATCCAGCCGCATTAAATATTATCGGTAAGTTTGAGTCTTCAACGGTTATTGGTGAAAAAGCCAAAGATGCTTTTCATTATAATGTAACTGAAGAAGTTCTCAATAATGACAGGCTGTTTCGAGCCTATGGCAGTAGCGTGGAATTGCGTTGCTGGGAAACCACTTTCAAGCACGAATCCGGAAAACCGATTCCGGTTGAATGTACCGTCTACCCGCTAAATATTAATGATCAACAGGAAGGCTCGGTCATCGCTTTTCGAGATATTTCGCAACGTAAAGTGCTCGAAGAAAAATTACACTGGCAGGCCACGCATGATCATTTAACCCGGCTGTGCAATCGCCGTTATTTTGAAGACCAGTTGGACTCTGAAGTTAGCCGGGTCAGCTCCGGCAGTGAGATGAGTGCGCTGGTTTATCTTGACCTTGATCGGTTCAAATATATTAATGATACCGCGGGTCATGATGCGGGAGATAAACTGCTGGTCGAAATTGCCAAATTATTGTCTGCAAAATTACGTCCAAAAGATATTCTCGCACGCTTAGGCGGGGATGAGTTTGCCATTATTTTAAAAGATGTCGATGAAGATTCGGCGATTGTGGTGACAGAAACTTTTCGTAAAGTTTTGGAAAAATGTAGCTTTGCCTACTCGGGTGAATCTTATAATGTGAATGGTAGTTTTGGGATTGCGTTAATGGATAATCCCAATATGACACCGGGTGATGTATTGGCAAATGCGGATATTGCCTGTCATATTGCAAAGCGTGGTGGTAGAAATCAATCGCATTTATATGAGCAGAGTAGCGATGAAAAAAATGTCATGGGCAGTGAGCTGGGTTGGTCGCAACGGTTACGCGATGCCATGGAAAAAGATAAATTTGTTTTGCATTTTCAGCCGATACTGGATTTAAGTCTGGTGAATTTAAATCGCCTGCCGGCGGAAGATGGTGCTATTTGGGATCAGTATGCCAGTGATCCTGAAAATCATTTACATTACGAGCTTTTATTACGTAT
>VAPL010502728.1_pt1 | contig 15925 bp, 13 predicted proteins | sample 3395061 | NCBI WGS metagenome assembly VAPL01 (sample SAMN08290444, study PRJNA428436) | hydrothermal vent metagenome | isolation source: Deep-sea hydrothermal vent chimney 2 | place: Pacific Ocean: Juan De Fuca Ridge | depth 2182 m m | reverse complement strand
GGGATATCAGGAACTACAACTCTTGCTATACGTGCCATACGGCACAGACTACGTGCTAATTCAACATAAGTCAATAATTAAGTATGGTGTCCCCGAAACTGCCCGGGATGTTACGAACAAAATACTTAACACCCTGAAGAATCAAGGTTATAATCAGGGGTGTAATTACAGTCTTGGTAAAAAGAATATTAGCGCTGTTTTTACGATATTAATGATGCTTCTCGTCTTTCGGATTGACCAGATTCAACAAATGAGTTGCTGGCTTTTTCGGGGGGCATGGTATAAAGCCAAAAGCAAGCATTATTTATGGGGACGAGTAGCGTAGCTTGTTCTATGATTTTAGCAGCCTTAAATTTTTCTTTGCCTGCGGGGAGAAATGTGGCTGAGTGAGCATTTACCACATATCGTATAATTTACACCTGTTTTCGAGGGCGTTTGAAATTCTGTGTCTGTAACCTGAAGCAGATATGATCAGCTCAAAAAGGCGAATGGGGCTGTCACAAATAAAGCAGCCGCGTAATTTACCTTTAAATATGGAGATATCCAATGCCGCCGCGAAGATTGATCAGTTTTGATTGAGCAATGAAAAAGCTGCTGCGAAGTAAAGCTAATTTTGAGATTTTAGAGGTTTTTTTAAGCGAACTTCTAAAAGACAATATCCACATTCTTGAGAGTGAGAGTAACAAGGAGGACGCACGCAATAAATCAAACCGTGTTGATCTCAAAGTAAAGAATCAGGAAAATGAAATAATCATTATTGAGGTACAATATGAACGGGAATATGATTATCTGCAAAGAATTCTCTTTGGTACCTCCAAGGTTATCACAGAGCATCTCCAGGAAGGGGAGCCATATTCTCAAATCGTCAAAGTGATATCTGTCAATATCCTTTATTTTGATTTAGGTTATGGTGAAGATTATGTCTATCAAGGCACGACTACATTTATGGGTTTGCATAATCAGGATGTATTAGATCTTTCAGAAGAGCAGCAAGAACTCTATAAATCTAAGAGTATTTGGCAAATTTTTCCTGAATATTATTTTATAAAAGTAAATAATTTTAATGATATAGCCAAAGACAGCTTAGATGAATGGATATATTTTTTAAAGAATGAGGAAATAAAAGAAGACTTTAAGGCCCGAGGTTTACAAAAGGCGAAGGAACAACTGGATATTTTGAAACTGCCAGAACAAGAGCAACATGCTTACGCCCGCTATTCAGATGATTTGCATTATCAGGCAAGTATGGTCGAGTCATCATACGGTGTCGGCAGACTAAAGGGCCGGCAAGAGGGTAGAGAAGAAGAACGAATAAATATGGTAACAAAATTAATGGATATTCTGGATGATCACACAATTGCCGAAAAGACGGGCTTATCATTGGCTGAAGTGCAAGGAATAAGAAGTAAGCGGCCTGAAAGCGAAGAAAAATAAGTATTTGTCTGTGGGATGAATATCTTGGCACGAATGGTGCTTAACAATATGCTGAATTCGTCCATAGAATGGATATTACCATAAACAAAGGGCAGGAAACCAAAATGTCATAAATATATGACTATAAAAAATTAATAGTAATATTAAACATGGCAAACATATTTAATAACCAATAAACCAACCACCAACATAACCCGTTTGTGACAACATAACCAAGGAGGCTCCACTATGACCTCAACTAACAAAAACAACCAATCAACTAATCAACCAATCAACAAACAAGTCTTGTCTATTCTATTCGTTTTATTAAGTTGTCTCTTTTCTGCTACCTTCGCCTGTGCCGCGACTTCCTCGGTCCCGGCGGCTACTTTAAAAAGCGTAACGATTACCGACTCCACATCTAAAAATATCCCGCCACATGCAGTGATAAAATATACCGAGAACGGCAATACCGTTAATTTTGATGCCAGCGGATCTAATGATTCGGATGGCAGTATCGCCGATTATAAATGGGAATTTGGGGATGGAATAACCGGGGCAGGAGTAACAGATAGTCATGTATATTCTGGCAATGGGAATTTTCCAGTAACCCTGTCTGTCGTTGATAATAATAATGGTGTGTCTATAGTTCAGACAGACATTTTATTGCAACCATCCGCTATGATTTCAAATATCTCTCCAGCAAATTATCAAGTCTCCGCTCTAAATATTGGAGACACAACTTATGTGGATCGGTCATATACCATTACTGGAATGTCTGATGAGTTGAAGGGGTTAGAGGGAATTAAAACTGCGAATGATGATAAACACAATAGCAGCTCGATCCTTATGAGTTTCAAGATTAACCAAAAAGCCACTCTCTATATCGCTTATGATTCCAGGGCCAGTGCTTATCCGTCCTGGTTGACAAAAAATTTTGTACGGACATCTCTTACAATTGAGACTACTGATACCACTTTAAGTCATTTCAGTATATGGAAGAAATCAGTTTTAAGTGGAACCGTCACTCTTCCCGGCAACATGAATGGATCTCCTGCTGGTGTTGGAACTAATTATCTTGTTTTAGTCAAATTGCTGCAATCACCCGTTGTGATTTCAAATGTTTCTCCAGCAAATTATCAAATCTCCGCTCTAAATATTGGCGACACTACTTATGTAGACCGGTCATATACGATTACCGGAATGTCTGATGAGTTGAGGGGCTTAGAGGGAATTAAAACTGCAAATGGGGATAAGAACAATACCGCTTCAACTGCTGTGACTTTCAATGTTGACCAAAATGCTACACTTTATATTGCGTATGATTCCCGGGCCACTGTTTACCCGTCTTGGTTGACCAAAGATTTTGTACGAACATCTCTTTCAATTGAAACTACTGATGCCAGTTTAAGCCATTTTAGTATATGGGAAAAGTCAGTTTCAAGTGGGTCTGTGACTCTTCCCGGCAACATGAATGGATCTCCTGCTGGTGTTGGATCTAATTATTTTGTTTTGGTCAAATAATGTGTTTTGGTGAATGTCTTATTATATGACAATTAACTTGGACGGTTAATTGTCATATAATATAATGGCAAATGGCAGGCTTTATTATTTATTAATTAATTAATTAGCGTGAGTTCCTGTTGCTAACAGGCATCCGGTCGGGGGTGCAAAACCCATTTTGTCGCATTTTGATGTTATCGTCCAATAGGCATCAAGAGACGTTGATATATCTTTATGTGAGCGTCAATAGCTTTCTGTATTTCAAAGGTTGCGTTGACAAACTTGCACCCTTTTTCTCCAAGTATTTTCCATTTGTCGTTAATCAATAAGTTCTTCAAGCCGTTAACATAATCCTGATCTGTAACGATATATCCGCCCCTGCTTGTAAAATTATCAGGATTAATCGCGCTTAAAATCGCGCACTTATGTGCAGATGCCTCTAAAAATGAATTTGGCAGCCCCTCTTTTGCTGATGTATTTATCAGAATCCAGCTTTTTTGTAAAATATTGCTTAGTTCATCACTTGTAAACTGATCAATCAGACCAGGCAATTCAATATTAGGGGTATTTAGGTACTTCCCGCGTAGTTCGTTATCCCAGTTCGAGTTCTGAGATTTGCCAACAGCAATAAACTGGATTTCGGGAAAGTGCTTGGCCAGTTCAAGAAAAATTTCCGGGCGTTTTACACGATCCCACCTTCCGATAAAGCAGACTGTCGGTTTTGTCGATTTTTGAATATGTTGCGGGACGAAAACCGGCGTTGGCAGTAAATGAATCTCTCTTGTCAGATGATATTTTTGTCTGGCTTTTGAAATAAGGCATTCTGCGGCCGTGTGGAGCGAGTCTGCTTTATGAATAGCGTGAGAAACAAGAAGATTATTTTCATAAATATAATTACTTATGACCTGTATCTTCTTGCGGGAAGGGTGTTTAAACTCAATAAGCCAATCTTCAAGGAGTCTAACATCTCTAAACGTTATGACATGTTTCTTGTGAGGCATTGACTTTTGGGCAAGATAGGTTGTAAAGGATGGTTCTTCGGAATGATAGATATCGGCATTGCATTTTCGAAATAATTTAAGGGCATAAAATGGGTTGAATTGAGGATAGGCCAAGACTGTCATACCATCGAGCTCTTCAATTCTTCGTTGTCCTTGTCTTTGTGGAACAACAGCATAAATCTTGTGACCTCTTTTGACAAGTTCTCGGCCGATAATACGTGTAGCCCGTCCGAAGCCCCCGTATTTCCCCCATGAAAAAATCTCAAGACTGATCAGGCAAATTTTCATAATTGTGACCTCATAGTTCTGTTACGATATTTGTGAAAAAAATAGAATAAGGGCACTGATAAAATAAGATAATAAATGATTCGTATGATTGCGGTTCGTAGAAGATTATTAGCGCTGAAACCAAAATGCCATGCTATGCTCAAGCTGCCGATGCCATATGCAAATGGAAGAAATAGATTCAATAGCGAGATGATAATTTTAGCAAGTGGCTTGCCAATAGACCATAAGGCAGTACTGTAGGCGGCAAATGACATCAGAAGAAACATGATGCCGGTGGTATACGCTACCCCGACAATGCCATATCCCTTTTTAATGGCGATACAGTCAAGAATTCCTCCCAGGATAACAACCGCGCAGTTCCACTTCAACAAGCGCATATGCTGCTTTAAGGCGATAACAATATTTGTTGGGATAGTAATAAATGCTGAAAAATATAACGCAATAATCAGAACCCGCAAACAAGGAATGGCTGGGGTGTATTTTTCTAGGAAATAAATAATTGGCACATCAATCGCGATGAAAATACAACCAATGATGACTGGCATTATGAGAGATAAATAAAAAATTGGGCCGGCTAAAAAAAATTCCAGTTCTTTTTTATTGTTTGTTTTTCCAAACTGGCGCATTATTTTGGGGAAAAGAACGACACTAATTGACTGAGGGATATAGGTTATAATAATGGTAAGAAATGTGGCCAGGCCGTAGTACCCGGCTAATTTTTTGCCGAGTAGAGAAAAGACAATGACGTTGTCCATGCGATACATAAGAAAGACTGAAAGTGTGATTAGTTTTAGGGGGAGGCCAAGTTTTAAGAGGCCAAAAAGGAGTTGTCTGTCAAAACATAATGAAATAAGGAAATACTTTTTCGCTTTCATCAGATAAAAAATAAAAGAATATGTGAAAATAATCCCGAGAAGCAGTCCGGAAACATTGAATAGAAATAGCAGAATCAAGCCCAAGACAGTATTCACCAAAGCAGTCAGGAGATTCAATTTGCTGATTGCTGTTATTTTATTCTCACTCTGGAGTCGGATTCGCAGATTACTGTAGATAGCCGTAGCGACAAAACCTATGCAGGCAAGACGCCATTCATAGTTATACTGTTGTATTACAGAAGTAAACGTGAGAGCAAAAGCAAAGATAGCGAAAGAAATGGATGTCAGGCAACCCCAGCAGAAACTGATGTTTTGAATGAGGAGGGATCGATCCGGTCGATTACGGCCATATTCGAGTGACGCCTCTCGTACCATGCTGTTGTTGACGCCAAAATCAATGAGTTCGCCGATAGATAAAAAAATCTTAATTATGCACCAGACACCGTATAGGGAAGGCCCAAGAAATTTTGCGATAATAAGACCACGGATACTAAGCAAAGCTTCTGAAATGTATCGTGAGCCAGAGTAGACGGCAATTTCTTTAATTATGCTCTTTTTTTTAGTTTGAAGGACTACTTTCATGAATATAATCCAAAAATTTTCCAGAAGAAGACCTGACAAAGACCTCTACAGAGTTAACATATTGAATTTCTGTCTGCATACCTTCGCACTGATCGCTTATCTTTGCTTTCAAGTCTTGTTCATTAATTTTAGCATTATTGTGTGTTTTAAGTCTGATAACAAAGGTATTTCGTAACGTTATGATCACTTGGTATTGTTCAATGGTCTCAATCTCCCTAAGCAATATAGAGAAATAGACATTTGCCTGGAACTTCTTGCCGGACGGCAGGGTTAGTATTTCACTATCTCTGCCTAAAATATTCGTGAGGAGAGGAAAGGTGATACCGCAGGAGCATTTCCTGAAGGTTGCTGTAGCAATATCCTCGGTATCGTATCGAATAAAAGGAGTTGCCTGGTTTGTTAAGTCTGTTATCACAACGTGACCGCTCTCTCCTTCCTTTACCTCCTGGTTTGTTAAGGGATCAATAACCTGGATCAACAAGAGATCGGCATTGATGTGTAATCCATGTCGCTTTTTGCATTCCCAGGCAATAGCGCCAAACTCTCGGGAACCATAAATATTGACGGGATCAACATGAAAACATTCTTTGATGAGTGAACGGACTGCGGGCAGCAGATTCTCCGATTCTAAAAAAATTAATTTCGGTTCAATGCCATGCACTTTATTGTCAAGAATAAAACGCGCCACATCCGCTAATTGATTTGGATTGCAATAAAGGACATCCGCCTGATATTTTTGTAATAATGCTACTTGATCCTCCAGCGGGATGTCGCGCTCTGTCCTTTTATCACGATTGAGTCTCAATAAATGAGATATTTTTTTTGGTTGTGGAGTTGAGCGCCAGTAAAATGTTTTCATGAAAGGATGAAATCCATTCAATCTATAGGTTCTAAATTTTGAAGCCCGTAAAAGATCCATAGAGGATTTTGAACGGTATAAAGATAAAGGGATGCCTGTTGTCCCTGATGTCTTATAGTGTAACAAGGAATGAACCTTATGCTTTTTTGAAATAATGCTATTCCCCGCATCTCTAATCATTTGTTTCGTGATGATTGGTAACCTGTTCAGGTCATTTAATGAATTGATGTCCTGTTGCTTTATGTTGTACTTGCCATATAAGGTTTTATAAAAGGGGATGGTCTCATAGGCATGTCGCAGAAGTCGTTTCATTTTTGCTAATTGCATTGTTTGAATAACAGTTTCATTTTTTATGGGGTTATTCTTGATAGTCAGATAATAAAAAGCTTGCCGAAACATAATGTTCCCTCAATAAAAAATATTGAACTTAGTTAAAGAATAATTTTTCATACTCTACGATAATATTGTCCCATAAAAAATTATTGATAAGTCTGTTATATGCTTTTTGAGAATATTCCTGGATTGTTTTAGGTGATTCTGAAAGTGTGGTTAATATTCCACGCAGTTTGTCGACATCATCATAGTCGATTAAAAAACCCGCATCTCCAACGGTCTCAGCGCAACCTGTTATGTTTGTTGAGACTATCACGGATTTGGCAGCCATACCCTCCAGCAGCGAGATGCTGGCATTTTCTCTTTCCGAAACCAAGGCAAATATTGATGCCTTTTCGTATAATTCTAATAATTGTCCTGATCTTTTATCTATCCAGCCGTGGAAAATGATTTTTGTTTTTGAGCCTTTTGTCATCTCTTCAAGATTTTTTCTATAGGGGCCGTCTCCGGCAATATGAACTTCAAAGGGCAGGTTAATATCATGGACTGCCTGGATAAGGGTGTGGAAGCCCTTTCTTTTGAGAAGCCGTCCGGTGGAAAGAATGATATTTTCTTTTGGTCGTGAGAGATCAAGTTTAAAGTTATCAAGATCTATTCCATTGGGGATATACCGTATTCCCTTAAGACCGATTTTTCTTCGAATGATATTTTTGAGATACTGCGAAGGGGAGCAGACAACGCGGGCGTTGTTGGCAACTAATCTCAATAAGGGCCTGGTAAAACTATGCTCAAATATAAACCGATCTGAGTTATAGCCGGGAATATCGCTTCCGTGTGATGTAACGACATATTCAAGGTGAAATCGTTTTTTTGCCCAGAGTGCCAGAAGGCCGGTGGGGATCAGGAAATGGCAGTGGCAGATATCATACGTTTTCCTTTTTAATAATTTATTGAGAAAGAAGACACCTGAAACTAAATAAGAGAGCATCTCGATAGTTTCGCATGTTTCTTTTTTCTTTCTCAGACATTTCACTCGGTGAATATTAAACCCGTCAATAACTTCATGTGCCGGAAGATCTTGGAATCCCATTGTGACAACATCAACCTTGTGACCAAGGTTGGCCAGTTCCTTGCAAATCTCGTAGGTCACAGGGGATGCCCCTCCGCCTAAAGGTGGGAACTCAAAATTGAGGACTAAGATGCGCACAATGCCATTTTTTTAAGTTAGGATTGATTAAGGGATTTATTAATTAATATGGAGTGTTATTCCGGAAAATCTTGCTGATGATTTCGTGCCAGGGGTCGGTTTGATGTCAAGGGCGTATCTGATAAGATTATATATAGATTGATACTCTCTTCATCAACTTTTTTGGGGCATTTATTGTTGTCATGCCTATCGCTCTATTTTTCTGATCCACCCCTTTGTGGGTGCGAATTGTAGATTAATGTTCTGCCATTCTTGATCGGAGGAAACGACTATGTCTTTTGGGGCGAAATTTGTCAAATTATAAAATTTTTCATTGAATCCATTTTTAATGGTCGGTATTTTTTTGTAATCATAGCCCATAATATAATTTGTAACATAATCAACAGCAACAGGATGAAACCCTCCTGTAAGTATGCCGGTTTTTTTAGGGTAGCCTTCCATGGGCCCTTCTTGATCCATTCCAATAATACCATCGATTATTGATAAATATTTCCGTTGTTGCTCACACTTTATTGTACCTTTTTTGTCTGCAAAAAAAATAATATTATTGAGATCCAGGATAGTTCTCCAAACAGTATCGTTGCCATGCCAGTTGCCTTCCATCAGACAGGCACCATGGCGCATGCCATGATCTTTTAATGATTGTCCCTTTAAACAGACCATACGGTACATTTTGTATATAAAGGTGATCAAAAATTTTGGTGCATAAATTTTTAGGTAATATGACACGTACCATTTTAAATACTCTATAAACTTAAACTGGGGATATTCGTCAATGCCTCGCCGGTGATGGGCGATCCAGGATTTATCCCCGTTTATGCCAATTAGATTTTTCATTGAAAGGGTTACGCCAGCCTTTCGGTGGGTTTTCATCTTTGGCAGATTGATAAAAAGATCAGCCTGAAGGATTGAGGCAGGAACCAAATATTCATTTTTCCCAGGATTGTGGTGTTTTGCAACGGTACCTTTGCCGTAATCGGTTACTTCAAAATTTTTATAGTCGTTGATGATTTCCTGTAGATAACTACGCTTGCCAAGATCTATTCGGGTATAGCCACGGGGGTCGCGTTCTTTTTTGATACTTTTGTAGTAAACGCCTTCATTGTTGACTAAGGCAATTTCGTAACGCAGATCAAGCAGTTCGATACCAATATCCTGGTTTTTGTAAAAATCAACCAAGGCATATAATCCATTTTGATGGATAAGGTTATCCCAATTTGCGCTTTGTAGGGGGACATCGCAGATGATAATCTTACACTCGCCTCCTGTCGCTAGGAGTAGATAATCGATAATAGGCCGGACAACAGAGGCATGAGTGAGCATTGCCTCAACGCCAGCTGCACCTAATGGATGTCGGTCAATGACCAGATTTGGTTTGATGACGACGGTTTGCCCTTTTCTTATCAGGTTTTGTAATGGATTCCAGTCTGTGGTGTTCAATCGCTCTTGGTCAAGCCTTAGTGAAACAAATAGTTCTCTCACGCCACGGTAGACATCATTTTCAGCCGGGCCGGGCGTGATTGGGTAGGTAGTGAAATTGGTAAACTCTGGGAAAATTTGCCTCGGTCCGAATGGAGGCTTGGGATAGTGCGTGTTTTCGGTTTGGAATATTGCTGTTAAGCATTTATTATTGTTGGAGTTCATATCTTTCATACCAATTCGCTTATTGTATAAAGATATTTGCCGCTTTTTAACGGTGGAATTATGTCTGGAAACAGCCAATTTATGCGACAGTTGGCTCCCATGACGATTCGAATGTTTTGTTCTATTTGAGAGATATCTTCAGCAGGTGGAGTTTCTCTTTGGACAATTTTTATCTCGATTATGTTGTGCGTTTTTTGTACCACCTGAAACTTTTTAACCCAGTTCTTGAAATAAAAAAGATGGGTGAAGTATTCACCATCAATATTTGTGCCGTTTGATGTCCTAAAAAGATGGACATCTCGGCCCACTACCTTAGCTATTATCGGTGAGTTTCGACCGCAGTCACAGTACTTGGTCTTGGCACGTACGGCAATATCACCAATTTTGTAACGGATTAGCGGCATGGAATAGTTGGTGAGCAGAGTTACGTGGACATTGCCCATTGTTTCCGGAGCTACTTCTTTGAGGTTGTCATCCAGAATTTCAATATAATGGTTCCAAGGGGCGAGGTGCAGGCAGTCATTTTTAGAACAGCTACATGCCATATCACCGACTTCTCGAGATCCATAACGGTTATAAATTGGGGCGTGAAAAGCCGTCTTTATGCTTTCATGCATTTCGTCATAGAGAGTCCCGGCTGAGGTCAAGATTCCCAGGGGTGGAGGAAGATGTATATTATTTGCCAAGACAAATTTGGCAAATTCATATATGGACTGAACATATCCCTCAACCCAGTGTGGTTGAAATGATTTCCACAAGGAGTGGAGGTCAGTCATTTTTTGCTCGGAAAGCAGGAATGAATTAAAATCGTTCCGGTTGTAAAGCCAGTTGCGAAAGCGTAGTGACATCGTATCTCTGCCTTCAATAATATCCCGTTCCGATCCCCAAAGGCGTAGTTCCCTGTCACCCATTTGTTGTTCGCCGATTTCTTTTAGATAAAGTTTATTGGCAATATTCCAAAATTTGTAGTCTTTGTCCTGGAGAAAAGTGACTGGTCGACCAGAAGAGCCGCCGGAAGAGTTTTCGTACCATTTGCGTGCTTGAATGTCATTGCTCTTCAGATTCTCAAATTCAGCTTGAATAATATCCTTTGTGAGGATTGGGATTTGGTCGAAGTTGTCAAGAAAAATTTTACCGTTACGACAGACCGAGGCTTCTGCCAGTATTTTTTTATAATACGGAACAGAACGGGAGGCATGCTGGAGTAATTTGCTTAGTTTCTGGGCTTGATGTGACGTTACCCTCTCTGGAGGAAGGTGGTCCGTCTTGGCAATCTGGGCGAGATATTGCAGGACTGGAATCCGAAATAGTTGTAAAGAAATTGTGATTATGTTTCGACGCCAAAGAGACATGAAATCCTGCTCAGTGAGTGGGCAACAATTTTGTGCCAATTCGAAAAATAGTTGACAGGCTGACCGGAACACACGATTTACAGACATCTGTTGGCCTATCGCCCCGTGCCAGCGCCCGTCGTAAATTTCGGTATTTGCTATTGTTCCAGATGGCAGAAAAGTCTTCCCTGAAGATATTACCCATAATTGCTGTACCTTTTTGCCAGGGGATAACTGGACAGGGGCGAACGTCGCCATTGGCATCGACCCAGGTTGAGAACCATGGAAAATAACATGGCCGGTTGTTTGCGTTAAATAGATGGATAGGCTGCATATTGTTAATAAAAATATCAAATTCGCTCATCCACATGCTAATATTGGTCGCTATGCCATATTGTTTTGTAAGGCGATCCGTTTTTGTCAGTACCTGTTTGACTTTTTCTGGTGACATATTGCCAACCAGGAATGATTTACGATCTTCTCTGCCGATATAGGACAAAAATTGGATATACATAGCTTTCACACCAAGAGACTTTGCCATCTCTACTGTGTCGAGCAATTCATCAATGTTGTCGCGTTGCAGGGCAAAATTGAAGCGAATATCTGGCTTTGGTGCCTCTATTTCCCTTTTCATCCGATTTAGTTCGTTAATATTTTTGATTAACGTGCTATGCATATCTAATTTACGAATTTTTAAAAAAGTTGCAGCGCTTGCGGCGTCTATCGATATTTTTAGCTGGTCGATACCGGACTCGATAATCTTATTAATCTTGTTGCCTGTGACCGTAAAATTGGTAGCGCAATTTACTGCTGAGCCATTTTCCTTGGCGTATTTTATGATATCGAAGATTTGAGGGTTAAGAAAAGGCTCTCCCAGGCCACTGACGTTTATTTTAGGCGGGCGGATATTATCGTATGCCGTTTTGAATTGCGATAGACTCATCGTGGTCGTTTGGGGGTATAGTTTGTCACGATGGCAGGTTTGGCAGTGCAGGTTACAGTTGTTGGTTACCTCAATCTGGAGATGAGCGGGGGGGCCAAAGGCTTTTCCTGATCGGCGTAATTTCCGTAAAAGGATGTTGGCGCCAATTTTTAGATAATGGTCAATATTTGCCATTGAATGTCCCTGGTGATTTGTCAGCAATAGCGCCGATACGCTTCGTAAAAATACTATTGGATTTGCCGTACATGCGGAATATGACCTTGAAAAATATATGAAGGCAGGACGTTATGGCTTTAGCAAGGTAGTTTAAGGGGTTGTTGCGTAATACATAGAGATCATGGGGAAAGATCAACAACTTGGTGAAGTCTGTCATGGAAAAGTACTGCTTAATATTATTTTCGCTAAAAGAGGTATAGTGGTCAATATTATTGCCAAAATATTCTGGCGCGATGAGTGGGTTGGCACAATTAGCTGCGGTAATAATAAGCCGCCCTCCAGGCGCGAGGGCTTGGTGACATCGCCTAAAGAATTCTATAACTTCTTCTCTGATTAGGTGGTTGAGCTCTTGTTCTGCGAAAATAAAGTCAAATCGATCGTGTGTTTTGTCCAGCATTTCAAAACAATTTCCCACTTGCGAGTTAAAGCCTTTTTTTTGGGCGAGTTCAACTTTAGCTGGATCTGAATCAATACCGGTAATGTTGTCATAACCGAGTTGTTGGAGAAAATATTGAAAATAGCCAACTCCGCTAGATGTAACTAAAATAACTGCATGTCGGTTATCTGGTAGTTTGTCGGCATGGTTACGGAGGTGGAAAAGATTAAAGAGCTTGTAACCCTTCTCGATATCTTCAGGGCCTTCGCAGAAGGTTGTGAAAGGGCTATGACATGCCGTTAGTTGCATTGGGATATCCGTTATATTTTTTGCGCTTCAATGACAATAAGTTCAAAAAAAGTTTTCTTGAATTTATTGGCAATAGTATCTAAGCGACACCACTCAAGAGTTCTATCCACAAAATGCAGTCGTAGTAAAAACATGATGATTGAAATGGCAGCGTGGCTTATGGAGATTAGTGGGTTCTGGCTCATCGTTATCCAGCCAACAGTATAGCGGCTGCTCTTTGTTTGAAATCCGCATTCTTGCAACATGTCTTGCATCCTCTTTCTGGTGGTTATCCAGCCGTGTTTGTAATCTTCGAAAAAGATCTCTTTGATTGCCATAAAGTTAGGAACAATCAAAATAATTCTGCCACCCGGCTTGAGAGTCCTATGTGTCTCAATAAGGAGGTTCATGGCGTCTAAATAGCTGGGCAGATGTTCGATGAATGGTGTACTGAGGAAAAGGTCGATGGAGTTATTCTTCAGGGGAAGGTCTGGTAGGCCCCAATCAATTACCGGAATATGTTGTTCCTTTAAATGCTGACCGATCGCAGTGTTAGGTTCAAGGGCGAAATATTGGGGATGGTGGCGGCCATTCTGTAAAGAATATATGCCCTGGGTTCCGGCATTGAAATCAACGATTTTCTGGTTTTCTGTCATTTGGGCTAAAAAAAGATCGGCAAACTCACGTTGGAAATTCTTTTTCATGAAGACATAATCTGTTGGCAACATGACCTTGGATCGAAATCTTTTTGGGTTGATTTGTTGGAGTTTGTTCTTCCCCATGATTTGGCACCATTTGTCTATGAATCATTATATGCGAACCATTAAACCGCAGACTATATATTACTATTTAGTCTCCAATGATTAATGGCTTTTGGACTACCATGTAAATAGATTCGGAAACAGTCTTTCTAATTTTAAACAAGAAATCTTCTTTGTTAAATAATTCAGCTGCTGAACCAATAATCCTTCTATTGACAATAAATTGGATGCAAAGATATGGGAATCTAATCAGTAAACCAATTAAGCCCTCATGAAGTGGGACTTGTCCGTTAGTATAGTAGTATTTTTTGATTTCCAGTCCTATGCTTGCGAGCAATTGTGATACTCGATACCGCGTAGTTATGTAACCGTGGCTGTAATCCATTTCAAAGAAAAAATTATTGGTATGGTTCCAATTTGGGAATGATATCATTCCGTAGCCTCCTGGCCGTAGTGTCCGGTACATTTCTTTAATAAACAAAACCGCTTTCTTGTAGGACGGTTGGTGTTCCAATACATGATTAGCGATAATGAAGTCAAATACGTTGTTGTCAAAGTGGATAGGCGGGGCCTCTTGGGTTCTGACATTAACGCCCCTTGCCCTAAGACGATTTGACATTGATGTGCTTGGCTCAATAGCTATATATCTGTGATTTCTTTTAATGCATTCATCCGCCAAGTGGCCTAAGCCTGGGCCTATTTCTAATATGAAAGATTCCGGCTCTAAAAACGTAAACACTTGATCAAGTAGATATGCTGCAAATCTGACTTTTCTTTTTTGAGCCCATTGAGTGGTCTCAATTTTGTAAAAACTGGTTGATCCGTTTGCTGTCATTTTTAATGTTTTTCCCTTTGACCTGTTGTCGGAAGTTGTCAAGGTCTTTGAATCAATGTGATATTAGAAAAAAAATAAAGTATTCCCCCAATAACACTTGGAACCATTATTCCTATTCTATAGATTAAAGCAAGAGCCAAGGCTTGCTCCGAGGTTACGCCATTTTTTGTAAACATATATATAAAAGCACTTTCTCTAAGACCAATTCCATTTATTGATAAGGGGAGCATGCTAACAATTGTTATTGATGGGCATATGAGTAGTAGATTGATGAAATTGACGCTTATGTGCATTGATAAAAGTAATGCATATACAAAAAATATAGTAAAAAATTGAAATACTAATGACGTTAGTACTGTGATAATAATAGTGTGTTTCTTTTTTTTGTATATGGAGATATGGTGAATTGTTTTCTTTATACTATCGAACAATCTGGTTCTGGAAAATCTCGATGTATTGTTGACTAATTTTTTGTAAAATCTTTCATTAAAAATGATATAATAACTAATAAGCATTATTGCGAATGAGGATAAAATTAATGTTGTTACTTTTAGTGATGAGGCTAATGAAAAATTTAGGGCTACACCAATGGTCGCATAAACAATTAGTGCTGAAAGTCCGGATATCCGTTCTGCTGCTATTGCTGAAAATGAAGCAATTTGGTTGTTATTCTCTTTTCCTACTTCGTAGGCACGTATTATATCTCCGCCGGTTTCTGTTGGCATGAAATTGCTGAAGAACATACCAATTAAATATAAGTATGCCAATTTAATGAATTGCGGATGATGTATATGTTGAGCTCGCAATAAAATCATCCATTTATATGTACTTATTGCTACGCCAAATATGAATAACAAATATGTCAATAACAAATATGTTGTATTGCATTTTTTAAATACATCGTATAATGGAATAAGTTTAATATTTGACAATATTAGTATTATTAGAAATGTACTAAAAAACAATTTTATTGTTTTTTTTGCAATAGATATTTTTTGGCTATTCCCTTTACTCATGATAGACTGATAAATATTTTGTTGCGATGTTTTTCCAGTTATATTCTGTAACGACTTTGGTTCTGTTGGCTATTCCCATAGAATCTTTTTTTGTTGGGTTATTTTTAATGTCAATAATAGCCTTTTTGATTTCTTTAATACTGCTAGGTGTTACTAAGATACCGTTCTCTTCTTTTACTAAATCGGGAACTCCTCCTGTTCGCCCCCCGATAATCGGTAGTCCACAGGCCATTGCTTCGGCAAAAACAATTCCGAACGATTCTGCCATTGATGGCAGGATAAAACAGTCATGTCTGTTGTAAAGTTGTGGTAATTCGGTTCTAAGACAGAAACCGTGAAAGGTTACAATATCATCGAGGTTTAAATTCTTACTTAATTTTTTTAAACAGGCCTCATAACTGCCTGTGCCAACAATGAGGAGTTTAATGGATTTGTCGTCAAGTTCAAATAAGGC
>VAPL010468027.1_pt1 | contig 15927 bp, 16 predicted proteins | sample 3395061 | NCBI WGS metagenome assembly VAPL01 (sample SAMN08290444, study PRJNA428436) | hydrothermal vent metagenome | isolation source: Deep-sea hydrothermal vent chimney 2 | place: Pacific Ocean: Juan De Fuca Ridge | depth 2182 m m | reverse complement strand
TACCCCAAGTAAAAAACTTAATTTAAAATCCGTAACGCCCTTGCTCTTAAATCCAGCAACGGCAAATATATTTTGCGAGAAGATGGCAATGCGATTAGTTGCATTCGCCACCACTGGTGGAAGGCCTAAAAATATTAAAATGGGCAAGCTCAGTAATGATCCTCCACCGGCTACCACATTGACAAACCCAGCAATTAATCCAACAAATAGAATTGTCAAAACATTGAATAAATCCACAGATATATAATTTATATTTTTATTATTGGTAAATCTACCAAAAGAAAAATAGAGATATCTGCTTATGAAAAGTGTTTGTGTATTTTGTGGTTCGAGTATGGGTAAGCAAGCGATTTATAAAAATGCTGCCTATGATTTGGGCAAAAAAATTGCCCGGGAAAATTTTAGCTTGATTTATGGCGGAGGCCGTGTGGGGCTTATGGGTATTTTGGCAAATGCGGTACTAGAGCATGGAGGTCAAGTAATTGGTGTTATACCCGAGTTTTTATACAATCATGAACTTGGTCACGATGGTGTTTCGGAGCTGATCATCGTTGATAGCATGCACGAGCGCAAGAAAAAAATGGCCGATTTGGCAGATGGATTTATAGCAATGCCGGGCGGAATTGGTACTTTGGAAGAGCTATTCGAAATATTTACATGGGCTCAATTGGCATTAATTAAAAAACCGGTAGCGATATTTAATGTAAATCACTTTTATGACAACATCATGGAATTATTACATAAAATGTCCGAAGAGGGCTTCGTAAATATCGAAACAGTTGCATCACTAATCAGCTCACAAAATATCCAGGAACTATTTGATACGATGAAGGCATTCAAATTTATTGAAAACCCAAATAGGTTTAGGTTTGATCGTACATAATAAAATTATTTCTTTGCGAACAACGAACAGTTTCATTATTAATAACCTTGCCATAGTGCATAAATTACAGCTCAATGAAAAAAATTATCATTTTACTATGTTTCTGCTTGACTTTTAGCTTTTCTAATGCACAAGATTTAAGTGTTCTTTTCGGAAAAGTGAGCTCGTCTGTTGTGCAAATACAGACCAAAGAAAAAGAGATTGTTGGCAGTGGGAAGACAAGGCAAACCGTAACAGCACAAGGTATTGGGTCAGGAGTACTAATTTCTGCGGATGGGCTTATTCTCACAGCTGCTCACGTGGTGCAAACTGCTGAAGATGTAAAAGTTATATTCAACAACAATGAGGTAATTCCAGCAAAAATAATTGCGACAGAGCCAACTGCCGATGTAGCATTGATAAAATTGGTATGGCCTCCTACTTACAAAAATCTTCACATCCCGAAGGTGGCAGATTCTGACAAGGTGAAAACTGGCGAGCAAATATTTGTTGTTGGAAGCCCATATGGCTTAGCGCAATCGCTTTCTTCAGGATACATAAGTGGTATGCACGAAAAGAAAAGTATTTCTCATAAAATGACATTAATGCAATTTTTTCAAACAGATGCTGCTATAAATACCGGCAACTCCGGTGGGCCAATGTTCAATATGAAAGGGGAAGTTGTTGGCATAGTCAGTTACATTTTGAGCGAATCTGGTGGATTTCAGGGGCTTGGGTTTGCTGCTACATCCAATATGGCTACCAATTTACTATTAGACAATAAAGGTATGTGGTTTGGTCTTGATGCAGTTTTAGTGAGTGGCGAAATGGCTAAGATATTCAATCTGCCGCAAGGTGGGGGAATATTGATTCAGAAGGTTGTTGATTTATCCCCGGGAGGAATCATGGGACTTCAAGGCGGGAGATTAAAGATGGAGTTTGATAATCAAAAATATACAGTTGGTGGAGACATCATTCTTACCATTTTGGGTGATAAAGTAGAAAACCAAAATGATCTAATTGATTTGCAATTAAAAATCAAAAATTTAAAAGAAAAGGACATCATGAAATTAACTGTAATGCGTGCCGGTAAAATAATTGAATTGAATTATACTTTGCCTAAGAAATAGTGCTATTAAATTACCCTTCTTAATATTCGAAAATTTCCTATAACAAGCATTAATATTTCAAGCCCAATATTTCAATTTCTGTGGATTTATCATCTTAACTTCGTACATTGGAATAAATAATTTGTCTTTTGATTCTAATCAATTTTTAAGTTATTAATCCAATTTATATTATGAGAAATACCAGTAAACTGGCTCCAGAGTGGTGGGATTATACTACGCTCGACAAAGGGCTTTTAGATGACGCCGCAGCACTTTCAGTAAAAGATATTAGTCAATTATCCAGAGAAGGCTTTAAGGTCTCTATTTATGATACCATAGAAGAATTTTTTTTAGCCGAGGCCCTGGAATATATCAATGCCTGGCAGCAGGCTACTGAAAGCAACCCTGCCGGTATTTGTGGACCTATCGGTCCAACAGAACAACTTCCTCTGGTTGCTCAGTTAGTAAATGAATTGAATTTATCCCTAAAAAATTGTCATTTCTGGGGTATGGACGAATGGGTAATAAATGGGAAAGAAGTTTCCATGGACTTTTCTATGGGTTTTGCCAAAGCAGATATGGACATGTGTTTTAACCGCATCAAACCAGAATTGGCGATGCCAAAAGAAAACCTTCATTTTCCTGCTGTTGATGCTTCTGATTACATTGAAAGTTGGAACCAAGCCAGATGCATTTGTATGCAGGGTGGTCAGGGAGAAGTAAAGCACTGGGCTTTTAATGATCCTCCGAAACGTGAAGGAGCGTATAAAGACAATCCACCACCTCCAGAAGTTTATAGAAAATTAGGTACCAGAGTTGTTGATTTGCACCCACTTACCCTCATGCAAAATGCGCGGACATCCGGTGGAGGGGCTGTACAAAATGTGCCACATCAGGCCGTCACCGTTGGCCCGGCAGAAACCTGGAAAGCAGAAAATGTATCCATTTGGCATCCTGGGCATCATGACAATCCGTTTGGAATGAGATTGACAGCTTTGATGATATCAAAAGGAATTACAGATGCTGCAGTCCCCATGTCATTACTGGCCGATCACCCTAATGTCAAGTTTAACTATTTCCGAGGTGGAATAGGGGTTTGTGATGTAGAAATGCACTAATATGAAAAAACGTGTATTTGCAATAGCTGCCCACCCGGACGATATTGAATTTGGTATGAGCGGAACGCTGATTCTCCTTGCCAGGGCAGGTTGCGAAATTCATTATATGAATGTCGCCAATGGGTCTTGTGGAACAGCAGAATACGATACTGAAACGATTGTCGCCATGCGATTGGAGGAGGGTAAAAATGCTGCAAAAAGCATTGGAGCTAATTTCTATCCACCGATCGCTCCGGATTTAGGCGTATTTTATAATCAGGACTTACTGGCGAAATTAGGGTCAGTAGTAAGAGATGTCGCACCAGATATTCTATTGATACCCTCACCCCAGGATTATATGGAAGACCATACCAATACTTGCAGACTGGCCATCTCGGCAGCTTTCTCACGTGGAATGCAAAATTTTCAGGTTATTCCTACAATGGCTCCGGTAAGCAATGATGTGGTAGTATATCATGCGCAACCTCATGGAAACAGGGATGCGCTAAACCATCTTATTTATCCAGATATTTTTATCAATGTCAAAAATGTGATGGATGATAAAAAAGTCATGCTTGCCGAGCACAGAAGCCAAAAAGAATGGTTGGACAAAAGCCAGGGGTTTGATGCCTACTTGGAAATAATGAAAGATCTTGGAAAAGAAGTAGGTGAGCTGTCAGGAAAATGGGAATATGCAGAAGGCTGGAGAAAACACAGTCATTTGGGATTTTGTCAGGCAGACTCCGACCCATTGGCAGAATTACTTTCTGAATACTCTTGGGTAAAATAGAATTGCCGGACCATGCCGGATTTATTCCGGCATCTGTTAGCTACCAGTAATTATTGCCGCACTTGTTGCGGCATCTGTTGGCAATATCCACGAATCTATCCATAGAACTCCATCAAAAACCCAGTAATGAAATACCCTTCATTTTCCCAGTCTCATCCTGGGAGTATAAATTTGTAGAGAGACAAGTCTGATGATATTTGATAATTTGGTATGGCCTATTTATTTTACTGCTATGAGCAAGCAGGCCCCAGAACAAGTCTGGGGACTATCGAGGGGCAGCATTGCCGGACTTGTTCCGGCATCTGTCTGAGGTTCGCAAGAATTTCAGCTATTGAATTCCATCAAAATCCCAGTAAATAGCAAGCTTTTAATTTCACATGTTTGGAATATTTAATGTCTGGATTTTTACAGACAGCATTAATACTCAGGGCAGAATAGTATAATGATTGCTTTAAGGATTTAAAAATTCTTCTTAAAATATGATCTGCTTTGGTTGTTGATGATAAGTAAATTAACAAATGAAAACACCATCAATGCCAATAACGAAATCTTAAAAATAGGTGAGAGGTCAAATGAAAAGGACATTTTTTGAACAATATCTGTAAACACAGAAAAGTCAATATTAAAAATATTTTTATAAAGCTGCACGCTTTGTCCAGCACCGGCAGAGGTGCTTGCTAAAATTATAAATAGAATTAAGGAGGAAAACAAAAATGCCAGAATCTTCCAGGTGCTATTGCTGATAACAGGCTTGTACACAAAAACACTTGAAGCAGATTGTGCCTCAATATTTTTTATAATATTGTCTGTAAACCCAGCAGAAGGATTTTCTAAACCTGCTTCTTCAAACATTGATTTTATCGCCGGGTCTCTTTTTATTTTTTCCAAACTCATAATATATCAACGATTTCTTTCTTCAATATTTTTGTCAGTTCCAATAACAACTTTTTTCTCCCTCTATGCAAGAGAATTTTGATATTCGAACCGGTAAATCCTGTAATATCTTCTATTTCTTTGATGCTATTTTCATTTAAATAGAATAGGGTCATTGCCACACCTTCATCTACTTTTAGCCTGCTTATCGCTTCTGAAATAATTAGTTTGCGTTGCTTTTGATGCAATGCACTCAAACCATTTATTTCTACTTCACTTGTTTTATTGTCGACTATTGATTCGTCCAACGAATAACTTTCAATTTGCTTTTTTCTAAATCTTGAAATGGCAGTATTATAAATTATCTTATACAACCAGGTCGAGAATTTTGAATCTTGCTTAAAAGAACTTAAGGAATTATAGGCCTTCATGAATGAATCCTGAGTAATTTCCTCAGCATCTTCATGATTTTTCGATATCCGCAAAGCAAGGGTATAAGCCATACTTTTATGCTTTTCGACCAATTTCGCAAATGACAATAAATTTCCTTTTAAAACTTTATTTATATAAAAGCTATCTTCCTTATAATTCATTTTGTCATTAGACGCAGACTCCAATTAATAAGTTACAAAATAATTTTTATAACTATTCTGTAACCGATTTTATAGAGTTGGCGTCAAAGGTTTTGAAATAAGTTAAACCTTTAAAAATTGTAAAGTTATGATGTTAACGCAAATATTAGTCCCTTTAATTGTATTCGGAACCATCTTTGGAATTGTATATATATTTTTGACAACGAGAAACAAAGAGAGGTTGGCCTTGATAGAAAAAGGCGCAGATGCCAAGCTATTTAATTCCGGATCACCTTCGAAAAATACAGTAAGTATTGTTGTGTTAAATATTGCTTTTCTGGCCATTGCAATAGGTATTGGAATTCTTTTAGCCAAATTTATTAACGAACTTGGGCTGGATGAAGATATTGCTTTTTCTTCAATGATATTTATTTGCGGTGGCATTGGTCTTCTTACTGGCTTTTTTGTCTCAAGAAAAATAAAAGATGATATTAAGGAATAGATAGCGTATGGCTTGAGATATATACTTTTGAGCATTGCGTAAATGGCCTGAACTTCATAATGAGGTTCAAGCCATTTTTATTTTTTATCAATTAGACAAACAATTGCTATCAATTTGTTAATTTTAATAATCATTGTCCTAAGTCCACAGCAAATTGAAAAATAAGAAAATACATGTATTAAATTTTTATTCCTATAGGAATTATAAATATGTAATTTTTGCCTTTTTCTTTATTTTATCTATCCACGCATCAGCTTCCTCCAGTGATACAGACGACATTAATACTGGCATAGAACAAGACAAACCAACTGACAAAAAAATTAATCATAATTTTTACCTCGGAGCTAAACTTGGCGTGGTGTTTTTGATTGGCGTGGAATTGGAATATATTCTACAAACCAAGGAAGTAAATAGATTTTATCTTGCAGCTTCTGTGCAATCTTCTGTGATATTCAATTCGGCTAATGCTGGCGGAGGAATATTTCTTGGGAAAACAGGACTGGCCGTGGGGTGTAGATACCATCATTTGTTGTGGCTTGAAAGCGAAAAAGAGAGCAATATAGAACCGGGCTACGGGCCTGAGGTAATCTGGACAAAAACCGTAGGAACGAAATATGTCATCAATCTACATGCAGGAGGCATCATTACAAAAAATACATTTTTCCCAGATATTTCATTTGGCTTGTTTATACCACTAAATAAATAGCATTTAATTCCCAGGTATGCGGTGGCAGGTTTATTCTGCCCGCCTGCCGGACGAGGCAGGAGATTTGTTTGCTGTCTGATACTATTAAATAGTACGCAGACCTCGCAACAGGCGAGAGGATTATCGACATTAAAGACACTTCATTAGCAGACTTACTACACAATTTCTACCACCTTTTTTGATTTTGCAGATTCATAGCACGCCGCAATAATTTTTTGATTCCGAATACCACTTTGAATGTCAATATCGAGATCCCTGTCTTCAAGAATGGCCAGGCTAAAATCTTCAACTTCTGATTCATAGGTATTGATCGGAGTAGGATTTATTTCCAGGCCGGAAGAGGCACTTCTTTCTTGCTGGGCACTATATGAAGAATCGTCATTTTCAAGAAAGGCAAATAGGTGATTTGTCCTAAATAATAACCTACACCTTCGCCACGAAGTACGTTTGCAAGATTCCAAATCTTTGATATGATGTTGAACCTGTCATTTATTTCTATTTAATACACTAATTACTAATCGTTTTACCGTTTCCATTTCTTCCGGTTTACTTGAAGCAATAAAAAGGGTTAAACTCGCCAAAGTGTCGTTGCTAATTATGGGTTGATTTTGGGTATTAAATAGCATATTATTTTGCTGTAAAAATTTCAAAAAGCAAGCTGCTGCTATTCGTTTATTGCCATCTACAAACGAATGATTCTTTATTATTAGATATAAAAGCATAGCTGCTTTTTCTTCAAGGGTTGGGTAAAAATCTTTTTCTCCAAACCCTTTTTCTATTTGAGCTACAGAACTTTGAAAACTTTTATCCTTTTCTTTACCAAATAAACCCGAATAAAATTCCGTTGACATTTGATTGATGAGTATTTGATAGTCATCGAGACTTGAATATTGCGCTTCTTTTATGGTTAAACCTTTGGTGTCCAATTGTTCGTGATCGTAATCATCTAACAAGCTTAAACCTTTTGAAAAAATGGATAACCATTCATTATCAACTGTTTTTTCCTCAATGGCTCTACTCAGTATTTGAATGCCATTTTTTAAGACTTGTACTTCTTGCTCTTTTTGAGCCAATCGTTTTTCGTTTATGGCATAACCTTTAACCAAATATTTGTTTAAAACACTATTTGCCCATATTCTAAACTGTGTGCCTCTTAATGAGTTTACTCGATATCCAATTGAGATAACCACATCTAAATTATAGTGGTCTATGTTTCTGTTTATCTGCCTATTGCCTTCTTGACGAACTATCCGGAATTTCCGGATAGTTGAATTTGAAGTTAATTCACCTAATTTATAAATATTTTGAGTATGCTCATTGATGGTCCGTACATCTTTTTCAAATAGATCAGCCATTTGCCTTTGTGTTAACCAAATAGTATCATCTTGAAGGTTAACCTGCAAATGAGCAGAACCATCTTGTGCCTGATAAATAACTATTTCGTTCTGTTTATCCATTTTTCCTCAAATTCAATTGTCAAGGAATCCTTGACAGCTTCTTTATCTTTTCTTTCCCTCTTTTTTTTCTTCTTTCTGTTACGCTCAACACGAGCCAATAAAACACACGCAGGCGCATAATCTGCTTCTTGCTTGCAGGTGGATATTTCTGCTTCACTCAAAAATTATTCCCCGAATAATTCAGGTTATGGTCAATAAATTTTTTGTTGGCTTGAACAGAGATAAAGATCAAACCCGCCCATGAAATGAGCAGATATGATTGATGTGCTATATTTTTTTGAAATGAAATATAATAATTAAATTTCTACCACCTTATGTGTTTTTGCAGATTCATAGCATGCCGCAATAATTTTTTGATTCCGAATACCACTTTGAATGTCAATATCGAGATCCCTGTCTTCAAGAATGGTCAGGCTAAAATCTTCTATTTCTGATTCGTAGGTATTAATTGGAGTAGGATTTATTTCCAGGCCTGAAGAGGCGCTTCTTTCTTGCTGGGCACTATATGAAGAATCGTCATTTTCTAGAAAGGCAATCATTTCTCCGGCATCGGCTTGCCCCAATGTGCCCTTGGCCAAAATACTACCATTTGACCCATAAAGTTCCAGGCAGTTTTTACTGCTATTGTCGGGAATGCAAAAATAAGAATCGACAGTACCAAGTGCACCATTTTTGAATTTTAACGAAACAATGGCACTATCTTCTGAGGCATAGTTTTGGACATTGTTATTGATAAAACAACTAACGCTTTGTACCTCACCAAACATCATTTCGAGCAGGTCGATACAATGGCTTCCCATATCCATGAGAGACCCACCGCCTCCTTTCTCCGGATTTTGCCTGAAGGCACCATCAATGGGCGGATACCAGCAAGATAGTTGAGCTCTTGCAAATACAGGTTTGCCAAGTCTACCGTCTTGAATTAATTTTTTGGCAGCCAGATGCTGTGCTAACCTGCGCATCATAAATCCGGTGCCCAACTTTACACCTTCTTCAAGAACTATTTGATGCATTTTTTCTGCTTCCGCTAAATTCAATCCCAAAGGCTTTTCGCAAAGAATATGTTTTTTTCCTTTTGCGCATTCAATTACCTGATTGAGATGAGCATCGACTGGCGATGCAATATAAATAGCATCAATATCAGAATTGATTAATTCTTGGATGCTGTTTACTGCTTTAGCATTAAACTCTTCTGCAACGCTTTTATTTGTTTCAGCATTAGTCCCATAAACAGCAACCAAATTGGCATGCTTTGCCGGAATAATTCCTTCAGGAATTGTTCTTCTTTTTGCTATACCACCTGACCCGATTACACCCCAGTTAATTATTTTTTCCATTTTTTTGTGTTTTTAATTTACTTTTTACCACTCGCATATGATGTCCAATATGCTCCCACTCCGGTTATTTTGAATACGCAAGAATCACTTTCCTCAAAGCTTGTCCGATTTGCTCACAGTCATCTGCCGTGTAAGTAGGAAAAGCAAAACAGGTAAACGTATGCTCTTCATGCCATTTGGCATTTGGCACATCTACATTGGAATAATCAACACTTTCTGAGTTTGTAAATTCTTTGGAGGTAAACGGGAAACCACTTTTTCCAAATGAGTTGTGCTTCTGAAATGCTCCTTCTGTATGACATTGCGGCCAGAAAACTTTCCAAGCTGTTGCACCTTCAGCAGCAGCAGCTTCAACAAATTCTTGAATTGTGCACTTCATGTTTTCAATATCCAAAGAAAATGCCATGGTAAACCAACCATTCTTACGTTCCTCTGTGTCAATAGGTTTATACAATACTAGGGGGAGATCTTTAATGGAATCAATGATAACATGTGCATTGCGATGTCTGGTGGGCATATTCCAATTGTCCATTCTTTCCAGCTCGGCGATGCCGATGGCCGATTGCATTTCTGTCATTCTATAGTTCCAGCCAATCATATTATGGATGTAGGGCAACTTTTGCTCAAGTGCCAGTAAGCTCAGCCGTTGTTTCACATCATATCCATGATCTCTAAAGCTTCTGGCAATCCAGGCATATTCTTCATTGTCGGTAGTGACCATCCCGCCTTCACCACCAGTTGTGAATGTCTTATTCTGACAAAAACTACACCCTGCAATATCTCCTAAGGTTCCGGTCTTTTTCCCCTTGTACGAACCCCCAAATGCTTCTGCATTGTCTTCAATTACCAGTAGATTATGTTTTTTGGCAAATGCGTTGATCTCATCCATTTTGCAAATGTTTCCATAAAGGTGAACCGGCATAATGGCTTTCGTTCGTTCATTTACTAACTTTTCTGCTGACGCAATGCTGATGCAGTGATCATCAATATTTACATCTGCAAAGCGTGGAATTGCTCCGGTCTGCACAATTGAAAAACCGGATGCGATAAAAGTATAGCTCGGTACAATCACTTCATCTCCGGGGCCAATACCCATTGCTGCCATAGAAACATGTAGCGCAGCTGTGCCGGTTGCTACAGAAATAGCATATTTACTGCCTTGCCATTCGGCAAATTGTTCTTCAAATGCCATTCCTTTTGGGCCTGTCCAGTAGTTTACCTTACCTGATCTTAGTACGTCTTCTACTGCTTTAATTGCTTTTTCACTGAGATTTGGCCAACCAACTAAATTGTTTTTTACTGCTTTTTGCCCACCGTATATTGCTAGTTTCTCTGACATGATTTTATAGAATTATAATTTTTCAAGTTCTTTTACGTGTTCAATTCTTTATTTTTTTCAATAGTTTTACCGAGGATTCAACTAATCTTTCTCCTTCACCGGGGGCGATTTCACTTACTTCTACCTCATATGCACCATACTTAAATGCTGGTTCGTTTGGGATATATCCAATTGAATTATTGGAAAGCGTCAATATAAAGGTATGCTTAAATGGAGATCTTTCCTTGATATCCAGTCCCAACTCAACAAAAATTTCTCCCGGCAAAGCGACAATTCCAATATCACCTATTCCAAAGACTTGCACCTCTGCTTCGATGGGATTTCCTTCTCGCTCCAAAATTCTTAATATCTTCATGGCCTCCCTGATTTCCTGTGTCGAAGATTCATGATCAGATTCTTTCTTTGCATTGATTTTAGCTTCGGCTACTTGTTTCTTTGTGTATTCAGGGATTTTTAAATGAAGTACTTCCGATTGAGACTTTAATTCAGTAGAACCAATTGTTTCTAATGCAGGTAGCTCTCTAATGACGCTTGCTGCAAGTGCATACCCAATGCGCTCGGTACGACCAAACCCTTTCAACGTTTCCGGGCTTTTTACATTAAAGTGATTTAAGTTTCCACATGTGCCAAAACCGAATAGCACCATTGCATCATCACCCAACACTTTTTTAAGAACTTTTTCCATATAAAATGGATAGTCTGCAGATATTTCTGTTCCTCCGACTGTATCGAGATGCATTGCGAAATTTACCAATACCGCAATGGGTTTTCCATCTGGTGTTTCAAAATATAATATACCCACTTCCGGATCAATTGGACCCATAGGTCTAACAATGTCGGGGTTTAACGCCCCCGGATTAAATTTTACTGTTCCATCTTTCATCATAAAACGACGATGAAAAGATATGTTTTCTTCTTTTCCAACGCCTGATTTGATAACTGCAGGCTGCATATTTTGCATGGCTATTTTTACTGCATCGTGTATCTTGGTGGCCAATATTTTTTCATAAACATCCGAATATTCTGGTCCTGTGTGGGTGTGCGTAGCAGAAATAATAATGTTTGAAGCGGGCAATTTAAATTCTTTTTGAATACGTGCTCTTGCCTCCTGAAATCCAAACGGAGCGACATCGACATTGTCGACAATAACCACTACCATAGTATTTGCCCCATCGCCGATAACGATAGCTTTTGCAAAAAGAGGATCGTGCACATTGGTGGCCAGGCGCTCATAGTAATACCCTCTAAGCGGTGTGCCTAATGGTGGTGTTATATCCGTCTTACCAACTCCTACTTTCATTTGAGCATTTGATAAAGTTGCAAACCCAAAAATGGATAAAATTAAAATGGCCAAAAACAGATGGTTATCATATTGCAGGAATATATTCATTTGGTGAAATTTTGATTTATCAATTTATATACAATTCTTATTGCAAATTATGCAAAATGCAATTTTAATGTTTAGCAAAACAAAAAATATATTGATACTATTCATTGAATTAATGATACTATTATACAGAATCATAAAAGATTAACTCCTATTTGTGGAAAATTCATGAATATTTATACCATAATATTCCCATTTGCAAAAACTGACAATTTAAGCAAGACACGTACGAAATCTTAGAGGCACTATCATCTCAAGTCCTGAATGCTTTTTTAATAAAATCTTTAAACGCTTCATTTTGTATTAGAAATTATTATTCCAACTTGTTCGATAGCATCCATATGGTGTTGCCGAAATTCTTCAATTGTTGGCCGCCAGGGTGTTTGTAAAAAACCAAACAAATGTTGATTCTGAATATGTTTTTTACAATAATCTACTGTCATTCCAAAATTTTCATTGTTAGAATGATTACTTGCAGTCGGGATTTGGTCATATCCATTTTTATCCAGTTGGTTGTATGCTTGCACCATTTTGTCGTCATTAAATTTTGTCCCATAATACCAATTACTCTGTAACACATCTTTTGGCATTCTTTCAAAAAATCTATCTGGGAAATGCCAAAGATAATCAGACCAGATCCAGGAACGGGAGCCATTTTTTTTCACTTCATTGTGGAGAAATAGAAAATCATGCCACCAGAGGTCGTATTGGCGTACAACCATGTATTTATAATATTTTTGATGTCCGGCTTCTTCTTCATCCATTCCCAGATGAAAAAAACGAGGGGTGTCAAATATATCGCAAACCTCAGTAATGAGATCAGCACATATTTTATAATAAATTTCTGTTGATAACATTCTGGAATATTCTCCCATCCAGGCATCATGCGATGAAGCAAAATTAAGTTTTGGAATTGGCTCCAGACCCATGTCGCGCATTTTATTTAATTCATTTTTCAGTTTTTTTACTGTCCATGCATTTTCTACAGCAATCTCAGGGTAGCTCTCATATTGCACTCCATCACCCAAATCTATAACGACCATATTAAGCTTATTAGCTGCCATCTTAGCCAAAAGATCATTCCACAATTTTTCATCAAAGCGCAGGTAAGGCCGATAATAGCGCATTTCTTTTCCAGGAGCACTCCAATCCTCCCACATATTAAAACTAAGGTGCAACAAGTTGGCCCAAATGGTGTTTTCCATTGGCTTTGATATTAATGCCCCAGGTAGGGAGCTTGCCATTGATGCTGCACCAATGGTTTTAATAAAATGTCTTCGATTAGTTTTTTTCATATTAACTATTTTTTGTATGGGTAAAGTTATTGAATTCCTTTAAGGAAAATTGATACTATTCGTTGAGAAATTGATACTATTCTTCACAATAATTGCCAAATAGTTGTATTTAATAGTTGTTTTGTGAATTTTAGTATTATAAATTTTATATATGAAAATCCCTGAAACAAGACTTTATAAATCGCCATATCAATCTTGTATTTTTCATCATGAGAAAAAGCAATTCTCCAGTTGGCATCATCATCCGGAATACGAGCTTGTACTCATCACCAAAGGCACTGGTATAAGAATGATAGGAGATAATATTGATCGCTTCAAGAAAAATGATTTGATATTATTGGGGCCATACTTGCCACATGAATGGAGATGTGACGAAAAGTATTTTGGGTCATCAGGAAAATTCCTTGGCGAAGGGATTGTGATACAATTTTCCCATGACTCTTTTGGTAAGCAATTTTTTGAATTACCTGAAAATGATCAGTTAAAATCCTTCTTTTCCAAAGCACAACAGGGGTGCCAGATTTTCGGGGTGAGTAGAGATAAAATAATTTCTGTGATGAATAATATGATAACAATGGAAAGCACGGAAAGGCTTTACGCCTTATTTTCTATATTCAATTATTTTTCTGATTTAAAGGATTTTCGATTGCTTTCCAGTCCTTCCTTTTTGGGATCTTTCAAAGCCAATGCAAAAGAGCCAATTCAAAAAGCTGTCCAATACATCCTTCAAAACTTTCAAAAACAGATAAAAATTAGTGATTTGCTTGAGATATCTAATATGTCGAGTACTACATTTTTTAATTCGTTTAAAAGAATGTACCGAATGACCTTCAAAAGATATTTACTGAATATCAGGATCGGTTATGCCTGCCGGTTGCTTGGAGAAGAAGCTATGAATATTTCAGAAATTGCTTATGAATGTGGGTTTGAAAACTTATCGAATTTTAATCGCCAATTTAAGGTGATAAAAAAATGTTCTCCCCGTGAATACAAATGGCATCTTACAGGGGAAAAGCTAAATAGAGTCAATCCATAAACTCTACCACTTTATAGACAGACTCTAAACAATAATTTATAATTTAGGGACTAGTGTTGTGTCATGTATAAAATGACGTAAAAGTCGTAGCAATTTTTGTTCCTGACTATGCAAAAAAATTGAGTATAGCATAGCTACATGAATATTTTTTTAACGCCGTCAGAGGCAAAATGATCAAGGCTTGGTGCGTTAGAGTATGCTTGACACAACACTAACATTATCACCAATAATTCTCATTTTATGAAACTCAGAAACATTTTACTTTTGGTTCTCATCGTATTGACCACCGTATGTAGCAATCCTCCAAAACAAATTAAAATTTTGCAAGTACCGGGCAGAGACCAATTTTGTAAAGTTGACGCCAATGGAATTTCAGTATTACCAAGCGGACGATATGCCACTCCTGTTGGTGAATTGCTGCTCATTACAAACGATCCATACGGTATGGCCATATCCCCTAATGGCAAAAAGGCAATTACATTACACGATGGAGAATTTACTATTATTGACTTGGCTTCTTTGGATGCGATCAGAGTACCGAGCTATGACAAAAAAATTGTTTCGCCTCTTTCAGATGGCTCCTTTTTAGGTGTTGCTTTTTCCGGTGACTCCAAGACGGTATATCTTAGTGGAGGAGATAACGGAGCTGTTATAGTTTATGATATTGAAAAACTGGTGAGGCTTGATTCAATTTCCTTGAATGGCGTCGTGGATGGAGAGGACTACCAGGATAGTTTTACCTCTGATCTGATGCTAAACGATAGTAAAAATGAATTGTTGGTACTTGACAGAGCCAACTTTAGGATGGTACGGATCAGCCTGAAAACCAGAAAGGTAACTGCCTCCATCAAAGTTGGCCGCCAGCCATTTGGAATTGCCATTAGTCCTGATAAAAAGCAGGCTTTTGTTGCCAATGTAGGCCTGTATTCCTACCCACTGATCGAAGGTGCTACTCCAGAAAACTACGACTCGCTGAGGATTTCGCATCATCCATATGGCCATAACACCAAAGAATCTATTGAAGGAACGATAGTAGAAGGTAGAAAAATTCCGGGATTGGGAAGCCCGCTCCACCCAGATGCCATGAGCGTATTTACCATTGATTTGAATAGCAATAAAGTCATCAGAAAGTTTAAGACAGGTTATCAAATTGGACAAACGGTTGAAGACGCTGAAGTTATTGGAGGTGCCAGCCCCAACTCTATTGCTGTTGGTAAGCAGTTTGCCTATGTGACCAATGCTACCAATGATAATATCTCGATTATTGATTATAAAAGTCAGGAAATTGTTGGGCATATTCCTATCCTTATTGATGAGCGAATTGATAAACTCCGAGGATCATTGCCGTTTGGCATTACCATGAGCAAGGACGAGAAAACATTGTATGTCGCACTGCTGGGATTCAACGCCGTGGCAGTTATTGATATTCCAAGTCGTACCACAAAAGGACTAATTCCGGCAGGATGGGGACCTACACGTGTAGAGTTATCAAAGGATGAAAAGGAAATTTATATTATCAGTTGCAGGGGTATTGGTGCCGGGCCAAATGGTGGGCAAGGTTTTGT
>VAPL010100024.1_pt1 | contig 15927 bp, 16 predicted proteins | sample 3395061 | NCBI WGS metagenome assembly VAPL01 (sample SAMN08290444, study PRJNA428436) | hydrothermal vent metagenome | isolation source: Deep-sea hydrothermal vent chimney 2 | place: Pacific Ocean: Juan De Fuca Ridge | depth 2182 m m | reverse complement strand
GTAACAAATCGCACCAATACGTGCCGCTGTGGTTAAAGGGCCATCTAACCAGCGAGTACCATTGGCATCGAGTAGGTAACGACCAACCAGATCAGAGGCAGTCATATCTTCGTTACAAGCGACAGTGATTAATGGTCGGCCAAGTTTCCATGCCATGTATTCAATAAAGCGAGATTTACCACAACCCGTTGGACCTTTAATCATTACCGGTAGGCGGGCTTCATAAGCGGCTTCATACAAAGCAACTTCATTACTTTGTGCTTCGTAGTACGGTTCATTTTCGATTTTGTATTGTTCGATATCTATATCAGTCATGTTGATTACCTTTGTAGATAAAAACTTTTCACCACAGGGAGCGATTTATTTTAGAACACTGTGGTGAAAAGTCTTTTACATTTGCCCGACTAAAAAAGTCGTGTATTACTTTAAGAGGAAAAAAAACCCCCACCGAAGTGGTGAGGGTTTTTTTGAAATTAAAACGTTCGCTTACTTGTGAACGCCCAATTTTTCTCTCCAACCTGGGTAGAGTGCATCTGCATCGCCAGGGAAAGATTCGAATGCACGAGCAAATTCATTGTGCTCTTTCGCGAATTCGATTGGGTCAGCACCAGCTTTCCAACATTCGTATGCTTGACGCAATGAAGTTGCACCCGCAGCAGGAGAATCGATGTGACCGTATGAACCACCACCAGACGTGTTGATAACGTTACCGTGACCGAGGTTCTCGAAGAAGCCAGGAAGACGCAGTGCGTTCATACCACCAGAGATGATTGGTGTTGTTGGTTTCATGCCGAACCATTCTTGATGGTAAACAGGACCGTCAGCGCTATCACGTTCAATCATGTAAGCGATGTTTCTGTCATCAGCACCACCTTCCATTTTACCGTAGCCCATTGTACCCACGTGGATACCAGACGCACCCATAAGACGTGAAAGTTTAGCAAGAACGAATGCAGTGTAACCACGTACTGATGAAGGTGAAGTGATTGCACCGTGACCCGCACGATGGTAGTGCAAGTATTGACTTGGGTAGTTACGACGAGCTGTTGTCACCATGCCACAACCACCAACATAACCGTCAACCAAGAAGGCAACGTGGTTAGCATTTTCGCCGAAAGTTTCGAGGATGTAGTCAGCACGAGCACACATTTCGTGGTGATCATCAGCAGTGATGTTAGCTGAGAATAACTTAGCTTCACCTGTTTCATCTTGTGCACGTTTCATTGCATCAGCAACGAGAGGAGTTACATCTTTCATGCGGCAATAAACCTGGTTACCTTGAGGCTCATCATTCTTGATGAAATCACCACCGAGCCAGAACTGGTATGCGGCTTCAGCGAAAGGTTTAGGACGAAGACCAAGTTTAGGCTTGATGATAGTACCCGCGATGTAACCGCCTTCTGTGCGTGAACGACCCAAGATGTTCCATAGGTCGGTGATGTCCATAGAAGGGCCATCAAAGATATCAAGCATTTGTTTAGGTACATGGAAATCGATCATTTGTGCACATTGCACGTCACCCATGCCTTGGTTGTTACCAATAGCAAGCGTTAGGAAAGAAACAACCATTGCACGGCCGTCAATAACGTTGCGGTCAAACAAACCACAAGGGTAAGCGATTTTCATGATGCCTTTGGCTTCATCAATTTCGTATACCATTGCATCAAGGTCTTTAGTGAAGTCATCAGTCGTTGATACTTCAACATTAGTACCGGTTGATGATTCAGCAGCAAAGTGAGCTGCAGTTTCTAGGTAGCCACCAAAACCAGGCATTGGTGTCATAGTGTAAGCCACTAAAATGTGACCGCCATCGGCTAAAAGCGTGTCTTCGTCCAGACTTAAGTCTGCGTAACGTGCTGATTGATCCATCTGTAGATTCCTCAGTTTATAAAATTATTAATTCATTCTCGGGAGGGATTCATGTAGCGATCCTTCCAGAGGGATTGCGACTATACGAACATTCATCCATAATTAACATTCAGTATTTCTGATTGACACCATAAGTAAATGCTTATGGTTTTATGGGGCAATAAGTTTATGAATGTTACGCTAAGGCAATTGCGAGTCTTTGAAGCCGTTGGTCGATTAAAAAATTACACGCGCGCTGCAGAGGAATTACATCTGTCTCAACCAGCAGTTTCAATGCAAATCAAGCAGTTAGAGTCAAATATAGGTTTGGCACTGTTTGATCAGGTGGGCAAGAAGATCTTCCTGACAGCGGCGGGACATGAAATGTATCAAACCAGCCGAATTATCGATAATCAGCTGAATGAAGCAGAACAGGTCTTAGAAGATATGAAAGGTTTGCGCCATGGTCGTCTAATTATTGCTGTGGCGAGCACGGCTAATTATTTTGCTCCTAAACTTTACGCTGCATTTAAAGATGAATATGCGGCAATTACGCTTAATTTGGATGTAACCAATCGTGAAGGCTTATTGATGCACTTGGAGTCCAATGACTCCGATATGGTGATTATGGGGCTGCCACCAAAGCAGATTGAAGTTGAGGCAGAAGCATTTATGGAAAACCCTCTGGTGGTGATTGCATCGCCTGATCATCCTTTGGCCTTAGATAAAAACATCAGCATGGAGCGCTTGCAAGAAGAAACCTTCATTATGCGAGAACCAGGTTCAGGAACACGAATAGCGATGGAGCGCTTCTTTGCTGAGCAGGGTGCAGATTTAGCCACGGGCATGGAGATGAGTTCTAATGAGGCGATTAAACAAGCCGTTCAGGCGAGCCTTGGACTAGGAATCGTATCATTGCACACTTTAGAAATGGAGCTAGAAACGAAGCGACTTGTGGTGCTGGATGTTGAAGCGTTTCCGATTATACGACATTGGTATATTGTGCATCGAAAGGGGAAAAGACTGTCACCATTAGCGCAAGCATTTAAGGAATTTATGTTAGAAAATGCTAGAAATTTGCTTCAGCATTGAATAAATTTATTATACTCCTTATATATGTGTTGGGTCACCTTGCAAGAAAACCTGATCAGGATCATATAATGAACTTGTCGATTTAGTTATAGTCTTACTCTAACAATGATACGAATAAGTGCTATTATTACCAGATGTTGAAATTATTCTCACAGTTTTGGTTGATTTTGTCTTTGCTTGTGGCGCCGTTGCCATATGCAACGGCGGATATGGTCATGGCTGAACAAGGTCAAATGACGTGCCAGAATGCTGATCAACATGCTATGCACACTGAGCAATCTACGGATAATACGGTAAGTCAAAAGGATGTTTGTGAATGTTGCGACCAATGTGGTTCGGCTTGTTCGAGCTGCTTACATTTTAGCGCCGGTTTATCTCAAGTAAATAATGTTCCAGAACATCCTCGATATGACCTATATCCTCACAATGCGATTGAAACGGTAGCAGGACTAAGTCGTTTTATCGAAATACGCCCTCCCAGAAAACTCCACGCCTGAGTTGTCGATGCCTTCGTAGGTATCGCAATATAAATACCGTATTTTAGATGCGGCAAGAATGACGTGATGGAGTTTTACCATGAATATTTACAATGTTATGCGGCTTCGGCTGCAATGGAACAAGCCTAGTTTTATTTTATTTATAGCAGCAGGAATGTTTGCAACCGGTGTTATGGCGAAACAAGCCGGTGCTGAATTATCATTGCTTGAAGCGGAAGCGATTGCATTGAAAGCGGATCCAATGCTGAATTTAATCGATGCTAATGCGCAGGCATTAGATGAAGCTGCGATAGCTGATGGTCAATTACCTGACCCAAAAATGAGTTTCTCATTATTTAATTTCCCAACAGATACCTTTAGCCGAACTCAGGAACCGATTACACAGTTGCGTTTTGGTTTACAACAAGCGATACCTCGTGGTGATACCTTAGCGTTAAAGTCCAAACGTACTTCATTAAAAGCAGGTTCCATGCGAGCCAAGAATGCAGATGAAGAATTGAAACTTCGTAGTAAGGTGCGTAAGTACTGGTTTGAAACGTGGTACTGGGTTCAAGCTGAAAGAACGCTTAATAAGGATATGTCGTTATTTAGACAGTTAGTTGATATTACCGAATCACAATATGCAGCAGGAAAACAGAATCAACAGGATGTTATTCGGGCTGAATTAGAGTTCGGTTTGTTAGAAGACCGCCTAACACATATTAAACAACAGCAAGAAGCGGCACGTGCTGGGCTTTCGCAATGGTTAGGTAAAGAATCATTGCGTGGTTTGCCTGCTGAACTGCCAGCCTTACCGGCATTACCATCAATCGCTGAAATGCAGGCAGGGATTTCTACTCATCCTGCTATCCGAATATTCAGTTCTAAAATCGATATGAACCGACAAAGTGTTGCCATCGCACGTGAAGCCTATAAACCCGCGTGGTCATTGGGTTTGAAATACGGTGTTCGAGATGGTAATAATCCGGATGGTAGCGAACGCGCAGATTTTCTTGCCGCAACCATTGGGCTTGATTTACCAATCTTTACGGATAAACGTCAAGACCGTCGTCTTGCTGCCGCACAGAAATTAGCCAGCGCAGCACAGCTTGAGTTAGATGATAAATATGCAGTGATGCAAAGTAAGTTGGAACGTGATTACGTTACGTTAACGAGATTGGCGCAACGCTTAAAGCGTTATGAAGAAACCTTAATTGGTCAAGCTGTTGCCAATAGTGAAGCATCATTACTAGCATATCAAAATGACACTACTGATTTCGCTACCTTGATGAGAGCGAAAATTACAGAACTGAATACAAACCTGAAAGCATTACGCATTCATACAGATTATGCGAAAGCGCATGCGCGCTTGCTTTATCTTGCGGGAGAACAAAAATGAACACGTCGATGAAAAAAATTAGCTTACTTGCAGGTGCTGTTGTGCTGGCACTTTCGTTAACAGCCTGTGAAAGCGGCGACCAGATGGATAGTGCCAAGAAAGAAAAAGAAATTTTATATTGGGTTGCCCCAATGGATGCAAATTTTCGCCAAGATGGTCCAGGTAAATCGCCTATGGGGATGGATCTCGTGCCATTTTATAAGGAAGAAAAAGCAGAGAAGAAAGAAAAGAAAATTCTTTATTGGGTTGCTCCCATGGATGCAAATTTCCGTCAAGATGGCCCAGGTAAATCTCCAATGGGAATGGATCTTGTGCCTTTTTATGAAGAGAGTGGGGGCAGTGATGATGGCGCGGTGACTATTTCACCTGCGATTGTTCAGAACTTAGGGGTTAGAACAGAAAAAGCAAAACTGGGTAAATTGTGGAAACGCATCGACTCAGTCGGTTATGTTGACTTTGATGAGAACTTAATTAGTCATGTTCATTTGCGTACGGAAGGTTGGATAGATAGCCTCACGGTTAAATCTGAAGGAGAGCGAGTTAAGAAAGGAGATTTATTGTTTAAGTTGTATTCTCCAACCTTAGTGAATGCACAAGATGAATATATTCAAGCATTGCGCAGTAAGAATAAACGTCTTATCCGTGCATCTTACGAACGTTTACGTGCATTGGGTGTTGATAAAACACAGATTAATAAGATCAAAAGAACCCGTAAGTCAGAACAGTTAATTTCAATACATGCTACGCAAAATGGCATTGTATCAAAGCTTAATGCACGTGAAGGGATGTTTGTAAAACCTAGCATGGAAGTGATGACCTTGGCCGACCTTTCTAGTATATGGATTTTGGTCGAAGTGTTTGAGAGGCAATCCGATTGGGTAAAGGTTGGTAAACCCGCCGAAATTACTTTGTCATATCTTCCAAGTCGTAAGTGGGAAGGAACCGTTGAATATGTTTATCCAAGTCTTGACCCAATGACACGGACATTACGTGCCCGATTGAGATTTGATAACCCAGATGAAGCATTGAAACCAAATATGTTTGCGGATGTTGTTATCTATGGCGGTGCAACAAAGGATGTGGTGAGTATTCCGCTAGAAGCATTAATAAGAACGGGTAATAGCGAACGTGTCATTCTTAGTTTAGGCGATGGGAAATTTATTCCTCGTGAAGTGGTGAGTGGCATTGAGTCGGGTGACCGTATTCAAATTGTAGATGGACTTAAAGGCGATGAAAATGTAGTTACTTCATCACAGTTCTTGCTTGATTCCGAAGCCAGTATTAAGGCAAGTTTTAGTCGTATGACAGAAACTAAACCTATTGATGAAATGAAGATGGTAAAAGGTCAAGGTGTCATCGGCGATATCATGGCAGATGACGGTAAAATTAATTTATCACATGAGCCAATTTCAGCATTGGGCTGGCCTGCAATGACGATGGACTTTAAATTAGCCGAAGGTGTTTCCGTGAAAGACCTAAAACCAGGTATGAAGGTTGAGTTCGACTTAATGGAGAAGGACGACGTTTATTTGATCGGTTCTATTCGCCAGGTAATGTCTAAAGACATGTCAATGGAAACTAAATAGGGGAGTCGAGCAATGATTGAAAAAATAATTAATTGGTCGATCGAAAACCGCTTTTTGGTTCTTTTGTTGACGGCAATGCTGGTTGCTTGGGGACTGATCTCGGTACAGAAAACACCGCTTGATGCGATTCCTGATTTATCGGATGTACAAGTTATTATTAAAACTAGTTACCCGGGACAAGCGCCGCAAGTTGTAGAAGATCAGGTAACCTACCCGATGACAACTGCCATGTTGTCAGTACCAGGTGCGGTAAATGTACGTGGTTATTCATTCTTTGGTGACTCGTATGTTTATATTATCTTTAAAGATGGTACGGATCCGTATTGGGCTCGTTCACGTGTACTGGAGTATTTAAGTCAGGTCGAGTCGAGGCTACCGCGTCAGGCACGTCCCGCTTTGGGGCCAGATGCAACCGGCGTGGGTTGGATTTTTGAATATGCACTAGTAGATCGAAGCGGCAAAAATGATTTAGCACAGTTACGTAGTTTACAAGATTGGTTTTTGAAATATGAATTGCAAACCGTTCCAGGTGTTTCAGAAGTGGCAACGATTGGTGGCATGGTCAAGCAGTATCAAGTGGTATTAAATCCGAACCGTCTTCGCGCCTATAAGATTCCGTTATCTAAAGTTAAAAATGCTATTAAACGAGCCAATCAGGAAGTCGGAGGTTCGGTTATCGAGATGGCTGAAGCCGAGTACATGGTACGTGCGACAGGCTACATTAGCGGCATTAAAGATCTGGAAGCGGTGCCATTGGGAATGAATGCACAAGGCACGCCTATTTTGCTCAAGGATGTTGCTGACATTCGTATTGGTCCACAAATGCGTCGAGGTATTGCGGAATTAAATGGTGAAGGTGAAGTGGTTGGCGGTGTGATTATCATGCGCTTTGGTGAAAATGCATTAACCACCATTCAAGGCGTTAAAGATAAACTCAAGCAATTGAAAAAGGGCTTGCCTGATGGTGTAGAAATTGTCACAACCTATGATCGCTCATCATTGATCAATCGTGCGGTTGAAAACTTAAGCCACAAGTTGATTGAAGAATTTATTGTTGTGGCGTTGGTCTGTGCCTTGTTCCTGTTCCATTTACGCTCGGCACTGGTGGTTATATTAAGTTTGCCAGTAGGAATTTTGGTGGCTTTCATCGTTATGCAGTCACAAGGCATCAATGCCAACATTATGTCACTCGGAGGGATTGCGATTGCCATTGGTGCAATGGTGGATGCCGCCATTGTCTTGATTGAAAATGTGCACAAGCACATTGAAAAAGAGAAACTCACCGATATGAATCGATGGCACATTATGATGCGTGCGTCAGCGGAAGTGGGCCCCCCCTTATTCTTTTCGTTGTTGATTATTACCTTAAGTTTCTTGCCTGTGTTCACATTAGAAGCGCAGGAAGGTCGTATGTTTGCACCGCTGGCTTATACTAAAACCTATGCCATGGCAGCAGCAGCGGGGTTATCGATTACCTTGGTGCCTATTTTAATGGGGTACTTAATTCGTGGCAACATAACGCCAGAACATAAGAATCCGGTTAACCGTTTATTAATCGCCACATACCGACCTATTATTAACTTGGTACTACGCAGTCCAATGAAAGTAGTATTAGTGGGTTTGGTTGTTATGATGCTCGGCATGTGGCCAATGACACAGCTCGGCGGTGAGTTTATGCCGACGCTGGATGAAGGTGATTTGCTTTATATGCCATCGGCATTTCCTGCGGTATCTATTGGTAAGGCAGGCGAAATTCTGCAACAAACCAATAAATTGATTCGCACGGTTCCTGAAGTTGAGTCAGTCTTTGGTAAGGTCGGTCGTGCTGATACTGCCACCGATCCTGCGCCACTGACGATGATTGAAACGATCGTGCGTTTAAAACCTCGTGAAGAATGGCGTGAAGGGCTGACGCTTGATGGTTTAAAACAGAAATTGAATGAGGCCGTTAAGGTGCCGAGTATGGCAAACACTTGGGATCCACCGATCAAGATCCGTATCGATATGTTGTCAACAGGTATTAAAACACCTGTAGGTATTAAGGTTGCCGGTCCTGATCTGGAAGTCATTCAGGATATTGGTAAGCAAATTGAAAAGGCCTTAGCTCCTGTTGAAGGAACACAATCTGTTTATGCTGAACGTGTTGCGGGCGGACGTTATGTAACAGTGGATATCGATCGTCTTGCAAGTGCGCGTTTAGGACTTAATATAATGGATATTCAAGATGTTATCAGTACGGCTGTGGGTGGTCTGAATGTCACACAATCAGTAGAAGGTTTGGAACGTTACCCTGTGAATATTCGTTACCCGCAGGGCACGCGTAATTCGCTTGAGAAGATCCGTAATCTACCGTTGGTGACACCAATGGGTGCACACATTCCTTTATCGCAAGTCGCATCAATTAACATTGAAAGCGGTCCAGCGATGATTAAGAGTGAGAACGCACGCTTGAATGGTTGGATTTATGTGTCGATTCAAAATCGAGATATTGCTTCCTATGTTGCGGATGCGAAACGTGCGGTTGAAGAAAATGTTGTCTTGCCAGCAGGTTATTCCATTGGCTGGTCTGGGCAATATGAATATTTAGAACGTGCGATGAAGAAACTCAAAGTAGTTGGGCCTTTGACCTTAGCTATTATTATGTTGTTGTTGTATCTCAACTTCCGCAATTTCGTTGAAGTACTCATTATCATGGGCACATTGCCTGTGGCGTTAGCCGGCGGGGCATGGATACTTTATATTCTTGATTACAACTTGTCAGTTGCTGTTGGGGTCGGGTTTATCGCACTGTCTGGGGTCGCGGTTGAGATCGGGGTATTGATGTTGGTGTACCTCAATATTGCATATAACGAGCGCCACAATGAGGCAATGGATTTAGAACGTCCTATGACACTGGAAGAACTCAATGAGTCAGTTGTTGAAGGTGCGTTGTTACGTGTTCGCCCTATTATGATGACGGTGTCAGCGATTATTGCAGGTTTGTTACCTATCATGCTGGGTAGTGGTACCGGTGCAGAAGTGATGAGCCGTATTGCCGCACCCATGGTCGGTGGTATGGTGACGGCAACGTTATTAACCCTAGTGGTTATTCCTGCAGTATTTATCATTTGGAAACGTCGAGGCTTGAAATCGGCATCAGAAGTATGAGTAAGTTTATGCTTATCGTAGCAGCCAGCCTCGTGCTGGCTGCCTGTGATGCAGATGACGTCACTCAGCTTATGAATGCAGGTAAAGAGCCTCAGTCTACTTCTAGGAATATTGATGCCCAGCAACTTACACGCGGTGCGGTATTGTTTAAAAATAATTGTGCAGCCTGTCATGGCGAACAGGCACAAGGGAATGCGACATGGCAGAAACAAGATAAAGACGGCAAGTTCCCGCCACCACCCTTGAATGGAACGGGACATGCTTGGCATCATCCTACTGAAGTATTGAAATACACAATTAATAAGGGTACAGGAAAGATTGGCGGTAACATGCCCGCTTTTGCAGGTAAGATTTCAGATGCTGAAGTTGATGATATTTTGGTTTTTATACAAGCGAAATGGCCGGAGCCACTTTATGATGCATGGTATCAAAATAATCAGCGTGCAATAAAAGCAAGAAATAAATAATTTTTTATCAAAGTTGATTTAGATCATATTTTTTTGAACTTCTGATGAATATATTAGTCCTAACCTATGAACTTAATGAAGCAGATTGAAAGGTAAAATGAAGGAACGTAATAATAACAGTTGGATACATTTGGTTATGATCGTGATTATCGCGTTCATGCCTTTGCGTGTATTAACTGCTAATGCAGATTTTTCTGCTAGCGCGTCTTCTATATCGGTTCACCAAGTTGAAGCACATGATGTCGATCATCAAGATTGTAATATGGATGCATCATGTTTCACTGATTGTCAGGCAGGCACAACGCACTGCACCAGTACATCATTCGCTATTCCATCTTCTGGCAATGGTTTAGTTCTATTGTCTTCGTACGCTCTCTTTGTTACTAATGCCGAACATATACAAAGCATTAGTAATCGAAACCTTTTTCGCCCTCCTCGAAACATCGCATAAGGTTGGGGAAGTGCCATGTATGCATGGCAGGATGACTTCCTAACTACCAACCATCATTTTAGCAGTCAATAAATCCTGGGCTGCAAACATTTAAAAACTTTGTACCTGAATTTTTATGAATAGATTTAATTTATTCAGGTGCGTTTGTGCGAAAAAATTTCACCAGAAGGTGAAGAATTAGGAGAATTAACGTGAAAACAATTTATGCAACAATCCTTGGTTTAACATTGGTAAGTGGTAGTGCTTTCGCTGCGATGGATAGCAATATAATTGCAGATGATGATGCCGCTATCTTGAATATCGGTCAAAGCACGATTTCTGAAAATTGCTCAATGCACGATAGAACGCATGCTGCGTCAACACAGGTAATTGATGATGACCAAAGTATTGCTCAAACAGGAATACAAGGACGTCACATAGCGCACAGTGCGGATGTTGAAGCCGGATTATTTCTTGATGACGACTTACCTTTATAAGTTGTAAAAGTTGTAACCAAACAAATTATATTATTTTTTAGGAGAATTATTATGAAAACAATTTATGCAACAATCCTTGGTTTAACATTGGCAAGTAGTAGTGCATTCGCAGCCGTTGACACAAATACGATTGCGGATGATGATGCCTCTATTATTAATATCGGTCAGACGTATGCGCCAAATCGTCGCCATATGAATGAGCCTGCAGTAAAGGTAGTTGATGATGATGTAAGCATTGCTCAGGTAGGTATGAAAGGTCATCATATCGCTCATACTGCTGATGTAGAGTCGGAGTTGTTTTTACCGAACGATTTACCTTTGTAAATAGTCGTTAATAATAAGGCACTGTGATTTTATGAATCGCAGCGCCTTTTTTATCAAATAGAGGATATTTCGCTTCGTGGTTAGCAGTAAGTGATTTATCATAGGTGAATAGATTTTGTATTCAGAATGAGACATTTAGATAAATATTAAGGGCACATATTATGTATGGTTTTTCAGTAGTAGTGAATGATGATTTTTCAACAGCAATAACGCGAGTGACTGATGAATTGCAAAAAGAAGGTTTTGGCGTTTTAACAGAGATTGATGTTCAAGCGACCTTAAAAAAGAAACTTGATATAGACAAACGACCCTACACGATATTAGGCGCCTGTAACCCTGTGTTAGCGAATCAAGCGATTGATGCAGAACCTGATATTGGTTTGTTGCTTCCTTGCAATGTGCTTGTCCGTGAAGAGGAAAATGGATCGGTTACAGTCGCATTTATGGATCCCAGTGCTGTATTAACATTGGTCAAACGTGAAGGTATTGCTGAACTGGCAGGGCAAGTTAAAGAGAAGCTTGAACGGGTACGCGATGCATTGAAATAGTTGTTGTGACTTAGATGGATTCCATTTAAAAAGTGTGACAATGATACAGGTCAATGCAAATGATATGCATAACCTATATAAGTGACATTGTAGTAGTGTGTGCGGTATTAAAATTCAAATGACATGATTGGAGCAAGGTGAGATGAACCATTCAAAGAAATTTACACGGCATATGTTGGCAATTGCTCTTTCTTTATCCATTCCTAGTGTTGCATCGGCCGATGCAGCTTATGATGCGCTTAAACAACAAGTTGAACTAATGCAGAAGCAGCTTGAAGAATTGCAAAAGGCATTGAAGCAGCAACAAGTAAAAGTGCAGAAGGTAGAAGAAAACACTATCACACGGGCAGAAGCTAAAGAATTGGAACATCACGTTAATGCTGCTTCGGAGTGGAAAGACCCCAATACCCTAATTCATATGTCTGGTTATGCGGACATCGGTTATACGGATGCGCAGAACAAAGATGGCAGCTTTGTAGTGGGATCTTTCTCACCTATTTTTCATTTCCAATACAAAGACTTGTTTATGTTGGAGTCAGAACTTGAGTTTGAGGTTGAAGATGATGGCAGCACCAACGTTGCTATGGAGTATCTAACCATCGATTGGTTTGTGAATGATTATGTGGCATTAGTGGGTGGTAAGTTCTTGAGTCCATTAGGTCAATTTAGACAAAACTTGCATCCTTCTTGGATTAATAAACTCGCTTCTGCACCTCCTGGTTTTGGTCATGATGGAGCCGCACCGGTATCGGATACAGGCGTACAGGCTAGGGGCGGATTCCCGATAGGTAAGATGCGTGCAAATTATGCTGTTTTTATTAGTAATGGTCCCGAGTTAAACACTGAATGGAATGGTTCGGAGTTTGAGCTTGACGGTATTGATGCGGAAGGCAAGGGCGCTGATCGAGATGGTGAAAAAGTATGGGGTGGACGTTTTGGTATTTTACCTTTTGCAGGTTTAGAGCTTGGACTATCAGCCGCAACGGGTAAAGCTACTGTCACCAATGTGGAAGTAACTGCGGGAACGGCGCCTGCACTGGCTAATGAACAAGCACGTGATTATGACGTTTTTGGTATTGACGCTTTGTGGCAATACAAATTATTTGCACTGCGTAGCGAGTACGTAAAATCAAAAATTGGTCGCGCCACAACGGGGGCGAGTGCCTCTGATGGTGGTGAATGGACATCATGGTACACCCAAGCATCCTATTTGTTTCCAACGACTAAGTTTGAAGGTGTAACGCGCTATACGGACTTTGATTCACCCGCAGCGTCAAGGGATCAAAAGCAATGGGCATTTGGTCTTAATTATTTATTCGCCAGTAATGTGATTGGTAAAATCACCTACGAACTCAATGATGGTCAACAAGGGGCTATTTCAGATGACAATCGTTGGCTTGTTCAAATGGCCTACGGCTTCTAGGAGAATATAATGATGAATACTACGAATTACTCTTCAAAAAGCTTATTAGCGATAACGGTTATGTTATTCGCGTTGCCTTTTTCATCTTCTATATTGGCAGATGACCATACAAAACAAGGTGATTTTACGACGGGTGCTAATGTTTGGCGTGATAATTGTGGACGATGCCATAATATCCGTGATGCACGTGAACTACGTGATGATCAGTGGTACTCCACCGCGTTTCACATGCGTTTGAGAGGCGGTTTAACGGGGCAAGAAACACGAGATGTGATTGCTTTTTTAACGGCGTCGAATAAGCCACCGCGTAAAACTATTATCGCTGATACTAAGGCTGCATCTGTTTCTTCGGCATCAACAGTATCTAAGTTAAGCGGAGCCGATGTTTATAATCAAACCTGTATTGCTTGTCACGGCGCTGATGGAAAAGGCACCTTACCAGGAGCACCAGACTTTACGAGTTCGAATGGGCCATTGAAGCAAAATGATGATGTATTGGTTAAGCATGTTACGGAAGGTTTCCAAAGCCCTGGTTCGCCAATGGCAATGCCTGCTAAAGGCGGTAATACTGCTTTAACGGCTGCGGATATACAGGCAGTTGTGTCTTATCTACGTAAATTTAATAAATAACCTCATTATTTATTGTCACAAGTACACCAGCATGGTGGTTCTCACCATGCTGGTTTGATTTTAGTTCTCAAAAAAATGTTTAAATTTTTAAGTAATTGTTTCTAATATAGTTTCCTATTGATATTAATTTAAGTAAAACCTTGACCTATGCCTAAGGTATAGGTTGTATAGTCCATACAGTGGTTGATTATTTAGAGCAAGAGTTGCCCTAATAACGAGAGCTGAGAATGAACGAAAATATAGACAATCATCGGCGTAGACTCATTAAAGCAACAAGCTTGGTTGCTGGCGCAGGTCTTGTTACAGCCGCGATTCCATTTATTTCCTATATGAACCCTTCTGCACGAGCCTATGCTGGAGGTGCTCCTGTTCAGGTCGATATTAGTAAGTTAAAAGTTGGACAACAAATCACCGTAATATGGCAAAGAAAACCCGTTTGGATATTAAATCGGACACAGGAAAACTTAGATGATCTGAAATTAGACTCGTTACGTGAGCAGCTTAGCGATCCTGATTCGCTCGTCACAAGTCAACAACCTGATTATGCGAATGATTCTGCTCGCTCAATTCGTGAAAAATACTTAGTAGTTGTGGGGTTATGTACGCATTTAGGTTGTATTCCGACCTATCGCCCTGATCGCTCTCCTGATGATCTAGGTAAACTATGGGTAGGCGGTTACTATTGCCCGTGTCATGGATCAAAGTATGATTTGTCAGGGCGCGTATTTAAACATATGCCAGCGCCGATTAATTTATTAGTGCCTAAGTATCATTATTTGTCTGATACGGAAATATTGATTGGAGAAGATTCACACGAGTAGTTGAACAGCCGGTGATGGGTAAATTTATTTTACCAATTGTTATGGTTAACGATTGAATTTCGAGGATATATGAAATGTTAACAGTCACGGAATTAGCGAATGAAAGTGGTACTACGGCTCATGCAGTGCGATATTACACTCGCCTAGGATTGCTAAGACCGGAACGAAATCCTGATAATGGTTATCGTTTATATCAATATACTGAAGTTCAATGGTTGCGTTTTGTTCGGCAAGCAAAGCAACTGGGCTATACCTTAAGTGAAATACGAGAAATTATGCATGACTCGGATCAAGGTAAATCTCCTTGCCCACGAGTGAGAGAAATTCTGAAACGGCGCATTGAAGAAAATAGAGAACAGCTTGATTCATTAATGGATTTACAGAAACGGATGGAACAAGCATTGATAAAATGGGATACGATGCCAGATGGTGTGCCAGATGGGCATTCTGTTTGTCATCTTATTGAACTACCTGTTTCGTAAAAAAGGTTAATTAAATATTTAAAGAAGATAGGAGAAAAAAATGGATGTCATGATTATTGCAACGAATGGTTGCAGCCATTGTACGAATTTATCTAAAGAACTAGATGATTTGGGTGTGGAGCATAAACTTGTTTATGCGGAAGATGAAGCTGAATTATGTGAAAAACTAGCGATTAGACATTCTCCAAATCTTATCGTTGATGGTGAAGTTGTTTTCAGAAAACAACCTACCGAACATGAATTACGTGAATTGTTTAACAGCTAAATTTTAGGAGTAACAGGCATGTCAGAAAATAAAACGAATAATTTGACGGATCCCGTTTGCGGGATGTCAGTGACTGAAGCAACAGAACATCATTTAGAGCATCATGGCGAAGAGTATTTATTTTGTAGTGAGTCATGTCTGAACAAATTTAGTGTAAATCCAGAAGAATATATTAAAAAAGAAACTTCAAGTAGTTGTTGTGGACATTCGCACGATAATGAAGCCGATGATACGGATCCTGTTTGCGGAATGAGTGTGACATCTGACTCAGAACATCACCTAACGCATAAAGGAAAAGATTGGTATTTTTGTAGTGCGCATTGTGCTGAAAAATTTCAAGTGAATCCTGAACAATACGAAAATAAAGATGCCAATGTTGTTGAAGAGCTCGATGTACCCGAAGGCACCATGTTCACCTGTCCAATGGATCCTGAAATTATTCAAGAAGGCCCTGGTACTTGCCCAAAGTGCGGCATGGCACTAGAACCTATG
>VAPL010425266.1_pt1 | contig 15944 bp, 19 predicted proteins | sample 3395061 | NCBI WGS metagenome assembly VAPL01 (sample SAMN08290444, study PRJNA428436) | hydrothermal vent metagenome | isolation source: Deep-sea hydrothermal vent chimney 2 | place: Pacific Ocean: Juan De Fuca Ridge | depth 2182 m m | reverse complement strand
ATACAGAGGTTGAATCTGTAAATAAGAAAAGAGTTAAAAATGACGTATTTTTTTCTATCGAAACAAACAACGGGACATTTGAAGCAGAAAATGTCGTTATAGCCACTGGCGGACTTGCTTCACCTAAGACAGGCTCTACTGGTGACGGGTTTAGGTTCCTTAAAGAACTTGGACATAATGTGAGCAAGCCGAGTTCAAATGTGGTACCACTAAAAACAAAAGAAAAATGGGTACACTCTCTATCTGGAACCTCGCTACCTCACATGAAAATTAGCTTTTCTCAAGATGATAAAGTAAAAATTAAAAAGATCGGCACCGTCCTATTCACTCACTTTGGAGTCTCGGGGCCACTCATTTTAAACTCTTCTCATGAAGTGAAAGACCTGTTACTCGGAGGGTCCGTGATTGCGTCTATTGACCTCTTCCCTGACACAAACGAAGGAGAGCTCGATAAAACACTCTTAGATCTATTCGAAAAGAATAAAAATAAGAAAGCAAAAAACATCCTACCAGAGCTTATTCCTGCAAACGTTGCTGAAATTGTTCTCTCTTTTAGGAAAATAAGGCTTCTTGAAACAAGTGTTAATTCGATTACTAAGGAAGAACGAAAAAGGCTCGTTAAAAGAATGAAGGATTTAACCTTTGAGATAAGTGGAGCACTTGGTTTCGATAAAGCTGTATTAACCGACGGTGGAGTTGATCTTAATGAAGTGAACTTTAAAAACATGAGCTCTAAATTACACCCAAACCTATACCTGCTTGGGGATGTTTTAAATATAAACCGACCCTCTGGAGGCTTCTCTTTACAGCTGTGTTGGACAACTGGATTCGTCGCCGGTTCAGACATAGGAGCACGTGCATCTAAATCAAATACGTAACCCGAGAACGCTCCCCTGTTCAAAGTCCAATCTTGGACACTACACCGCAAAAGAATCAACACCTTTGAAACACTTCCAGAGGAGTCTTGTAGTTAATACCCATGTGAGTTCTCTCAGTATTATAGTAGTTTAAATATTTTGGGAGCACTTTTACCCCTTACTTATTTCGGTTAAGATTACTGATTGGACAGGAAAAAAGTATTCTGTCATGGTTGACGCCAGACTCTGTCTGCATAAAAAGACAGGGCAAGCATTGGGTTGGGTTAAAATGGGCGTCGACTCACCAAAAGAGTCCTGTGGTGACATTGAAACAACTATTAAATTCCTCGTGGATGAAATCTTGATACTCCTTGAAGCCCAAGTTGTATCTCTTGGTATATTTTGATCGTGAAGTCACAATATATCGAACTTAGTCGTACCTCTGCACAGCACGTGCTTCTTTTTTTTAATATTTACACCGATACATACCAATCCGAACCACTTAGAAACTAGGGTTTTCCAATGGTCCCGATGGACGGTTTTGCCTCATGTGCCCTGGAGATGCATGTGATGTTTCTATTTATCCTGACCAAATTTATGGTGATGCACTCGGAACAAAGTCAGTGCGGTTTGCTTGTCATAATCTAGATTCCGCAGCACAACAAATAACGCTTATTGCTGGTATCGCAAAGCTCTGCGAGCTTGCACGTAACGACTAATAATCACAAGTCCCGAAGGAGTCCTTCTTCTCTCGGGGCTTCTTTTTTTTCAATTTACTTAAATAAGTTATAGGTCATATTGTGGTTGATGTAATGGTATACTCATATCAATGACCGAAACTGTCCTTAAAAAAGAAGCATCAGCGCTGACTAAATATGTACGTTTAACCGACTATCTTTCGGTGGCACAAATTTTTTTACGCAATAATTTCTTCCTTAATGAAGAACTGACTAAAGAACATATAAAACACAGACTTTTGGGACATTGGGGTACATGTCCTGGTATTAATTTTGTGTATGCAAACATTAACCGATTAATAAACAAAACAGAAAATGATTTCCTTTTTGTTGTAGGTCCTGGACATGGATTTCCAGCATTTCAAGCAAACTTATTTGTTGAGAGATCACTCACTAAAGTATATCCTGACAAAAACCCATACACGCTTGAAGGAATTGAGGATATGTGTAGAGATTTTTCAATACCGTATGGTTACCCATCACACCTAAACCCACAAGCTCCAGGTATAGTGCTAGAAGGTGGAGAATTAGGCTACTCTCTATCCGTTTCGTACGGCACAGTGTTAGATAATCCAAACTTGATAACTGTATGTATTATAGGGGACGGAGAAGCTGAAACAGGACCACTCGCAGCAAGCTGGAATGCGAATCGGTTTATAAACCCGTCAAATAATGGTGATGGAGTAGTGCTCCCAGTATTACATCTAAATGGTTATAAAATCTCTGGCCCAACAGTGTTTGGCAGAATGAAAGACACGGAAATACGAAAGTTTTTTGAAGGGCTTGGCTATCATCCATACTTTATTGATTACACAATAGATGAGGATATTTACAAACAAGGTATAAGAGTATTTGACGAAGCTTACAAACATATACAATCAATAAAAAAGACCAACGATTCAGCTCCTCCTATGTGGCCTATAATAATATTAAAGACTCAAAAAGGAATCGGTGCTCCTAAAGAAATTGATGGTGAAAAAATAGTAGGAAATCATCTTTCACATCAAATAGTATTTAATGATTTACATAATAATCTAGAACAAATGAAGATGCTCGAAGATTGGATGAAATCGTATAATATAGATGAATTAATTTCTTTTAAAAAAGACGGCAGTATCGTACTGGATAAAGAAATAACTGAACTTATTCCAAAAGAAGGTCGTGCTGTTGGTGTATCTACACACGCAAACGGCAGTAGTGTAAAAGAATTAAATTCACCTAATATATCAGAGTCATTCTGTGATTTTGAAAAGAAAAGTTGTATTACAACAGATTCAATGCAAACCGCTGGTGAATATATAGCACAAGTATTTGATAAAAATAAGAATGAAAAGAATTTTAGACTATTCAGCCCTGATGAAACTTACTCTAATCATTTACATCCAGTTTTTAAGGAAACATCACGCGTATGGCAGTGGCCTATAGAAGAATGGGACAAGGATATGTCACGAGACGGGAGAGTAATAGAATTACTTTCTGAACATACATTATTCGGGATGCTTTGGGGATACACTATGACAGGAAGATATGGAATCTTTGCAACATATGAAGCGTTCGCTCAAATTGTCGCTTCAATGGCTGATCAATATGCAAAATTTATAAAGATTGCAAAACGAGTAAAATTTCGTAAACCCCTGCCAGGACTTACTGTTATACTGTCTTCCCTTCTAGAAAGACAAGACCATAATGGGTTCTCACACCAAAACCCATCTTTCATCGCAAGTATGCTAGACCGTGACTTAGATATTGTAAATTTATACTTTCCAGCAGATAAAAATTTAATGCTAGCTTCAGTTAATGAAACATTAAAATCAAAGAATTCTTTAAATGTAATTGTTTGTGGTAAAAAAATGAAACGAAATTGGCTTTCACTAGAAGAAGTGCTAAAACAAACTCGAGAAGGAATTATGACTTGGAATTTTTTATCAGATGATAATCCAGATTTAGTTGTAGTTACGTGTGGAGATTATGTAACAGAAGAAGCAGTAATAGGAGTAAAACTTTTCCGAGAATATATTTCAAATATAAAGATTAGATTCGTAAATATACTTCGTCTTGATATGCTAGCTGAAGCTGGTGAAAATTTGAATAAGAAAGATAAATTTGAAGAATACATAACCAAAGATAAACCTATTGTATTTAATTTTCATGGATACCCAGCTACTATTAAAAAGCTTTTGTTTAATCATCATGTTTCTAAAAGAATTATTATAAATGGTTACGAAGAAGAGGGTTCTACGACTTCTCCATTTGATATGAAATCTCGTAATGGCTTGTCACGTTTTCATCTTGTAAAAGACCTGTCTTTGCTAGCTCATTCAGAAAAATTAATATCAGCTGAGCAACTTCATGACATCACAGGCAAAATGGATGCTAAGCTTGCATGGGAAAAAGAATATATAAAAGAACACTCAGTGGACCCGGATGAAATCCGTAACTGGGAAATTTAATCTGTAAATAAAGATAATATGTCAATATTAATTATAAATCCCGGATCTACCGCAGTTAAATACACACTATTTGATGAATCAGGAGTAGTTTTAGATAAAAAAAAGTTTGAAAACTTAGACGAACAATTTAATGAACAGAAGGAATGGCTGTCTAAATTAACAAACGTAGGGAAAATCGGTATCCGTATTGTTCACGCCGGCAATCTTACAAAACCTACCATGATTGATGAGAAAGTTATCAAACAAATTACTACATTTAAACAATTTGCTCCTATACATAACAAAATAGCTTTAGAAGTAATATCTCTTATAAGAGAAATCCTAAAAGATGTACCAATGGTGACAGTATTTGATACGGCTTTCCATACACAGATACCAAAATATGCGAGCACGTATCCAATCCCTCATAATCTAACAAAGAAATATAGTATACGTAAATATGGTTTTCATGGTATCGCATTGAAATCAGTCTTAGAGCAAGTAGATAATGAATTCGAAAAAAGTGGTGCTACTAAACCTAGACGGGTAATACTTGCACACCTTGGAGGTGGATCTACTATAGCTGCTGTACAAGATGGAGTCAGTCTAGACACCACAATGGGACTAACTCCTCTAGATGGAATAATGATGAAGACAAGAAGCGGTAGTGTTGACCCCGACTTACCAAAGATTTTAACTAAACTTACAGGTAAAAATATTGATGAAATATCAGATATTTTAAATACGCAGTCTGGATTCTTTGGTATTACAGATAGTGGTGATATAAAAGATATAATTGAAAAAGCTCAACATGAAGATGGACCTGAAAGACTAGCCTTCGACATCTTTGTACACCAAATTATTAAACAAATCTTTGCTTACTATGGTGTCCTACAAGGCTGTGATGCTCTAGTATTTTCTGGTGGGATAGGAGCAAACAACACATATTTAAGAGAAATAATCACTGATAAGATAACTCTCTTAATTAATCAAAATAAGATATTTACTTTTAAGTCTGATGAAGCAGGGGAAATCTTTAAAACTGTGCTCAAATTAAAAAGCTCTACTGATAGAAAATAAATGTAAAGCTGAGTCTTTCAACGGATTGGTGCTTTTTTGATCGTCTTTTTAGTAATCATTCATGTGTTTTTTACTTGAACGCATCAGCCTGCAAAAGCAACCTGTAAAGGTTCACTTTTGTAAGCTGTTTCTGTTTTTAAGCAAACTAATTTGACGTAAACATTTCTATAATCTAAACACCTAATCTAAAGTGTCTATATCCCTCCTTTACAAAATAGGAAAACGTCCTACACATGTATGCAGGGCGTTTTTTATTTTTTTTAATATTTTTAAGCTTCGTGATACAATACATTCTAATGGAACACTCACATTTAGCTAAATTCCTTACAGTACAAAATGTACTTTTCTTTGGGCTTTTATCTTTTGCCACGATAGTATTCGTTTGGCTTATCCAAGATTTTATTATGCCTATTTTCTGGGCTGTTATACTAGCTATTGTATTTAACCCTGTACAAAAGAAGTGGTTAACTGTTTTTAAAAATAAAACACTCTCTTCTCTTCTTTCACTGCTTACTATTATCGTTGTCTTATTTATACCTCTCTGGACTGTTGGGGGGCTCGTAGTTCAAGAATCTCTGCAAGTCTACAACCGCATATCAAACGAATCTATTGAATCTTCACAAACTAACCTAGTAAATAAGACTGTTATAGCCCTTAGCTACTTTGAGCGTTATGGGATACAGCAGGATACTGTTAAGGAAAAACTTACTTCCCTAGTTCAATCCACAAGTGGCTGGTTCGCTAGGCAGGCTGTTGTATTTGGACAGGCAACATTTTCCGTACTTATTAGTTTTTTCTTGATGATTTATATTTTATTTTTCTTACTTCGTGATGGTCCGTCGATAGGACGTACGATTTCCCACATTCTTCCGCTTGGCGATGAACGAGAACAAGGTCTATTTAAAAACTTTGAGATTATCATCCGGTCAATATTTAAAGGCACTCTTGTGATAGCTGTACTGCAAGGATCCATTGGCGGGGTGTTGTTTTGGATTGCTGGAATAGAAGGAGTCCTGCTTTGGACTGTCGTTATGATGATGTTTTCAATTATACCTGCCATTGGTCCAACTATTATTTGGTTTCCTGCTGGAGTTGTACTTTTGCTCACAGGCGCGGTATGGCAAGGAGTTCTTGTGCTGGCTGGAGGCTTTATTATTATAAGCTTGATAGACAACATATTACGTCCAATACTAGTTGGTCGTGATGCTAAGATTCCTGACGCTATTGTTCTCATTTCCACGCTTGGTGGGCTTACTTTGTTTGGAATAACTGGATTTATTATAGGTCCAATCATCGCTGGATTCTTCCTTTCTATGTGGAAGATATTTGAGGTAGATTATAGAGAAGACCTTGAAATACAGGGGTAGAATATGGTATACTGCGCCCTGTAACTAACATAAGTTTTGAATAAGTACATACGTATTAATGAGAATATAAGAGCTAAAGAGCTTAGAGTGTTAGGCGCCGATGGCGCCGCTTTAGGTGTTCTATCTCTTGAAGATGCGCTTTCCAAGACAAATGAGTTGGGGCTCGATTTAATCGAAATATCCCCAATGGCAAAGCCACCAGTTGCAAAAATAATGGACTATGGTAAGTTTCAGTACGAGCTTAAAAAGAAGCAGAAGGAAATAAAGGCTAAATCTCACACTACTGAGACTAAGTCAGCTCAAGTAAAGATTGGAACTGGAGAAAATGACCTTAATCTAAAGGCTCGTAGAGTATCAGGATGGCTCAATGAAGGACATCGTGTGAAGATAGACCTCTTCTTATGGGGACGCTATAAATACATGGAGTTTAGCTTTCTAAAGGAAAGACTAGAAAGGTTCCTTAACCTTATAACAGAAGATTATAAGGTAGCCGATAAAATACGAAAGAGCCCAAAAGGTCTTACTGTGGTACTAGAGAGAAACAAAGGAGGCAGTAAAGATGTAGACCAAAAAGAGATAAAGAGTCCGACAACTGGCGAAAAAAAATAATATGAAGACAAACAAATCATTTACAAAACGATTAAAGGTAACCAAGAACGGTAAGGTTCTTGCGCGTACCCCTGGTCAGAACCATTTTAATGCTAAAGAATCTTCAAAACGACGACTTAAAAAGAAGAGAACTAACCTTATTAAGATTTCAGCAAAAATTAAAAGTCAATTTATGCCACACGCATAATACTTAATTACTAAATATCATGGCACGAGTTAAACGAGGAACAACTAAATCAAAAAGCAGAGGGTACACCTTAGAGCAAACAAAAGGATATCGTTTTGGACGTTCTACAAAAAAGAGCATGGCATACGATGCTATCAAGCATGCTGGAGAAAATGCTTTTGGTCATAGAAAAGACAAGAAAGGAGACTTCAGACGACTTTGGACTGTGCGTATCAACGCTGCGGTTCGAGCGCTCAACTTCCCTTCTTACAGTAGGTTTATATATGCACTTGGTAAGAAAGAAATCGGACTTGATCGAAAAGTACTTTCACAGATTGCAAAGGATCGACCTGAGACTTTCTCTCGAATCGTTGAACAAGCTAAGTAAAACTTACACACTAGGCGCACTTCTTCGTTACTGCGTGAAAAATATCAGTCACCATATTGTGCATATGATTTCTTCTATTTTCCACTTGCGCCTTGAATTGCATCCAAGTGTGTAAGTTTTAATAGAAACAAACAATATATTATTGAAAAACACGCCATACGGCGTGTGTTTTTGTTTAAATCTGAATGTCTTGCAAACCTAAATATACGTAATATTACTTAGGTGTCCAACACCTAAGTAGGTTAAATATCAAGATCTGCTACTTCCCCGCGCTCTGGCGCGTAGGCATCTACTTCAAGATAATCGCGGAGTCTTTGTACTAAGAATAAAGATGATTTTGGTTCACCCATTGCTACAAAAACTTTCTTTAGAGAACTCTGCGAGCTTTCAACAAACTCAATTAAATTGTCTGAGTCCTTATGTGCAGAGAAACCATATATCATTCTCACCTCTGCTTTAATCTTTACCGTCTCATCATTAATAATCACTTCTTTAGCGCCATCTTGGATTAATCTGCCTAACGTACCGACAGCTTGATATCCTACAAGAAGTAACATGTTTTTTGCATTACCTAAATAATGTTTCTCATGATGAAGAATTCTGCCACCAGAAGACATCCCCGAGCCGGCAATAATTATCTTCGGGTCTGGCGCTTTTAATATCGCTTTCGACTCTGAGACGTTTTTTGTGTCTTTAAATAGAGGGAAATCAAAAATATCGTCCCCTGCTTTAATTTCTGCTCGAACTTCTTTATTAAACAAATGAGTATATCTCTTGAAAATGTCAGTCACTTTAATAGCGAGTGGTGAATCAAGGAACACAGGAATTTTCGGCAGTACCTTGTCTTCGACAAAATTATTTATTAAGTACAACAACAGCTGTGTACGCTCCATTGAGAAAGCAGGGATCATAAGAGTACCTCCTCTTGCTGACACATCTTCGATAGCTTTCTTTAACAACTCTTCCCGTTGTTCTCTGTTTTCGTGATTTCTGTCTCCATAGACACTCTCGATAACAATGTAGTCTGCATCGTCTACTACTTCTGTATCGCGAAGCAAGGGCGCTGGTGAATTACCCAAGTCCCCTGTAAACACTATTTTTCTCCCTTTATATGTAAACTCAATCATCGCTGAGCCGAGAATATGTCCAGCATCCTTAAGAAAAACTGAGATGTCTGAGGTAAGCGATTCGTCTTTGTGATAGTCTATCTCTCTCCATAGAGATAGGGCTTTTGCTACATCATCTGCGCTGTATAATGGCTCTGTCCCGCTGTTTTTAGCCTCACGAGCAAGAATCCTTACAGAGTCTGCAAACATAGTCTCTGACAAATCTTTCGTGGCAGGTGTTGAATATATAATTCCATTAAAACCTTCTTTTACTAACTTTGGTATAAGTCCTATATGGTCAGCATGTGCATGTGTTGCAAATAAATAATCTACACTCGATGCGTCATATACAAATGGTTCATGGTTAAACTCACTACTATATTTCTCCCCCTGCGTTAGTCCGCAGTCTATAAGTATCTTTGTGCCACCTAATACTAAAAGGAAGTTAGACCCTGTTACTGTACCCGCCCCACCGTAAAATGTAATTGTGTTTTTATTCTCCATGATCTTTTTCTTTAGATAAAAATAATTTTATAAATATAAATACTGCTGTTGATGTTCCTAAGAAACCCATACCTAAATCAGTTATAGTATCGCTAACATAATTTTCTTCAATTGGTATTCCTGCAAGGACTTCAAACACTTCCCAACCAACTCCAATAAATACAAATGCCCCGCCTGCAATAATAACTATGTTTTGTATACTTTTGTCTACTCTTATATATCCTGATTCAAAAAAGAACCACAGGGACATAAGTCCAACGAAGATACCCCCTAGAAAATGCATCATGATGTCAAACCACGGATACAACCAATACAAGAAAAACTCCAACGCAATAATATGAAGTACCGCGATACATGCTAGAAGTATTGCCCATGAAATGAATAATGGATGCTTGTGCATAACAGTCTCAGTATATCAAATATACATAATCAAAAAACCACTCAAGCAAATTGAGTGATCCTTTGATAAGGGAACGAAAGTACTCGCTCAGTAAATGAAGGTGGGTGTTTTCAGCGATACACCGTGTTGTGTGTATACTTAATACATTCAAACTTCCCTGAACAAGTAACTAAGTGAACAATACTTTCGTTACCTTGCTTGTATTATACTCCTGCAATAAGACGTTCGCAATATAAAGGATCCTCAGCCTAAAAGCACGAAGTATTGAACCCATATTAGCTCCTCGGCTCGGAAATGCAAAAGCTACGCTTTCCCGTTTCTCTCGCTCTACGTCGCTAATAAAAAATACCACAGGTACTTGGGCATTTTTTATGGCTTATATTAAGTTTAATTTTTACTCAAGAATCCCATCCAATTCTACATTGTATATAATTTCTTCTTGAACAAGACGATAATTAATCAATTCACTGTCTTCAAACCAATGTTTAATTTCATTCTCCGCTTCACTAACTGAGCCTGATGCGTGGATAACATTTCGTACAGCTCGCCCATCTTCGTCTGCCATACGATATGAGTCTAAAACATAATCCCCTCTAATAGTACCTACATCTGACGTAAGCGGTTCTGTGCCACCAACAAGTTTTCTCACTAACTCAACACTATGTGCTCCTTGCCACACCATAATAATTACAGGGCCGGACGTCATATATTTCTTTAAATTTTCTAGAATCTTTGCTGTAACTTCAAGGGGGTCAGTTGATGGAGGTGTAAGCCCCCTTTTTTTATATGCCTCAATTGACTTCTCACCTGTCACAGTACGCCACTGCGGATCAAGTGTATAGTGTTCTTCTACATGACCAGCCTCAGGAACTTGTATTTTGAGACCTACAAGTTTTAATCCAACTCTCTCGTGCCGTGCTATTACTTCTCCAATAAGTGAGCGTTGCACTCCATCTGGTTTGATAATAACAAGAGTCCTCTCTTTGCTGTGTTTTGACATAATAAATAGATTTTAGCCGAAAGCTATTAATAAATTACTAAATAATTAAAAGATTAGTACGCACAATTATACGCTATTAGTATTATGGCGCAATCTTCTTGAATAAACGCTTTATATAAGCTAATATGAAAATGGAAAAGGAGGTGATTTTAATGAAACTAAACAACATTGGTTGCGGATCGCTTGATATCAATCCATATAAAAGCGACTAGTTACAACGGCCATATAATTCCTCGAAGGGATTATATGGCCTAATCTTTTCTTTCTATTTTATAAACTTCTAACTTTCTAGCTCGCTTTAAACTTCCGTAAAAATTTCCGGTCCGTCTTTAGTTATAACAAGAGTGTGTTCAAAGTGCGCACTTAATGACCCGTCTGCTGTTCTGACAGTAAACCCGTCATCCTCAAAAATAACTTCTTCGCTTCCTATGTTAAACATTGGCTCTATCGCGATAACCATACCTTCTTTTAAGACATCCCCCTCTCCAGCCTTGCCGTAGTTTGGGATAGATGGCTCTTCATGAACTTTATTACCCACTCCGTGCCCACACAGCTCGCGCACTATCCCATATTTATATGGTTTTACATATGTTTCTATTGCGTGCCCTATATCTCCTACGGTATTCCCTATCCTCGCCTGCTCTATACCTATATATAAGGCCTCTCTGGTCACTTGTATGAGCTTTGTGGCTTCTTTGCTTACATTACCAACAGGTACGGTTATGCCACTGTCTACTATATATTTGCCATGAACTAGCGTAGTATCAAGACCTATAATATCCCCCTCTTGAAGTACGGTGTTTTGCTCAGTCGGAATACCGTGCACAACAATATCGTTAACCGCTATGCACAATGTGGCTGGATATGCTCGAGGTGCTCCCTGTGGCTTGTATCCTAAAAGGGCTGGCTTGTCTCCATATTCGTCCATCATCTCTTTTGCTTTTTCATCTAACGACGCAACTGACACTCCTGGTTTTGCTAAACCCGCAAGTGTTTTAAGTATTGTTCCTAAGTGTTCTCCTGCTGTGCGTAATGCTTCTTTATCTTCCTCATGTGCTAACATACTGTTATGAATTAGGAATAATGAATTAAGAATTAAGAATTAAGCAAAAATTGAAAAATTAAATGCTTAGTCTTTGTAAAATTTCTTGGTGTACCTCATCTATACTTTGCTCTCCATTGATTTCAGTATACTTTCCAACTGATTTGAAAAAATTTATTGCTGGTAATGTATGTGCGTCATATTCTTTAATACGCACCGGAATATCTTCAGGGTCATCATCTTCTCTAGATTCTGTATTGCGACGGAGTGTCAGCCGTTTAGTGATTTCTTCTTCATCCACCGAAACATCGAGAACTTTGTAGTCACGATCAAGCCATCCCATAACTTCGTCAAACATTTTTGCTTCCTCTTCTTTTCTCCCAATTCCTTCAAAAATTATCCCCTCTGTATCATCTATATTTAAAATTACTTCTTGAAATAAATAGGCCGAGAGCCAATAGGGACCTAGGTGCCCTCCATCTATGATTTCTTTTATCTTTTTACCAAATATGTTCTCCTGTGTAGCTATCTCACGGTATCGGTTCCCAGGAGAAAAAAATCTAAAACCTGTTTTTTTAGAAAGTAATTTTGCTTGTGCGGACTTCCCTGAACCAGGACGCCCTGTTATGACAAATGTATTTAACATGATATCTAGTATACCTTATTCATCTCCACTGTTTAAAAATTGAACGCCAAACGAAGGGACATAAACTCATTAAATTGATTCAGGGCGAGAAAGTAAGAAAAAAGTTTTTGAGCCGTATGAACATACGGTGAGAAAACTTTTTTCGTAACTGACGAAGCTCTGGGTCAATTTTAGGAGTTTTAGCAAATTTTGGAGTCTTAATATTCACGCATTGCAATCTGTGCATCAATCTTTTTAACCAAGTCGAGAACTACTGATACCGCAATCAAAAGCGCTGTACCACCAATAGCAAGCGCTGTTATGCCCGTAATTGCTTGCATACCAAGAGGTAATACTGCGATACATCCTAAGAATAAAGCGCCTACTAATGTTAACCGAGTGAGTATTTTAGCTATATATGTTGAGGTCATATTACCTGGACGAACACCTGGAATAAACGCTCCACTCTTTTGAAGATTTTTAGAAATTGTGTCTGGATCAAACGTAACTGCTGTATAAAAATATGTAAACATGAATACGAGTAAGAAATACAGTATCGCGTAGACAAGCTGATTTGAAAGCCCCGTGACTATTGCAGAAGATACTGAGCTTACTATTGCTATATTAAGGTTAGCTAAGAATGTAAAAATCATCTGTGGAAATAGGAGTATTGATAGTGCGAAGATAATTGGAATAACACCAGCCTGATTAACTCGAATAGGAAGGTATGTTGAGATGCCGCCATATACTTTTGCTCCTCGTACACGACGAGCATACGTAATCGGTATCGGCCTCTCTGCTTCTGTGACAACTACAACACCTGCTGTAATCAATATACCCACGAGAATAAATCCTATATACAAAGGAAGTTGAACGATATCAAATGAAAATGCCAACTGGCTTATGGTCGTTGGTAGACTTGCTACAATACCTGCAAATATAATAAGTGAGACTCCGTTGCCTATACCAAACTCTGAAATAAGCTCACCAATCCACATTAAGAATATAGAACCAGCTGCGATAACCATAACGTTGGTTACAGTGCTTATAAGACCAGAGTCAATAATAATACCTTGTCGTTGTAATAATACGTAGAAACTAAACCCTTGAACAAAGGCAAGTGGTATTGTCAGTAATCGTGAATATTGTGAAAATTTCTTCCGCCCTGCCTCACCGTCTTCTTGATACATCGCCTTAAGCTTAGGTGACATAATAGTAAGTAATTGCATAATAATGGACGCTGTAATATATGGCCCTACTCCAAGCATAACGATAGAAAGGTTTGCCAACCCACCTCCTGAGAAAATATTAAGAAGTCCTAAAAACTGATTGTTTGCAAAAAAGTTTTCAAGTTGAAGAATATCAACACCTGGAATTGGGATTGCAGCAAGTGCTCGGAATATTAGAAGTGCAAAAATTACAAAAAGTAATCTCTTACGTAGGGTGCTGTCTTTTATAACTAGTCTTACTTTATTTAAAAATGAAGAAAACATGATTTTTATATCTTTATTTTATACTTCCACCTGCTTTTTCTATCGCCTCTTTTGCAGTCTTTGAGACAAGACACTCTTCAATTGATACTTTCTTGGAAATAGATCCTAGACCAAGAATTTTTACTTTAGGCATCTTACCATCTACACGAGAAACAATGTTCTTATCAAACAAAACAGTTGGGGTAACTACCTCACCGTCTGAGAATGTCGCCTCTAAAATAGCTAGATTTACTGGTGTAGGTTTAACAACAGAACTATTAATTGTTCGAGCTCTGTTCTTGCCGTGTCCACGTAGCTTTGGAAGCCTTTTGATTATATCTCGCCATTCTGGGCGAAGTGAATGTCCGGCACGCGCTTTTTGACCCTTGTGTCCACGTCCAGATGTTTTACCTCGAAGACCACCGCGACCAATTCGCTTTTTTGTTATTCGTTTTGTCTTTTGTTTTAAATCGTTTAATTGCATGTTTTTAGTTTTCAACTTTCAATTGTTTAAGCGCATTGATGGTAGCTTGTGCATTATTAAGCTTGTTCTTGCTTCGTGAGAAAATCTTTGCTGTTACATCTTTGATTCCTGCAAGCTCGAGAATTGTCCTTACTGAACTACCTGCAACAAGACCTCGTCCTTTCGCCGGAATTATCTGAATAACAGATGCACCGTACTTCATGTTTACGTCATGAGCAATACTCATTTCTTTCGTAGTATTTATCTTAATCATGTTTTTCTTTGCTTGTCGGATAGCCTTCTCAATCGCAAGTGCTGTGTCTGTTGCCTTGCCAGTACCTATTCCAACACGCCCCTTCTGATCTCCTAGAACCATTGCTACTGAAAAACCAAAACGTCGCCCACCTGCCATAACACGAGTAACTCGGCGGATACTGATGATCTTTTGAGTGAACTCTGAACGAGCTCTATCTTGTCTACGAACTATTCTACGAGTATTTTTCCTGAAGCCTGTGTTTCTTGCAGGAGTACTTGCAGGAGGCTTATCTGTACTCGTAGATGTTGCTGGTGTCTTTGGTGTTACATCGCTCTTTGGTTCAGTCGTTTTCTTTTGTAGTGTTTCTTCTGTCATATGTATTAAAAATTATATTAAAACTTTAACCCGCCTTCTCTTGCGCTGTCAGCAAGTGCTTTAATGTTCCCTGTGTATAGAAATCCTCCTCTATCAAATACGACCTTCTCTATTTTTTTACCTTTTACGTCTTGTGCAATCTTCTTTCCCACCTCTACTGCTTTGTCTTTAAGAGTTCCTTTTTTAAAATCTGTAGTGGAAGAAGATGCGATAGTCTCACCCTTTTCATCATTAATAACCTGCGCAGTAATACGTGTATTAGACTTGAATACAGACAACCGTGGAGTGGTATCTGTGCCGGAAATCTTCGCTCGTACGCGATTATGTCTCCTTTGTCGTCTTATTTTTTTTATATTACTTAACATATTTTTTATTCTACTATTCTTATCCTACAGTCTTCTTACCTTGTTTTCGGCGAACTATTTCATCTTCATATCGTATTCCCTTACCTTTGTAAGGCTCTGGTCTCTTTACGTCTCGAATCTCTGCAGTAAATTGTCCAACTATTTGTTTATCAGAACCTGATATTGATATGTTGTTTTTTTCAACAACAACATTGATTCCTTCTGGAAGAGTAAGAATTACTGGATGAGAAAAACCTACTATAAGCTCTAGATTCTTTCCGGAAAGATTTACTTTATATCCAATTCCTTCTACGATAAGCTTTTTTTCGAATACCTTGTTTACTCCCTCTATCATGCTCTTTATGTGAGAAGCATATGTTCCCCACAAAGCTCTTGCTTGTATCGTATTACTAACAGGGGAAACTACTACTTCGTTGTTATCAACGCTCACTGTAATAGCTTCATGAAGATCTTTTGTAAGTTCTCCAAGAGGACCCTTCACAGAAACAGAATTACCAGAAACAGTTACTTCTGTCTTTTCTGGAATACTTATTTTTTGTTTACCTATACGTGACATATCTGTTTACCAAATTTTAAACAACGCTTCACCTCCAACGTTTTCTTTCTTAGCCTCCTTGTCTGTCAAAATACCCTTTGGTGTTGAAAGGATAAGAGAGCCTCTTCCATACTTTACTGGCTGTATATCTTTAGTACCGTAGTATGT
>VAPL010358642.1_pt1 | contig 15950 bp, 11 predicted proteins | sample 3395061 | NCBI WGS metagenome assembly VAPL01 (sample SAMN08290444, study PRJNA428436) | hydrothermal vent metagenome | isolation source: Deep-sea hydrothermal vent chimney 2 | place: Pacific Ocean: Juan De Fuca Ridge | depth 2182 m m | reverse complement strand
TGATAGTGTGCTACCGTATGCATAGAGGATAAGCTATAGGCAGATAACAACATGACAGTGACCAGAACCATCGCAATCGTAGAAGATGAGCCCGCTATTCGCGAAAATTATGCTGCAGTATTCCGCGCCCAAGGTTATCAAGTTGATTTATTTGAAACGCGTGATGCGGCATTAGCTGCATTTACAAAAAAATTGCCCGATTTAGCACTATTGGATATCGGTCTAAAAAATGACATTGATGGTGGTTTTGAGCTATGCCGAAACCTACGGCAACTCTCCGATACGCTACCCATCATATTTTTAACCGCACGCGACAGTGATTTAGATACTATCTCGGGTTTACGGTTAGGTGCTGATGACTATCTAACCAAGGATATATCCATTGAAAATATTTGCGCACGGATATCAGCGTTCTTTCGTCGTCTTGATTTATCACAGCAAACCAGTGAACCCGAAACTGAATTAAAAAGTGGCCCGTTAACATTAAACAAAAATCGCTTTACCATTCAATGGCACGAACAATACATTGATTTAACATTAACGGAATTTTGGCTTATCTATACTTTAGTATTACATCCCGGGCATGTAAAAAATCGTAACCAATTGATGGATGAGGCAAAAATTTATGTTGATGATGCAACCATTACCTCGCACATAAAACGCATTCGTAATAAATTCATTGCTATTGATAAAGACTTTAATTGCATCGATACAGTATATGGTATTGGATATCGCTGGAATGAACAAAAATCCTAAATATCATTGCAACTGATGAAATTAAGCATTCGCAAAAAATTATTATTTTCTTCACTATTGCTGCTTTTTATTCCTTGGTTTGGTTATCAATCAATTCAAAATATAGAAAACGATTTACGTAGTGCCCAAGAATCGCAATTGTTAAATAGGGCAAAGTTAGTCTCCGTTGTATTACAAGAACAAGCCAGTTTATTTTCAAATGAAAAAAATGTAATCGCATCTGAAAATGTTAACCACGTTTATGTGCGCCAATTAAACTCTGCCATCCAACTCGATGGTTATGCGAATGACTGGGCAACATATGATGATCGTTTCAGATTATACAAAAATAATAGCGATGCAGAAAACAATATAATTAACAGCACGCTTTCGTTTCAACATCAAATTGGTAATTATAAACGTTATTTATATGCCATTTTTAAAGTCACTGATGATAAAATTGTTTACCGTCGACCAGGCAGCTTTCATTTAAAGAAAAGTGATCACTTACGAATTAATATGATCAACAACAAAGGTGATTTACAACAGTTTATAATCACCACCCAAACACCGGGCTGGGTCACTGCCCACAAATTGATAGCCAATAACCAACCAACGCCCGAGGTGAGAATAAAAGGCGAATGGCAGGAAACCAAATCGGGTTATAATATTGAAATTCGTATCCCGCTTAAAATGATTGGTAATATGATTTCTTTCGCAATTGCCGATGTTGATGATGATGATACCCGAGAAGTCACACAAATTATCGGCACAGCCGATCCGCTCAACCCGTTTGCACTTGCAACCATTATTGTGCCCTCGCCGGTAGTCGAGTCGTTATTAAAAAAAATACACCAAGGTGTTAGTCGTACTTGGGTTATTGATAATAGTTATCGGGTTATTGCTGTTGTCGGTAGTTTGAAGAAAAAATTATATCAAATTGATAACGAAGGCGAGCGTATTTCACCAAACAAAGACAAAACAACATCGATATTACAAAATGTCATGCGTTTATTTTATCAACTACTACTACACCAACCCAGTAGTTTTTTCAAAGACGATTTATCATCAGCGTCAGTGTTAACCGGTGATGAATTTAAAACCGCATTATCCGGACAAGCCGCAACACAGTGGCGCACCACTCCCGATACCCAAGTAAATATATTAACCGTAACCCACCCAATTACTATAAATAACCAAGTTGTCGGTGCTATTGCTATTGAAGAAACCAATGCCAGTATTTTAATTTTACAAAATCGTGCATTTGAGATTTTAATCAATTTAAGTATTTTAGCCTTTGTTATTGCTTCGACAGTATTAATTTTATTTGCTTCACGGCTTTCAAACCGAATTAGGCGCTTACGTAACGATGCCGAACAAGCCATCGCGAGTGATGGCCGCGTTAAAGCCGGTATGAAAGCAACCAATTCAACTGACGAAATTGGGGACTTATCACGTAGCTTCTCTGATATGCTGAGTCGTTTAACGCAATATAATAGCTACCTTGAAACCATGGCCAGTAAATTATCACACGAACTACGCACGCCGATAACGGTCGTTCGTTCTTCGCTTGATAATTTGGAATTGAACAATAACAGTCGTGATTCGGCTGTGATACTACAAAGAGCGCGTGATGGTTTAAACAGACTAAGCAACATATTAACACGCATGAGCGAAGCAACCCGATTAGAGCAAACACTGCATAATGAAGAAAAAATAAAATTCAACATTCATGACGTTATCAGTTCATGTATTGAGGGCTATCGCAGTGCCAACCAAGATATTCAATTTGATTTTAAATCAAGCCACGACGATTTAATCCTATTGGGTGTGCCGGAATTTATAGCACAGTTATTAGATAAGCTAATTAGTAATGCCATTGATTTTCACAAAATGGGTTCCTCTATTTCGATTACTATCGAAAAACAACCTCACTCGATCGTATTATCCGTGGCCAACATTGGCTCAAGCTTACCACACGAAATGCAGAATAATTTATTTGATTCAATGGTCTCCGTTCGAGAAGCTCAGTCTACGGAACCCCACCTCGGTTTGGGTTTATACATCGTGCGCTTAATAGCACAATTTCACCAAGCTGAGGTTTTTGCAAAAAACCTGGAAGATAATAATGGTGTTGTCTTTGAGGTTCAATTTCCAATTTAATTTTAAAAAACCATTATTATCCTGTTGCAAACCTTAAATTATAGTCCAAATCATAATTCATCATATTGTATCTATTAAGCATCATTCTCTTGATATCAATTAGTCATTTTTATGTTGTTAAATGTATTCATCAACAACGTAAATGATTTTAATTTAATTCACAGGAGAATTATAATGTTTAACAAAAAAATAATAAGTATTTTAATCGCATCACTTTTAATGACTGCATGTGCCGGTAATAATATTAAACAACAAGAAAACCCGACAGAACAACCAAAACCCAATAAAACTATTGAAGTTAGTAATAATTCAGAAATAATTTTATCTGATTTCCCTGTCGAGCCAACAACTGAGCCGAGTATGACTTCAGATGTAGAGACCAGTATTACAGCAACAGACAAAGAGCCAAAATCAAATCAGCCTAAAATTAAAATTGTAAATTTTACTTTCGACAAGTTTGAAATTACTGGTGACAATAAAGACTTGTTAAAACAACATGCGGAATTTTTAATAGCTAATCCCAGTTATGTATTATCAGTCAATGGTCATACAGATTATCGTGGGCCCGAGCTTTATAACGAAAAACTCAGTTTACGTCGTGCCAACACCGTTGCCAGTGTCTTAATTTCTTATGGCGCTCCTGAATCACAATTAATCATTAACAGCTTTGGTTCAAGCAAACCCGTAGAGAATGATGACAATTGGTTTCAGAATCGTCGTGTTGAATTAGAATACTCGGAGCTGTATATGGTTAGTAAGTAATAACAAACTAATTTGGTAGCCCAACATAATTGGGCTACCCTGTTTAAATTAAACTAATTTTTAAGATTAAATTAAGAAAGTAAAAAGTAAATAGAAAAATTCAATTTTATTATTAATTCAAAGAAATATTTAAATCTTCATGTTAGTCTTAGGTATAAAAATTTTCTCAAATATCGAAGACATTATGAAATTATACCTAACACGCCATGGTGAAGCTGCTTCTGCTGAAAGTGATTCAAAACGACCGTTGAGCAAAAAAGGAGTCGATGATATTCATCGAATCGCTCTTTTTAATAAATCTTCCGGTAATAAAGTCAATTACGTATTACACAGTAAAAAATTACGCGCACAACAAACCGCGGAGATATTGGCATCAAAAATGCTAGAAGGTGATAATATGGAATCATGTGATGATATTAACCCGAGTGATCCACTCGAACCATTACTGCAAATAATTACAAATTTACATGAAAATACTCTGATTGTAGGACACCTACCGTATATGTCCTATTTAGTCGCACACCTAACCGACAATCCCGATGCTATTAACAAAATTACTTTCACACCGGGTACAATGGTTTGTCTCGAACTACCAGAAAACCAACATGGTCCTTGGAAAATAGACTCGGTAATACAACCCGAGACGATTAATTAAATGATTACTTGCGTCGCTTTACCATTCTTTTTGAAGGATTTTTAGATTTAGGCTTTTTTACTGTTTTAGCCAAATCTGTTTCTCCTGAATGTTTTGTCACAAATTTTTTATACCGAGTATTTTGACTGGGTGGTTGTTGGTATCCAGTTCCTTTTGGCTGATAGTTCGGGATTAAATGCTTTTTACTATTACCAATTAAATCTTCACGCCCCATATTTTTTAGTGCTTCACGTAATAACGGCCAGTTATTCGCATCGTGATACCGTAAAAATGCTTTATGTAATCGTCTAATTTTTAATTTTTTAACCGTCTCGACATTTTCACTGTCATAAGTAACCTTGCGCAAGGTATTTTTACCACTGTGGTACATTGCGGTAGCCGTTGCCATTGGTGACGGTAAAAATGTTTGCACTTGATCTGCCCTAAAACCATTGCTCTTTAACCATAACGCAAGATTTAACATGTCTTTATCAGTTGTACCTGGATGAGCAGCAATAAAATACGGAATTAAATATTGTTCCTTACCGGCTTTTTTAGAATATTCGTCAAATAATAATTTAAAACGATCATAAGTACCGATACCGGGTTTCATCATTTTAGATAATGGGCCACTTTCGGTATGTTCAGGAGCAATTTTTAAATACCCACCAACATGATGACTCACTAATTCTTCAACGTATTCTGGCGATTCGACAGCAAGATCATAACGCACTCCGGAACCAATTAAGATTTTTTTAATGCCCGGTAGTTTTCTAGCTCGGCGATAAATACTGATTAGCTCAGAATGGTCGGTTATTAAATTTTTACAAATAGAAGGATAAACGCAACTCAATAAACGGCATGCCGATTCTATTTTTTTACTCTTACAGTGCAATCGATACATATTCGCCGTTGGACCGCCTAAATCGGATATTACACCGGTAAATCCCGGAACCGTATCACGAATACGCTCAACTTCGTTAATAATAGAATCTTGGGAACGATTCTGAATCACGCGGCCTTCATGCTCGGTGATAGAACAAAAAGTACAACCACCAAAACAACCTCGCATGATAGTAACCGAAAATCGAATCATCTCATAGGCAGGAATTTTTTTATCGCCATATGAATTATGCGGTAAACGATTGTAGGGTAACTCGTAAACTTTATCCATTTCTTTCGTGCTTAATGGTAGCGGTGGTGGGTTTAGCCAAACATCACGTTCACCATGACGTTGTACTAATGGACGAGCATTACCGGGATTCGTTTCTAAATGTAAAATACGCGAAGTATGCGCGTATAACACCGGATCTTTACTAACATTCTTAAAATTGGGCAAACGAATATAACTGTCTTTATCACGTTTAACTTGTAATATTCGTGGCTGAAATTTAACTAATTTTTTACCATCATCAAATTTTAAATCTTGGGAGCTATTAACATCGGAATTTAAATCTTTTCCCGGCTGTTGTGAATAGGGATCGTTATGTTGTCCAATTTTTCCTGGTGTATCAATAAACGTGGAATCAATTTCCACCCAATTTTCAGGCATCGACGATCGCATCAAGGCTGTGCCACGAATATTGTTAATCTCTTTAATATTTTCTTTTGCAGCTAAACGATGTGCAATTTCAACAATTTGTCGCTCACCATTACCATACACCAATAAATCCGCCTTAGAATCCATTAAAATAGAATGACGAACCTTATCTGACCAATAATCATAATGCGCTATCCGTCGAAGCGAGGCTTCAATACCACCAATAATAATTGGCACACCTTTGTATGCCTCGCGACTACGTTGGGCATAAACCACAACAGAATGATCCGGGCGCTTGCCACCTTCGGCATTGGCCGTGTATGCATCATCAGAACGAATTTTTCTATCCGCAGTATAACGATTGATCATCGAATCCATATTGCCTGCAGTAACACCAAAAAATAAATTGGGTTTACCGAGTTTCTGAAAGTCATCGACACTTCGCCAGTCCGGCTGTGAAATAATACCCACCCGAAATCCTTGAGCCTCAAGCAAACGTCCGATTAATGCCATTCCAAAACTAGGATGGTCGACATAAGCATCACCCGTAACCAAAATAATATCGCAACTATCCCAGCCGAGTTCATCCATTTCTTCTCGGGACATCGGCAATACTGGTGCAACACCAAAACGTTTGGCCCAAAACTGGCGATAAGAAAAAAGATTCTTTGCGGCTTCCATCTGAAATATGACTGTGACTAGTTATTATATTGCTAAATAAGAGTTGTGGTATTCTGATTTGCAATTATAACCCATCCGGTGATTTACTGCGATTGCTACTGACATAAACTGACGCTGATTCGCGTTAAAATGGCTATTAACCTTATAAAAGATAGAGTAATATTTTTAAATAACCACGCTTCAGAAAAAACTTGGAAAATACCATGACAGAATTATTAAAAAACATTTATACAAAAGCCTATATCAGCAATTTAGCTACTCAAATTAAAACCGTTTACCCTGAATTCAATAGTAGTAATTTTATAACGGCTGTATTGGGTAAACACTGGAGCAAACGCGAGTTAAAAGATCGGATGTATCACATAGCACATTGCTTGAAAAACCATATTCAATTGCCTTACCCAAAATCAATTTCAGTACTCTCAAAAGTCGTGTCACAATTTGGCAGCTATGAAGCAATGCTATTTCCTGCTTACATCGAATGTTATGGTTTAGACGATTGGGAAACGTCCATCAAAGCACTGGAGTTATTCACACAATATTCAAGCTCTGAGTTTGCCGTACGGGTTTTTATCATACAAAATCCCAAAAAAATGATGTCTCAAATGAAACATTGGTCTAAACATAAAAATTATCATGTGCGACGACTCGCGAGTGAAGGATGCCGTCCACGCTTACCGTGGGCAATGGCCTTGCCTGATTTCAAAAAAAATCCTGAATCAATAATCCCTATTTTAGATAATTTAAAAAACGATCCAGAGCTCTATGTAAGGCGCAGTGTCGCAAATAATTTAAATGATATATCAAAAGATCATTCGGCTTTAATTTACAAAATATCAAAACAATGGCTTGGCCACAATGCTGACCTTGATTGGCTGGTGAAGCACGGTTGTCGAACTTTATTAAAAAAAGCAGACAAAAAAATATTAGCGTTGTTTGGATACAAAAATCCCAAACATATCATTATCACTAAATTCAGTTGTGATAAAAATGTATTAATTGGTGACTCATTTAATTTTAAACTAACTATCAAAACAGAAACAAAAAAACTGGGCCAATTACGCCTTGAATACGCCATTCACTACATGAAATCAAACGGCCAATTATCAAAAAAAGTATTTAAAATATCTGAATCCAATATAAAAGAGCCGATGAAATTAATTAATAAAAATCATTCATTTCGGCAAATGAGCACACGAAAACATTATTCTGGTCAACATAAAATTAGCATCATTGTGAATGGTGAGACTCTCAAAACAAAATCATTCCATGTTGCTTTGTAACTTAAAAAATATTAAACCGAAAATATCGATTTTTAACACATACCAATAACCCTACAAATTTTCACAGCATTTATTTCAACTATTACACTAAAACAACACCGAATTAAAACGACGTTATCGATCAACAGCGTAATCAATCACAGTTAGCATTAATAAAATAGCTTAAAATGCACAGGTAATACAGTTACTGCAAAGGGTAGTTTAAATGAAAATAATGAATTTTTTGGGAATGATAGTCTTGTTTATGGCAATGCACACAACACAAGTTTTTGCTCATACACTTTGGAAACCCGGAAGTATTACACCACCTCGCAGTACCGACAAATTTTCAAATTTAAAATTTGGACCGTGTGGTGGAAGCAGCGCTCAAAACCTACTGCCTCGAGGCACAAAACCAAAAGTTTTTAGAACAGGCGAATCGATCACGGTGGAATGGATTGAAACGATAAACCATGTAGGTTTATTCCTCTTTAATCAGTTAGACAACACAAACACAGCCATTCCGCAATTCATTATCGACAATACACCTGCAGGTGTTAATGAAGTTTCTGTGGTCGACCCAGACGATGGCAATTTATCAGGAGGGGAAAAACAACGAATCAAAACACTAACACTATCGGCAACGGAATGTACTGAGTGCGCCCTTCAAATTATTCAAGAAATGTGGCCGTTTAATGCAACACAAAGACCCACCGTCGCTTCTGGTGGTCGAACATATTATTACTCTTGTTCTGATATTCGAATAGAATCAAGTAATAGTACCGTTCCAGGTGAAATCACTTTTCCAACGACCCAAGCAAGAATAGAGAATATAAATAATATCGTCTTAAATTGGATAAATCCAAGTGAAATAGATAAAACGCCAACAGGACGTAGTAATGTAGCTTATCGCGTTTTGATATTACAAAGTGATTCGCCAATATTTGCAGCACCCTTGGGTGGCATGCAATACGATCTTATAACCAATAATACAATAGGAAATGCAAAAGTTGTATACGATGGAAATTTAGAAACAGCAACACTAAGTCCCTTACCCAATACCCCTGCTGATAAACAGTATTTTAAATTATTCACATATAATGTTAGCAATTTGTATTCACTCGGTGTTGAAAGTTCTCCAATTCCGGGCGGTCAAGTTACTCCAACTACTCCAGTAACGGCTATTAACGAAACAGCAGCCGGTGGTTGTAGTGTCGCTAACAATGGTAAATTTGATCCACTATTATTATTGTTGGTTTTACTGTCAATTGCTTCAATTGGCTTTAGAGCTCGAAAACAACTCATAAAATTATCAAAATAATCCGAGAGCCTCTCATTTTTTGAGAGGCTTTTTATTGCCTGAAGTTTATAATACCGATTTAATTTTATTGATTAAATTAGTATCAAACGGTTTAACTTGGCTTTTATAGCTACCAATTATCTTTCCATTTCTATCGATTAAGTATTTATGAAAATTCCAACGGGGATATTCACCGGCTAGTTCGCCTAATTTTTTATAAAATGGATCGGCATTTGATTTTTTAACCTTGGTTTTTGCATACATTGGAAATTTAACGCCATAGGTTGATTCACAAAAATCTTTTATTTGGGCTTCAGTACCCGGCTCTTGTTGGCCAAAATCGTTAGAGGGAAAACCTAACACCACAAAGCCTTGTTGCTTGTATTTTTCATAGAGTAACTCCAAACCCTGGTATTGTGCTGTGTAGGCACACTTGCTAGCGGTGTTTACCACCAATAAGACTTTGCCCTGATATTTATCGCATAAATTAACCTGTCCATTTTTATTTAAGGTTTTAACGTTAACATTTAATAAATCTGTGCAATGACCAATCGAATCGGCAAGTATAATAGCAGTTGGAGCACCGAGTAGTGCAACTAGTAAAGTGCAACGAAACATGATGTATCCTTATTGATAGCTTTAGACAATATACCGAATATAAAGCATTTTTCAGCTTACCCGTTCTTTAATGTTAACCCACATTGCTTTGTTCAATTTTTGATGTATCGAGTTAACGCGCGAATTGATGCTGCATAGGGAATCAAAAAAATAAACAATGACGTGACAAAGAGAATTAATTTAAAAATATTCTTCACTATAATATCCTAAAATCTTATTATTGTTATATAGTCCATTAGAGTTTCAATTAATTCTAATACGGCTATATTAATAAAAATTTACAATAAAGCAATCACTATTTTTAATATTAATTTCATATTATGAAATATTTTTTTTATGTAAAAACCGATGTCATTATTTACACCGGTTTAATCACTAAAAACTCAATATTTTTCTTACGCTATTATTTCTTAATTTGTTTGACGGTTATAACTGCTACTGGGTTACGCCAATCATGATTGGCTTTAACTAAATCACCAGTTCCTTGGATTCCGGGATGGATATAAATATAACCCTCGCCAGACGCGGCACTAAAACCTTCGCCATTACAAATAAACCCAGGCCCTGGAATGTTAGCACATAACTCATCATTATTTTCAGTGCCTGCATCATAAGCGGGTGATTCAAATATTTTTGTGTGTTTTTCTTTAGGCCCGCGTTCGCCATTCACGGCAAAAAATGCATCATTACTTGGCACAAGCATTGAAGCTACTGTGATATGATTATATTCCTCATTCATCCTAACGGTAAGTGTTATCGATGCTCCCGGCACTAATCCAGCTTGGGCAGATGCAGTATCCAGTGCATAACCGGCCGAAATTAAAGAGTCTGCTAACGGTGCATTATTACCACTCTCAGCAATAATTTCTAAATCAGTTCCTGCTGGCGCGCCTTTTTTAAAAAGTTTAAACCCTCGATGTGTGGATGCAACTAAAATTGGTGTAAAAATCTCTCCTTTAGTTATATTCGTTACGGTGACTTCAAACATTTTGTTGTCACTAGCAAATACAGTTGATGATAATAATAAAGTTCCACAAATTGCTGACGCAGCAACCGTTTTTAATAAGTTTGACATTAACATGTCCTCCTGATTGATTTTATAATGAATAAGTTTGATAAGTATGGCCAAGGGAAATCACATGGTATTCACGTATAAATCACTTTTTTATAACAGCGATTAATATCATGCTGCATAATAAAAAATCAGGGAAAAACCTTGATGAAGAGTATTTTAAGGGTGGTTATATAATTTAAATAAATTAAGCCGCTTGGTAATTGGGCATATTAAAGGTAAACGTTGTTCCAATATTGATTTGACTTTGCACTTGAATCGTTGTGCCGTGTAATTCTAAGATACGTTTTGCTATCGCTAAGCCTAACCCTGAACCTTCGCCGTTAACACGACTTTTTTCAACTTGGTAGAATCGGTCAAAAATATTATTTAACTCATCCTCAGGAATTCCACAGCCAGTATCTTTAACTTTTACGATGACTTTACCGTCTTTTAGTAAATAATCAATTTCAACGCTGTCTCCTGTTGTTGTATGTCGCAACGCATTCTCTATTAGGTTTTCTAGCGCTCGTTGTAACATTGCAATATCACCATAAACCATCACGCCACCAGCTCGTTGGTTGCAATGCAAATCGACACCAGAATTTTTGGCACGCAAATAAAATTTTTGAACAACGTCTTGAATTAAATCAGAAATTGAAAAAGGTTCAGCATATAAAATTGATTCACAAGAGTCTAATTTTGATAATTCAAACAACTCGGTAACCAACTGACTTAATCGATGACAGTAATCAAGGGCGACTTTTAAATATTTTCCCCGTTCAACATCAGATAAGTTTTCACCCTTTATAATTAACGTTTCAAGATAACCTTGAAGGGTTGTTATTGGGGTACGTAAATCATGAGAAACATTTGCTATTAGTTCTCGTCTGGTTTCATCAACTTTTTTAAGTTCGTGCATTTGTGAATTAATTTTCGAAACCATTAGAAGGAATTGTCGCCCTAAATGATCAACCTCATCACCACCACTTTGTTTAATTGTGTAATCTGGCGTAATCGTTGCAACAACGTCGCCACCGGAATATTCTATCATTGCGTTGTTTAATTTTCGTAAACGTTTGGTCATAATAGAAAAGGTCATCACTCCGATTAAAAAAACTGCAATAATACCGCTGAATAATCCCCAAAGACTTAGTCGAAAAATATAACTTTTTTCAATTTTATCAGCAACACCTTCATATTTTTCACTACCCAAGATCACATAAAGGTAACCATCAAGATTATTATTTGTTCGAATTTCGGCAGCTGAAAAAACCTTGTTACGATTTTTGTTTCGAGGATCTTGGCCGTGCAACGGAAAATCTCGAACACCTGCAATAAATTTTTTAATTGGCGCAAGATCGATAGTTTTTCGCACAACCTTACCTTGAGGTGCAGCAAATCCTAAAATTTTTCCATTAGTATTTAATAAATAAATTTCAATGGCGGGATTAATAACCATTAACATGTGGAATACATGTTTAAGTGCATCTTTGTTGAGTTTTTTATTTTTAATTAATTTATTTTCATCAACAATATGTGCAGCTAAATCGACATTTAATTTTTGGGCAACTTCCGCTTGGTATAAGCCACTGGAATAGTGCATTAATTGCATTAAAATAACACCAATAATACACAGTATCACAAACAATGCGATTGCTAGCTTGCTATATAACGTGCGAAACATTATTAATAGGCTGCACTAATTGAGTTTTGCTGCCAATCATAAAATTTATAACCAACCCCCCAAACTGTTAATATATATTCCGGATTGGAAGGATCTTTTTCAAATTTTGAACGTAATCGATTAATGTGTGAATTAACCGTGTGCTCATAACCTTCATGACTATAACCCCAAATATGATCCAATAATTGGGTTCGCGTAAAAACACGCCCGGGGTTGTGGGCAAAATACCATAATAAATCAAACTCTTTAGCTGTTAACTCGATATCAATACCATCAAATTCGACCTTTCGTCGACATGAATCGAGAGAAATTTTACCAATTGTTAATTGCTCGGAATCAGGTTCGGTTTTTGACTTTAGCATGGTGTCACTTCGGCGAAAAATAGCTTTTACTCGAGCCATTAATTCTCGAATACTAAAGGGTTTAGTCAGGTAGTCATCCGCGCCAATTTCCAAACCCAGCACCCGATCAAGCTCCGAACTTTTTGCTGTTAACATTAATATTGGTGTGTTTATGTTTTGGCCGCGTAGTTCTCGGCACACTTGAATACCATCCATTTCCGGTAACATTAAATCAAGAATAATTAAGTCATAATGATCAGATAGCGCTAATGAAAGTCCTTTACGTCCATCGTAGGCAACGTCAAACGCATAATTCAGATCGGCCAGATGTATCGACACCAAGTGTGATATATCTTTATTATCTTCAATAATTAGAACTCTTTTAGACATGTTTTATACCACTATTTAAGGTAATTAACCTCAGATTAACTAATGCTAGCTTATTTATAATAATAGAGAACAAATATCACAAAACATTCACGATAACTAAGAATTGTATATTTTTAAGCCAATAGCGTTAAACGATAGGGTTGCAAAGTAGATTATTTGAGTTTTGCTTGAAATTATCACCAGAATAAACTTATAAACATCCCGACACCAAGCTATCGCAGCAATATTATGCGAACCAGTCGTCACATTTCAACTTCTCTGAATTTTAATTCCAGAACAATAAATGCCTATATATGGCCATTTATGCCTATTGATATGAATTTAACAGTTTGATTTAAAATTATGTTTAATAAAACGTTAAGGTTTCACTAAGATTTTATCTGTAATGTAGCACCTGTATCTCATGGAAGGATTTCTAGTTCACGGATGAACTGCTCCCCCCGTTACGACTGTCACCAACTAAGCCGATTCTTTGATGTATTCCAAAAATTCATTCGACGCTAAAGCTTTGCTAAAATAAAACCCCTGTACTTTATCGACTTTATTTTCAGTTAGAAAATTTAGCTGGTCTTTATCTTCGACTCCCTCACCAACGACTCGTAAATTGAGGCTATCTGCCATCGAAATAATTGCCTGACATAGGGCGGCATCACTGGGATCCGTGGCAATGTCTCGCACAAATGATCGGTCAATCTTAATTTCATCAAAGGGGAATTTCTTTAAATAACTCAGTGAAGAATACCCCGTGCCAAAATCATCTAACGATAATCTAAAACCAAAATCACTCAACTCGGTTAATAGATCAATTGTTTTAAATTCATCAGATAATAGTACGTTCTCTGTGATTTCAAGTATGACATCACTGGCACTAATATCATTTTCACTGACAATTGTTTTTAATCGATTAACAAAACCAGATTCAGCAGTCTGAGTTGAACAAATATTGATTGCGACATACAAGTCGGTAAAGCCCATTTTATTCCATTTAGAAATTTCTTTACACGCAGTTTCAAATACCCATTCACCAATTGAAATAATTTGACCGTTTTTCTCTGCTAGATGAATAAACTTATCTGGTTCAATGTGTCCCAATAAACCATTATTCCAACGAAGCAATGCTTCACAGCCTACAATTTTATTTGTGGTTATGTCATACATCGGTTGGTAGTGCAAACTAAACTCATTTCGATCAATTGCGTGGCGCAGATGATTTTCTAATATCATATGACGTTCAGCACTATCATTTAATACTTTATTAAACAATCGATAGGTATTCTTTCCAGAATTTTTAGCATCATACATTGCAGCATCAGCATGACTTAATAATGAATTAACATTATTACCATCGTTTGGATATCCTGCGATGCCGATACTCACCGTAAGAACAAATTCTTTTCTTTCTAGAGTAATGGGTTGAGTCAGTTTTCCTAATATTTTTTCTGCTACTTTTTCAGATTCAGTAATCGAATTTAATTCAGGCAAAATAATTAAGAACTCATCACCACCCCAACGCGCCAAGGTGTCACTATCTCGGATATTTTGGGCAATACGTTTAGATACCTCAATAATAACTTTGTCACCAAAAATATGACCTAATGTATCATTAATGTTTTTAAAATTATCGATATCAATAAACATAATCGCAGCACTGATATTGTCCCGTTCAGCGTGTTTTATCGCCATTTCGAGTCTATCCGTTGCTAACACACGGTTTGGAAAGCCGGTTAACTGGTCATACTTTGCCTGATATATCAGTTTGTCTTGATCTTGTTTTCTAGTCGTAACGTCTGGTGCAACATGCACAATACCTTCAACATCACCAATCATTTGAAACGGCGTTAGAGTAAATTCGCGCCACACATTTTTTCTGCGGAATTCCATAACATAACTATCTAATGCTTGTTCATTTTTGATGTGTTGGCATACTGGACATTCATCTATCGTTAGATAAGTCGGATGAAATATATGATGACAATGTAGCCCGATTAAATTTTTATGCTTTTCATTAACTTCTAAACAAGCCGATTTATTCACTTGCAATATTTTGCAATTTTTATCAACCACAATGGTTGGTGTTGGAATAGCATCAAATGTGCTCGAGCCTCTTGCCATCACTTGATAGGGTTCGGTTAGAGTGGAACGAACAATGGCAATAAAAATAAACCAATATGAGAATAACCGAAAAATATTGCCTACGATAACCTCAGTAGAAACTATATTTTTATACAGCATAAACGATATTTCAGAAAATATTGTGAATACAATTGAAAAAATAATTAAAACACAAACACGTTTTCGTAATTCTTTTCGTCTACGAATTAAATTAATAATTGCAACAATTAATAATAAAACAATTATAAACTCACTGCTAACTTTAAAAAAAGTAAACCCAAGCCCTTCAACAAAGGCGATAGGAAACATATTATTTGATATAACAACATAACTAACTAAACAACCAAGACCAAAAAGACTGGTAACATAAACAGCATTAATTGAGCGTGATAAAAAAAACGGACTAACCAATAATAATAATGCTTCAGCATAACGTGCCAATAACCAAAACTGGGTTGAATAATTAATACTATTCGATTCGATTAAATTTATTCCAGGATAAGAAAGCGTGTGCATTAATTCTAAAATGGCAACCCAAAAATAACCAGAACCAAGAAACATTAAAAAATGATTTCTAGAAAAGCTATAAGTATTCCACGCAATTACCGACAATGTAATTGCTACCACAATGGCAAATAATTCGACCAAAGTATGGAATAATGTAAAACTATTCA
>VAPL011195135.1_pt1 | contig 15962 bp, 15 predicted proteins | sample 3395061 | NCBI WGS metagenome assembly VAPL01 (sample SAMN08290444, study PRJNA428436) | hydrothermal vent metagenome | isolation source: Deep-sea hydrothermal vent chimney 2 | place: Pacific Ocean: Juan De Fuca Ridge | depth 2182 m m | reverse complement strand
TTTTGATAGTGCATTAGATGGTTTGGCTCTTTCCAAAAATAGGAGAATATATGATGTTAACGGTGCAGTTTTAAAAATTTTTGAAGCAGGTAATAAAAAAGAGTTTTTAGCACTTCAAATTGAGGATTATTTTCCAGCAAGACAAGAAAATGGTCAAGATTCACTAAAGTTTTTAGAAAATAAACTAGATATTATAGGAGGAGAGAGTAAGGTTGATTTTGAGATAAAAGCAAAGACTATTAAAAATAGAGAAATTTGGTTAAATATCGTAGCTACTAAAATAATTTTACAACACGAAGGTGTAGAATATTTTGTATTTAGAGATATAACAAATAGAAAAAAGATAGAAAAAGAGTTGGAAATTCAACATCAAAAACTATTATTTCAGGCAAAGCATGACCCTTTAACTTCTTTACCAAATCGTATATTTTTGATGGATAGATTGCATCAAAGCATTAAGAGATTAGAAAGAAGTAAAAAGTTTTTAGCTGTTGTATTTTTAGATATTGATAATTTTAAAAATATAAATGATGCATTTGGACACGATGTTGGTGATTTGCTATTGATTGAAATTTCAACTATTTTAAGGCAATTACTTAGAAATACAGATACTGTTGCAAGATTTGGTGGAGATGAGTTTGTTATACTACTAGATGATTTAAACTCCATAGATGCAAGCTCAAACATAATCCAAAAGTTAGTAGATAGTTTTCAAGAACCATTTTTTATCAAAAATAACCCTTTTGATATCACTTTTAGCGTAGGAATTTCAATATTTCCAAATGATGCAAAGGAGGAGATGAGCTTATTGAAATTTGCTGATATGGCGATGTATAGAGCTAAAAATAATGGAAAAAATAGATATATATATTATGATGAAAGTATGAATACAGATATCTTAGAGCATATAAAACTTGAACAAGAGATAAAGAATGGGATACAAAACAATGAGTTTGTTTTACACTATCAGCCACAATTTGCTGTAAAAAATGGAGAAATAGTGGGATTTGAAGCATTAGTCAGATGGCAACATCCCTTATATGGATTTAAGTTTCCTGATTATTTTATAACAATAGCTGAAAATAGTAATTTGATGATACCACTAGGTGAAGCGATATCAAAAAAAGCAATGCAGCAGATAGTAGCATGGCATAAAAAGGAATTAAATCCAGGTATTATGTCTATAAACTTTACAACAAAACAACTCGAAAGCCCAGATTTTTTTGATAGATTGCAAATAATGCTTGATGAGACAGACTGTAAGCCAGAGTGGATAGAAGCAGAGTTAATAGAGAGATATGTTATGAGCGATACTAAAAAAACGACTAAAATAGTGCAATGTTTTAAAGATATAGGAATAAGCGTTGCTATTGATGATTTTGGTACAGGCTATTCATCTCTTGGTTATTTAAAATATCTACAAATTGCACAAATAAAAATTGATAGAACTTTCGTGGATGATTTGGTTGATGATAGAAGAGACCAAGCTATCACTAAAAGTATCATTGACCTCTCTTTGGGACTTGATATTGAGGTTTTGGCTGAAGGTGTTGAAACAAAAGAACAATATGAAATTTTACGAAAGCTAGGATGCCAAATCATACAAGGGTACTATTTTTCAAAGCCAATTTCTAGTGATGACGCCAAAAATCTATTAATAAAAAAAGCAAAAGAAAAAAAGCTGCACTTAGGATGATAGTAGCTCCTGAGGTCAAGTCGTAAGCATAAGATAAAGCCAAACCTACAAGTGTAAAAAGTAGGGAAAAAATACTAGAGTAAAACATCATTCCAGCAAGTGTTGATGAAAGTTTTTCAGCTATGTAAACGGGCATGGTTAAAAGTGCAATTACCAAGATAAGCCCCACAATTTTTATAGCAACTACGACACTAAGAGCTGAAAGTGTCAAAATCAAAGTGTAAAAAAATCTAACATGTACCCCTCTGAGGGATGCATATTCACTATCATAAGAGACCGCTAGTATCTCTTTATACCAAAAAGTTATCACAAGTAAAATAACAATCAAAAGAGCAGAGATAAGGTATAAATCTTCATGGTTGACTGCTAGGATTGAACCAAAGAGATAGCTTAAGAGATCAACATTATATCCAGGAGTCAAATCTACAAAAATCACACCAACTGCCATGCCAACCGCCCAGATAAGCCCTATGAAAGTATCTATCTTATTTTTTTGTTTTAAACTGATAAATGCTAAAAGCAGTGCAGCTCCAACTGCAAATAAGGAAGCTCCTAAAAATATAGGAATTCCAAAATATATAGCCATACCAATTCCGCCATATGAGGTGTGTGCTATGCCTCCAGCTAAAAAAACCATTCGATTTACCACCACTAAAGAGCCTATAATACCAGCGATTATACTGATGAGTGCTCCAGCTATCAGGGCATTTTGTATAAAATCATAAGATAATACTTCTAACATAAACACTCTTTTGTATGAGAATTTTCAAGCATATGCAAGAGTTCAATTTCACAAAAATGGTTATCTTGTATGTCAAACTTTTTATTATCTACGAGTGAGTTGTGTAGTACCAAAGTTTTGTTTATATAAGCCACTTTTGTTGCATATTTCAAAACGATAGAGAGGTCATGACTTATCACTATGACCGTTATACTTTTATTTAAGTTTTTTAAAAGGGAGTATATATCTTTTTGACCTTTGACATCTATGCTTGAAGTTGGCTCATCAAATAGCAGGATTTTTGGATTTGCAAAAAGAGCCCTTGCTATCATAACTCTTTGTCTTTGACCACCTGAAAGTGAACCTATTTTTTGATTGGTAAAGTCTTTCATGCCAACTTTGTCAAGAACCTCTTTTGCTTTTTGTTGTTCATTTTTGCCATATCCAAAAAAGAGTTTTTTTTCACTTGTGTGACCCATTAGGACAACTTCTATCGCTTTGATTGGAAAATCAGTATTTATATTTGTATTTTGAGGAACATATCCTATACTACTTAAGCAGTCAATAGAATTTCTATTTTCTATTTTTATGTTTCCATTTTGGATTTTATTGATGCCTAGAATTAACTTTAAAAGAGTGGATTTTCCACCACCATTTGGACCGATTATCGCTAGAAAATCTTTTTCGTTTACGACTAAATTTATATTTTCAAGTACAACTTGTTTTTCATAAGCAAAGAAGAGATTTTGGATGTTTAATATAGGTTTCATTTAGCTATCGCTTTGGCAAAATCTACAAGGTTGCTTTCCCAATTTGGATTTAGTGGAGTTATTTTCAAGACTTTTATGTGAAGTTCTCTTGCTATTTGGTCAGCAATTTTTGAGGAAAATTCTGGTTGAGTAAAAATTGCTCTTATTTTTTGTGCTTTGGCAATTTTGATGATTTTTATCAAACTTTTTGGTTTTATGGATTTCCCCTCTACTTCTATAGGGAGCTGTATAAGGTGATATTCTTTTGCAAAATATCCCCATGAAGGGTGAAAAACCATAAATTTACTATTTTTAGGAGTGTTTTTAAGTATCTTTTTTATCTTATTATCAACTATTTTAATGTGTTGTATGAATTTTTTATAATTTATCTTATAGTAGTTTGCATTTTTATTGTCAATTTTAACCAAAGCTTCATAAATATTTTTAGCGATTATCTTGATATTGCTAGGAGCTACCCATACATGAGGGTCTTTTTTGCCACCATTTTTTTGTTCACCTTGGAGTGTTGGCATTTGCTCTTTTTTTATACCTTTTGTAGTATCAATAATCTTCATATTTTTATTTTGATTGGCAAATCTTTTTAGCCAAGTATTTTCAAATTCAACTCCTATGGTAAAGTAGATATCAGCTTTGGAGATATCTATCATTTGCGAGGCTTTTGGTTCATAAGTGTGTGGTGAATCACCAGGTTGTACCATAGCAATTACATGTGCCTTATCTCCAGTTATCGCCTTGACAAAAGAGATTTGAGGAAGTATGCTTACGGCTATATTTACAGAAGCATACAAAAAACCATTTAAAAAAATTGAAAGAAAGATTATAATTTTTACCATAAACGAATTATAATTGATAAATACTTAAATGCGACTTAGTCGCATCAGAAATAATGTTATAATTATCGCACTTTTTTTGTATTGGAGAGAACTTATGGACAAGACAGTATTTGACTTATATAAAATTGGAATTGGACCCTCAAGTTCCCATACTATGGGTCCTATGAAAATTGCTAAAGAATTTATACAACTAGCATATAAAAAAGAGTTGCTAGATATCTGTTGCAACATAAAGATAGAACTTTTTGGCTCTCTTGGAGCGACAGGAAAAGGGCATGGGAGTGACTTTGCTATAGTGCAGGGATTGATGGGCAATACACCTCAAACGATTGATATGAAAACATCTTGGCAAAGATTTGAAGATGTACTAAAACATAAAAAGATAAATCTTTTAGAGGTAAAAAGAGTAAATTTTGACTTTGAAAAAGATTTAATTATGCATAAAAATAGAGTATTAAAATTTCACTCAAATGGTATAAAACTTTATTTATATGATAAAGATAAAAAGGTATTACTAGGTAAAACTTACTACTCCATAGGCGGTGGAACCATACTAGATGATGACGACATAGAAAATACTCAAACAAAAGAGAAAAATTTATTACCTTTTGAATTTTATTCAGCTACAGAACTTTTGGAGAAATGCAGGAAAAACTCCTTTAAGATAAGTTCGTTAATGATGGAAAATGAAAAAAGTGTGAGAAGCGTAAAAGAAGTTAGGAGTGAGTTATTGGGCATCTGGCAAGTGATGGAAAATTCAATAGAATCTGGATGTAAAAAAAGTGGAATTTTACCGATTACGGGTGTAAAGCGAAGAGCAAATAAGATATATTGTAAATTAAGTCAAAAAGATGGTTTTTCCATGATAGACCCACTTGAAGTGATGGATTGGATAGATTTATGGGCATTGGCGGTTAATGAAGAAAATGCCTGCGGGGGGAGAATTGTCACAGCACCAACAAATGGAGCTGCGGGAATTATTCCTTCCGTTATAAAGTATATGAATAAATTTTTAGGTTCATCTTTAAAAAATTTTCATGAAGACAGAGTTGTAAATTTTTTATTAACTGCTGGTGCTATTGGATTGCTTTATCAAAGAAATGCATCTATCAGTGGAGCGGCTGTTGGCTGTCAAGGTGAAGTTGGCGTTGCCTGTTCGATGGCAGCAGCTGGGTTAGCGGAGTGTATGGGTGGAACTATAGAGCAAGTTGAAAATGCTGCAGAAATTGGAATGGAACATAACCTAGGGCTTACTTGCGACCCTGTTGGTGGTTTGGTGCAAATTCCTTGTATCGAAAGAAACGCTATGGCGGCTATGAAAGCCATAAATGCAGCAAGAATGGCATTAAATGGAGATGGAACACATTTTGTTTCATTAGATAGTGTAATTAAAACTATGTTTGAAACGGGAAAAGATATGATGAGCAAGTACAAGGAGACATCACTTGGTGGATTGGCTGTAAATATAGTCGAGTGTTGAAAAAATAATGATATAATAACAAATTAATAAAAATATGGATATAAAATATGGATAGAAGATTATTTTTAGGGTTTATGGCAAGTGGTACTTTGTCTATTATGGCAAATAATAGATTTGAAAGGGTTAATAAAAGAGATGATTCTCTTTGGATAACAGATATGCAAGCACATGTTTTTTTGTCTGTTGCTAAAAAGGTAGAGTTGGTCAAAAGAACTGTCGGACAAGGTAATTTTAATATCATATCTTTTGATACCATGCTAAAAATTGCCTCAAGATACTCTCGTATCGGTAAATTTATTCCTCAAGAGGTATCTTTTATGGAGGAGATTTTTTATCAAAATCCAGATATCCATGGTTTTTACGGGAGAAGAACCGTATCATCTATTACTACCAAAATAAATAGAAGAGATGTATCAAAGATACCTCATACAGGACACTATCTCTTTCACGGGCACTCTAAAAAGTCCTACAAAAGAGTCATAGGCGATGTTGGAAAATCTCTTATACTCACCTCTGGTGTTAGAGGTGTGCCAAAACAGATGAATCTATATTTTAATAAGATAAAAAGAACAGGAGGCAATATATCCTTGGCTTCAAGGTCACTAGCACCTCCTGCTTACTCTTATCACTCTGTTGGAGATTTTGATGTAGGAAAAATTGGATGGGGATACAAGAATTTTACAGTCTCTTTTATAACAACAAAAGAGTTTTGGAGGCTTAGACAACTATCTTATATATCAATGAGATATACAGTAAACAATAAAGAAGGAGTAAGGTTTGAGCCTTGGCATGTTAAGATTATTTAGTATTTTTGTTTTTAGCGTTAGTATATTATTCGGGCGACATCTAGATTTTACTTTGATAAAAAAAGGAGATCCAAGTAGTAAAAATGTACTTCTTGTCGTAGGAGGAATTCAAGGAGATGAACCAGGCGGCTTCATGGCGGCTTCACTTTTATCAACTCATTATAAGATAGAAAAGGGAGCGGTTTGGATAGTGCCAAATTTCAATTTTTATTCAATTATTAGGCGAAATCGTGGACCATTTGGAGATTTAAATAGAAAATTTGCAAAATTAAAGACAAATGATCCTGATTTTGACTTGATAACAAGAATGAAAAGAATCATTGAAAATAAAAAGATAACAATGGTGATAAATCTTCATGACGGTAGTGGTTTTTATAGAACTAAGTATATAGATAAGCTTCATCAGCCACTAAAATGGGGACAATCTTCTATCATCGACCAAGACTATTTGAAAAACATAAAATATGGCAATTTAAAAAAGATTTCCGATGAAGTGGTAGCGTATGTAAATAAAAATTTGATAAAAAAAGAGCATATGTTTCGCACTAAAAATACAAAAACTCATGTCAAAAAAACCTTTGAAGAAAAAGAGATGAGTAAGACTCTCACTTTTTATGCTATAAACCAAGGAAAAGCAGCCTTTGGAAATGAGTCTAGTAAGTCTTTGCCTGTATATGAAAGAGTATATTATAAATTATTGTCTTTAGAAAAATTTATGGATATAATGGGTATCAAATATAAGAGAAAATTTCCTCTTAAACCGCTTGTTGTAAAAGATATAATTGATAATGATATCTTTATCTCGTTCAATGATAAAAAGATATTTATTCCACTTTCAGGTATAAGAAAAAATATTAGATATTTCCCCCTTGAAAAAGGAGCAAAATTTACTTTTAAGCCAAGTAGTCCTGTGATGACAGTTTTGCAAAAACACGGGAAGTACATAGTGTATTATGGCAATAGAAAACTGACAACATTAACTCCAGAATATATGAAGTATGATAAAGCGGATGATAGCATAAGGGTAAATGTTGATGGCAAGGTAAGAGATATAAAATTTGGCACATTAGTAAGTGTTAAAAGATATTTCAATGTTCGACCAGATAGTAGATATAGAGTAAATGTCATAGGATATGTAAATAGAAAACACAAAAATGAAGTGGGATTAAACATAAGAAAAAATCAAATAATAAGAAGATATTCTATAGATAAACATGGTAAAAGATTTAGAGTTGAGGTTTATGATGCAAAATATAAAAAGAAATTTTTAGGTATGTTTTTGATTGAATTTAATCCAAAAAAGAAAAAAAAGTACAGCATAGTTGCACTAAATAACTTTCTCAAAAGCAAGTAGTAAGGTTTGATTTTGAGCATAGAGAGTAGTTGTGATGATAGCTCCATCGCAATTACTCGAATCAAAGACAAGAGGTTAATTTTTCATAAAAAGATTTCACAAGAAGAAGAGCATAGTGTATATGGTGGCGTTGTTCCTGAGCTTGCGGCTAGGCTTCATGCTTTAGCCTTACCAAAGATTTTAGAAGAGGCGAAGGATTTTTTTAAAGAGTTAAAAGCAGTAGCTGTTACCAATGAACCAGGGCTTAGTGTTTCATTGGTTGAGGGTGTTGTGATGGCAAAAGCTCTTTGTGTCTCTTTGTCCCTTCCTCTGCTCCCTATCAACCATTTAAAAGGACATATATATTCGCTTTTTTTAGAAGAAAAGACAAAATTTCCGATGGATATTTTATTGGTTTCAGGAGGTCATACAGAGATTTTGCATGTTCATAGTTATGATGAAATACAAATTTTAGCTACTACACTTGATGATAGTTTTGGCGAAAGTTTTGATAAAGTGGCTAAAATGTTAGGGCTTGGTTATCCAGGAGGCCCTATAGTTGAACAGTATGCAAAACAGGGCGATTGCTTAAGATTTAATTTTACAATTCCTTTGCAAAATTCACTAAAATTAGCTTTTAGCTACTCTGGGTTGAAAAATCAAGTTAGGCTTAAAATTGAGAAACAACAAAACTTGGATAAAAAAACTAAAGCGGATATATGTGCTTCTTTTCAAAAAACTGCAGTTGCCCATCTCATGCAAAAGTTAAATAAAGTATACAAAAGCAAAGAGATAAAAAACTTCGGAGTAGTTGGAGGCGCAAGTGCAAATTTATATCTTAGAGAAAAATTAGAAAGATTTTGCAAGGAAAAGAAAATTGTCTTACAGATGGCTCCATTAAAATATTGTTCAGATAATGCTGCGATGATAGGCAGATGCGCAGTAGATGCATATAATCTTGGAAAATTTAAAGAGATAAATAGTGTAGAAATTTTGCCAAGAAGCAAGGAATTCTTCACAAATGTATAAGTTATGTTAAGTTTTCTTTTGGTAAGATAAATTTTATTTTTAGAAAAGACATATAAGAGATTTTATAACTATATTACATTATAATTTCCATAAGTTTTAATTACCATGTTGTTTAAATATCTTTATTTAGGTAGTGTTGTGATTAGAACTTTATGCTATATAGGGATGAAATAGGACACTAAGGGGAGCGTTTAAGTTAGTGTCCTAAGATTTTTATCTCTAACTCTAGAGTTACACCAAATTTTTCAAAAACTCTTTTTTTTGCTCTATCTATTATAGTGATTGCATCATCAAATGTTCCATTGCCAAAGTTAATTAAAAAATTTGCATGTGAGTTGCTAAACGCCATATCACCGATTCTAAAGCCTTTTAAATTAGCTTTATCAAGTAATTTTCCAGCAAAATCTCCTTGTGGATTTTTAAAACAACTTCCTGCACTTGGAAAGTTTGGTTGATTCTGTCTTAATTTTTTAAACATATTCAAAACTGAAGTATCAAAACCTTGTGAAATTTCAAACTTTGCTTCAAAGATAGCTCCTTTGATTTTTGTAAATCTATACCCAAAATTTATATTTTCTTTTTCAATCCAGCCATTTTCTGTTTTGATGGCTACTAGGTGATTGAAAATCTCCCACTCTTTTACCCCCGCATTCATCTTGACCATGCCACCGAGTGTTCCAGGTAATTTTTGCATCAATTCAAAATTTGCTAGATTGTTTTTTTTTGCATATGAGAGGATTTTACCGCTTGGTGTCGCTCCACCAATATGCAAAAAACCGTCTTTTTGCGTTATATAGTCAAATTTTTTACTAAGCATAGCAAGCTTTGGAGGATTTGGAGAAATTAGTATATTGTTTGCTCTACCAATAATAATATAATCGTTACAATTTTGGATTGTATCGATAATTTCTACATTGACTTTACCACCAATTTTTATGCTAGAGTATGTGGAAAAATCTATGGTTTTCAAAATATAAATGTAGGTATCATTGTGATGACTTTTGTAGTAAATTCTATCATCATATTCATCATCCAAGGCATCGTCAAAATTGCGACAGCAATAACTAGCAAAATTTTAGGTACGAAACTAAGAGTTAATTCATTTATCTGCGTGGTTGCCTGAAAGATACTAATAGCAAGTCCTGCGATAAGTCCAGCCATAAGCATAGGCATAGAGAGGTAAAGTGCCATTTTAAAAGTTTCAACACCTAATCCTATAAGTTTTGCTTCCATTTTATTACCCCTTTTTATGGAGCAGGGCTCCATAAAAATTCCTCACGACTAAAGCTTTGGCACTCGCCAAGAGTATCCTATCTTTATAATTAAAGTACGAACTAAAGTTTTGCAATTTCATTTAGCTATTCCTCACTTCTTTGTATTTTGTAGGAATTAAAAAATCTCTCACTTTTAGTTTTATATCGTAAAAACCGTTATCATATCCTATTTCGAAAAGTTTATCAATGGCATTGTATTGCATATTATCCATCGTGATTGATTTGTCATTTGCATATAATTTCAAGTATTTTTCAAGTGTATCGCTATCTACTCGTATAAGGTTTCTAGATAGAAGCATTTTTGATAAAAGTTTTTGATGTTTATGAGCTACTTCTACTGCTTTTGTGAGTATATTTTCATAATCAATTGCTTGATTAAGTGGAATAGAGCGACGAATTCCCATACCTCCAAGTGGCAATGGTAAATCCTCTTTGCATAGCTCTTTCCAGATATCCCAAAGCTCTCTTTCAACTTCTAATTTTTCACTAAAATCAAGAATGCTTTCATGTATCAAAACCCCAGCATCAACTTCGCCATTAAGTACGCTATCTTCTATCTCTAGGAAGTTTTTATAGATAACTCTAGCATTAGGATAAGCAATCTTAAATAGTAGAGCATTTGTGGTATATTTGCCACTAAGTGCAACTTTAAAATTTCTTTTTAGTTTTTTGTTTTTTTGTTTTATAATTTTTGGACCATACCCCTCACCAAAACTGACAGCTGTGCGAAGTAGAGCATACTCATCTCGAATCTTTGGATATAAACCAAAACTAATAGCAGTTATATCATAGATATTTTGCAGGGCTTTTTGATTTAATGTTTCGATATCTTGTGCGATATTTTTAAAGTTAATATCTTTTAAATTTACCCAGCCAAATTTGATAGCATAGTACATAAAAATATCATCGGCATCAGGGGAGTGTGCTACTGTAATGTTTCTCACAAAAATCCTTTAGAAGTACATTATGGTAATTTTAACACTTTTTAGTTAAAACTTTTATTTTTTTTAACACAAAAGCACAATTTCAAGCACAAAGTGATAAAATATAACTAAAAAATAAGGAATTATATGGAAATCGATGCAAATAAGAAAAAAGCTATAGATTTGGCAATTAAACAAATAGATAAAGCATTTGGAAAAGGTGCGCTTATCAGAATGGGAGATAAGGTTGTAGAGCCGATTGAAGCTATAAGCACAGGTTCTCTTGGACTTGATTTGGCTTTAGGCATCGGTGGGGTTCCAAGAGGTAGAATGATAGAGATATATGGACCAGAGAGTTCGGGCAAAACAACTCTAGCCCTTCAAGTTATCGCACAGGCTCAAGCAGAAGGAAGCGTTTGTGCTTTTATAGATGCCGAACACGCACTTGATGTTAAATATGCTGAAAATCTTGGGGTTGATGTAGATAATCTTTTCGTCTCTCAGCCTGATTTTGGTGAGCAAGCACTTGATATACTAGAAACTTTGGTTAGGAGTGGTGCAATTGATGTTATCGTAATTGATTCAGTAGCAGCTCTTACTCCAAAAACAGAGATAGAAGGTGACATGGGTGATACTCATGTTGGACTTCAAGCAAGACTTATGAGCCAAGCTCTAAGAAAATTAACAGGAATCGTCAGCAAGATGGGTACCACTGTTATATTTATCAATCAAATTCGTATGAAAATCGGAACCATGGGTTATGGAAGTCCAGAAACAACTACGGGTGGAAATGCACTTAAGTTTTATGCTTCAGTAAGACTTGATATAAGAAGAATAGCAACACTAAAGCAAAGCGATGAACAGATAGGAAACAGAGTAAAAGTAAAAGTTGTTAAAAATAAAGTAGCTCCTCCCTTTCGTTTGGCTGAATTTGATATTATGTTTGGTGAGGGTATCAGCAAAGAGGGAGAGATAGTTGATTATGGTGTAAAGATGGATATTATAGATAAAAGTGGTGCATGGTTTAGTTATGGTGAAACTAGACTTGGACAAGGAAGAGAAAATGTTAAAGCTCTTTTGAAAGAGGATAAAGAACTTTCCCTTGAGCTTGAAAAGAAGATAAAAGAAGAGATGGGTATGATACCCGTAGATCATAGGGAGGGTGAAAAATAATGGTATACATAGATGATATTTTTGCTGATGAAGTGCTAGACAGTAGAGGAAATCCAACTGTTAGGGCAACTGTGGTTTTAAGTGACGGGACGGAGGGGAGCGCGATTGTACCAAGCGGTGCAAGTACAGGCTCTAAAGAAGCTGTGGAATTAAGAGATGGCGGCAAGAGATATATGGGTAAAGGTGTTTTAAAAGCTATTGAAAATGTAAATGTAGAAATTGCAGATGAACTAGTTGGTATGGAACCATTTAACCAAGCCGAGATCGACGATATCATGAAAAAATTAGATGGTACAGATTCGTACAGTAGACTAGGAGCAAATGCAGTTTTGGGCGTATCTATGGCGGTAGCAAGAGCTTGTGCAAATAGCTTGGGTTTACCACTATACAGATATTTAGGCGGTTCAAATGCACTAACTCTTCCAACTCCTATGTTTAATATCATCAATGGAGGAAGCCATGCTGACAATAATGTGGATTTTCAAGAGTATATGATAATTCCTATAGGTTTTGATAATTTTGCTGAAGCACTTCGTGCTGCTTCAGAGACATATCATCATCTCAAAAAAATATTATCTGATATGGGACTTAGTACAACTCTTGGAGACGAGGGTGGTTTTGCTCCAAATTTAAAGAGTAATGAAGAGCCACTTCAATTAATAGTCCAAGCCATAAAAAATGCAGGATATGAACCAGGGAAACAAATATCGATTGTTGTAGATTCAGCTAGTAGTGAATTTTTAACAAAAGATGGCTATAGGCTAGGTTCAGAAAACAGGACTTTAAGTAGTAGTGAATTGGTTGATTATTATGACGAGTTGTGTGATAAATACCCAATAGTTTCCATAGAAGATGGTCTTGGCGAAGATGATTGGGATGGCTGGAAAATTATGACAGAAAAATTGGGTAATAAAATTCAGCTAATTGGAGATGATATTTTTGTAACAAATAAAAAAATATTGGCACACGGTATCGAAAAAGGTATAGCCAATGCTGTTTTGATAAAACTAAACCAGATAGGAACAGTTAGTGAAACTATGCAAACCATAAGGTTGGCTCAGCGAAATAATTATGCTTGTGTAGTTAGTCACAGAAGCGGAGAGAGTGAAGATGCTTTTATGGCTGATTTTGCAGTAGCACTTAATTGTCAACAACTAAAATCAGGTTCAACCGCAAGAGGTGAAAGGCTTGCAAAATACAATAGACTTTTAGCAATACAAAGAGAGTTAGGGTATGGTGAATATCTAGGAAAAGAGTTGTTTTAGAGATATATGAATAAAGTTTTAAATGAGTTTAATAAAGATGGAGCGATAAGCACAGGTAGATACTTTTATGTTAAAATCGCTCTTCTTGCTTTGATTGTTATCGTGTTTGGTGTATATGTTGGAGATGTTTTATTTGGTAAAAGTTCACTTGAAGTGCTTCTTGACCTTCAAGATAGAAGAGATAATTTAAAACAAAATGTTAAAATTATAAAAGAGAAAAATGCTTTTTTGCAAAAAGAGTATTTTGAATTAAAACAGTTGGAGCCCCAATGAGATTTTTTATCCTACTTTTAGTGCTTGGAACTTTTGTTTTTGCAAGAGAAAACCCTTTTGTCTCAACAAATGATATCACAAAATCTACACAAACAAATAAAAAAGTTATTTACTTTAAAAACTTACAATTTAAACTTCCAAATAGTGCAAGAGTTTTAAAAAGTATAGAAGTTAGTTATCAAAATCTAAATGGTTCTATAAGCAAAAAAATTATAATGATTGACAAAAAAGTTGATTGGCATGATGAACTATTTTTTTCAAAAAAGATGACTTCTGCTATAAATTCTGATGTAATGATTGAAAAAAAAGATATACAAGAGATGGGACAAATATATAAATTTAAAGATTTTATCAAGTTTGAAGTGAAAAAAGATAGTCTTAAAATCATAACAAAAGATGTAAAGATAAGAGATTTTCTTGTGAGTAAGCCTTATAAGATAGTATTAGATTTTAAAAGAGATGCAAATTTTTTAACTAAAACTTTCAATGTGGATTTACCACCTTTTGTCTCTATAGTTCTTGGAAATCATAATAAATACTACCGTGTAGCCATAAGGTTAGATGGTCAATATGTTTATAAATTAAGAAAGCAAAAGGGCAACCTTGTAATCACCCTTAAATAGCTTTTACTTATTTGGAGTTCTTTCTTTTGGTCCAAGATAGAGTTGTCTTGGTCTTGCAATTTTCATATCTTTTTGCTCTTTTAGTTCAATCCATTGGGCAATCCAACCTGGAGTTCTACCCATAACAAAGATGACTGCAAACATCTCTTTTGGAATTTTTAATGCATTCAAAATGAGTCCAGAATAAAAATCTATATTTGGATATAGGTTTCTTTTGATAAAATACTCATCACTAAGTGCAATTTTCTCTATTTTGTTTGCAATTTCTAATAGATGAGAATCAATGTCAAGTTCATCTGTTAATTTGTCTCTTAAATTTTTAAGTATAGTAGCTCTTGGGTCAAAGTTTTTATATACTCTATGACCAAAACCCATCAGTCTAAATGAATCATCTTTATCTTTTGCTTTTGCTATAAATTTATCCACATTATCAACACTTCCTATAGTTTCAAGTTGTCTGATAACAGACTCGTTTGCGCCACCATGAGCTCTTCCCCAAAGAGCACCAACACCAGCTGAGATAGCAGCGTATGGGTGAGCTTGAGTAGATGCGACAACACGCACTGCTGTGGTAGAGGCATTTTGTTCGTGATCGGCGTGTAGGGTAAATATAGTATCAAGTGCTTCAATCTCGATAGGTTTTAACTCAACATAATGATGAGGATATGCTCTTAGCATATATAAAAAATTTTCTGTGAAGCCTTTTTGTAAATCAGGATAGATGACAGGAAGTCCTTTAGAATATCTATAAGAAAAAGCAGCAATAGTAGGGATTTTAGCAATAATTCTATGAGCCATTTCTATAACTTCTTTTGGGGTATCCATATCAAGTGAATCAGAATAAAAAGCAGAAAGAGCTGCAACTGCAGATGATAATATAGCCATAGGATGGGCATTATCAGGAAATGCGTCAAAGAGTTTTTTCATACTCTCATTTATGTAAGACCTTTTTTTCATTTCTGAATCAAATGCATGTAACTCATCCCTTGAGGGAAGATTTCCATGAAGTAGAAGATAAGCAGTATCTAAAAATGTTTTATTGGTGGCTAGATATGAGATATCATAACCTCTATACATAAGTTTTCCAGCTCCTCCATCGATATAAGTTATCTTGGATCTACAGCTAGCAGTTGAAGTAAAACCACGGTCAAAAGTAAACATACCAGTTTCTTTATAAAAAGTAGAGATATCCACAACATCTGGCCCAATAGTCGGTTGAAGTATAGGAAATTCATATTTTTCCCCATTTCTATTGTCTATAACAGTTATAGAATTGTTTGGCATATATATCCTTTTTTTTAGGCATTTATAAAAGAGCCTAATTATTTTATTGTAGTATATAAAGATGCAGCTTAAAAATAATTATAAATTTTGTGTTATATGTAAAGTTTTATCAAAGAAATTCACATTCCATCAATGTAAGTGATGGAATGTGAGAGAAATTATAGTACTTTTTTAGTACATCCATATTTATCAACCAATTCTGAGGCAGTTGTGTTTGGACATTTGTCATATAAATCTATAACACCATCAAAGTCTGAATCAAGTGCACAACCTTGTTTATTAACTTGTGCTCCTATTGGTGTTGCTTTACATACATCTTTGAAATTTGCAACCCCATCTTTGTCTGTATCGCTCGTCATATTTGAAAAAGAGCAACCAGTAAAAAGCAGAACAAGTGCAAATCCACCAAATAGTAAATAGTATCTCTTAATCACTTTCACCGCCTCCGTGTCCGCCGCCTTCACCGCCACCGCCATTAC
>VAPL010163139.1_pt1 | contig 15965 bp, 14 predicted proteins | sample 3395061 | NCBI WGS metagenome assembly VAPL01 (sample SAMN08290444, study PRJNA428436) | hydrothermal vent metagenome | isolation source: Deep-sea hydrothermal vent chimney 2 | place: Pacific Ocean: Juan De Fuca Ridge | depth 2182 m m | reverse complement strand
GGCCCGATGCGGTAATCCTGTCCAATCGACGCGTCGAAGATGGCATCGAAGTTATCGCAGCGATCGACTACGACGAGGCGCTGGTACGTCATGCGCTGGGCGAAGCGCCAGATGCTTCGACGAAAATAAGCGGGGATCGACTTCTGGAAATAGCGGAAGACGATGCCGCGCCCGTAGCACCGCCGGTGGAGATTATCTCGGCCGAGTTTGTTCCGGCACCGGTGCCTCGCCTCGACGATCCCTTCGAGGCGACGACAGGCGATATCGCTCTTGGCGAAATGCAGTCCGAGCTGTCGTCATTGCGCAGCCTGCTCGAGACGCAGATGTCCGATTTGGTGTGGAAAGACAGCTCGCGGCGCTTCCCGATGCGCGCACAAGTTCTACGGAACATGGCGCGGCTCGGACTGGCCCCGGACATCGCGAATATTCTCGTTGATCGACTGGAGCCGATGGCCGACGTCAAGCACCTCTGGAATGCACCGCTCGGCGCGTTGGCGCAGATGTTGCCGGTGGTTGATAGCAACGTGATGCAGGATGGCGGAACCATCGCGCTGATCGGACCTACGGGTGTAGGAAAGACCACGACGATCGCCAAAATCGCCGCACAATTCGCAATGAACAGCTGGGCTGACGACATTGCTCTGGTCAGTGCCGATTCCTACCGAATAGGTGCCAAGGAACATCTCTCGGCGTTCGCCAACATTATTGGTGCGAAGGTCCATTCGGCAAGTAATTTCGATGAGTTATCCGATACGCTGGATCAGTTACGCGGCAAGAAGCTGATCCTGATCGACACCGAAGGGCGTAGTCAGCGCGATCGGGATTTGTCCAGCCAGCTAGCAGCTTACGGCCGCAATGCTGACCGTGTGCGCTTCTTCCTGACGCTGTCCGCAGCGACACAGGAAGCGGCTCTGGACGAGACCGTTCGGGAGTTCAGCAAGGTGCCGCTTGAAGGTTGCATCGTCACCAAAATAGACGAGGCAGCGCAACTGGGCTGCATCATCAGCACCCTGATCCGCAACGACTTGCCGGCTGCTTTCTTTTCGGACGGACAGCGGATCCCGGACGATTTGCACGCTGCCGCGCGAAAGAAGCTTTGGTTGGTCAACCAGGCCGTTGACTGTCTGGAATCGAGTCGTGCACGTGTCGATGAACGCACGATGGCAGACCGATACTCACAACAGAGTGTCGCTCATGCCTAAGCAAACACAAGGTTCGAACCTGAAACGGTTCTTGAAGCGCAGAGTGACGAAGGTAGTGGCAGTCTGCAGCGGGAAAGGTGGAGTGGGTAAGACCAATGTGGCCGCAAATCTTGCGATCGCACTTGGGGGCCGAGGCGTTAACACTTGTCTGTTGGACGCCGACCTGAGCCTGGCGAATATCGATGTATTGCTCGGGCTGCAACCACTGTTCAATTTGTCGCACGTCGTCGCAGGAGATGCGGACCTGAGCAGTACAATTCTGCAGGGACCGAACAAAATTCGCATAATTCCGGCGTCATCCGGCAGCTTTTGCATGACCGATCTTCCGGCTGCCGCCCAGGTCGGGATCATCAAAGCGTTTAGCGAACTGTCGAACCAGCCGGAAGTGCTGGTCGTCGATACTGCTGCCGGAATTTCCCCGAAAGTTGCTCGCTTTGTGCAGGCCGCCCAGCACCCGATCGTCGTTGTGTGCGACGAACCAGCGTCCCTTACGGATGCCTACGCGCTGATCAAAGTATTTAGCCAGAACTACGGTATCACCCGTTTTCAGGTTGTAACAAACCAAACCAGAAATACGAGTGAAGGAAAAAGCCTGTTTCGGAAACTCACCCGTGTTGCCGACCACTATCTGGACGTTGTGCTGCGGCACGCCGGGGATATCCCACAGGACGACTACCTGGTGAAGGCGGTACAGGAACAGCGCGCCGTGGTTGCCGCGTATCCGCGCAGCGACTCAGGCAAGGCGTTTGAGGCGCTCGCAGCTCACATAGATGCACTGCCCGCCGCCCGAGGGGCGAGTGGAGGTATCGAGTTTTTCTTCGAACAGCTGTTGCTGGCTAATTCCGCACGGCGAGGTAAAGTCGCATGAACACTTATTCCAGTCTTGCAGCGAGCAGCAATTATTCCAGCGAGGACCTGGTCACGGAGCACGTTGAACTCGTCAATCGCATTGCGCACCATCTGGCAGCTCGTTTGCCGGCAACGGTTGATGTGAACGATCTGATTCAATCCGGGATGGTCGGGCTGCTGGAGGCGGCGAGTAACTTTGATGCTTCGCGGGGCGCCAGCTTCGAAACCTATGCCGGCATCAGAATTCGCGGTGCGATGCTTGACGATATTCGCAAGCACGACTGGACTCCGCGTTCAGTACACCACAAGTATCGACGTATTACCGAAGCGATCAACTCGATAGAGGGCGACACCGGACGGGCTGCTACGGCAGAAGAGGTTGCCAAACGTGTTGGTATTTCGATTGACGAATACCACAAGATACTGGCCGATAGTGCCAGCAGCCGGCTGTTCAGTTTCGAGGAGACGTTGGAAGAACCGACGCTGCAGCGGCGACCGCCGTCGTCGGATAAACCGCGCCCGGACGAAGATGTCTACCAGGCACAAATTTGCGGGCAACTGGCCGAATCGATCGAGCAGCTGCCCGAGCGCGAACGCCTGGTGTTGTCGCTGTACTACGAGCGAGAACTCAACATGAAAGAAATAGGTGCGGTGATCAACGTTACCGAATCCCGCGTTTGCCAGATTCACGGCCAGGCTGTCATGCGACTACGCGCAGCGGCACAGCGTTGGTGATGGAGAGTACGCCATGTCAGATCGACTATCAGGAATTGGACCAGTAGGACCCACGTACCCGGTGAAGCCCTTGCAACCATCGCAGAAGGACCGCGAGCCTGGCAAGCGCCGGATCAAGGAGCATCGCAAACGGGAGCCCGATGAACCGGGTGACGACGACAAACCCACTATAGATGAGCATGTGTGATGATAAGCCTCGAAATGCAGTACCTCTATTTGCTAGTAGTTTCGAACGCGCTGGTGTTGATGATCGTGTGTTTTTCGCTGGTTCGATTCGAGAAGCGCTGCAAAAAGATCGACGCGTTTTGGGTCAGCCCGACCGGCTCGGCATTGTCGGACGAGAATAGCGAGAACTCGCGCGAGCAATTGCAAATCACGCAGCGACTCGAACAGCGGCTTGACGAATTGCATCGCATAGCAAAACTGACACAGGTCAGGAAGGTGAAGCGGCCGGTACCATCGGCGGAGCGTCATTTACCGATTGAGAACGCGGTGCGAATGGCAAAACTCGGCGCGAGTGTTGACGACCTCACGAAAAGTTGCGGCCTCAATATCGGTGAAGCACGCTTGATGCAGAAATTGCATGGGCGAACCGAACTGCAGGCCGTTGGCAAGCAATAGAATGCATGGCACCGCGGTCACCGTGATGCGCGTGTCGCCGCAGTTTTCTACGACGACGCTTCCACCGACTCAAGTTCTAGTCGTCGCATACGCAAGGTCTGCGATTCGCGATTGAACATGTGTTGTATAAGGATTTCCCGTTGCGCTGGGGGCAAGTCTACAAATCGAACGGCGATTCCGAACTCCAACAGCGGCGATTCGGTAGCGGGCGGATCGGTCAGCCTCACGACCTCACAAAACGACTCGGCGTAGCGGCTGTCGGTCGACAGCAAGAACCTCAGATGCAGCTTGTCGCCGACCACTAACGCTTCGCTGCTGGAGAAAACCATACCATCGGCACCGACATCGCAGGTTTGCGGCGGCAGCTTGGCGAGGCTGGTTTTGTTTTCGCGCAAACTTGGTAGCTCTGAGATCGCGATATCGAGTTTGCCGTTGAGCAACGTAATGCATCTCCCAAGCGCGCCGTTCTCGCTGTTGAGGATGAACATCGCTTCACTCAGGCGCGCCTCGATATCTACCAACATCGATTGCACACCGTCGTTAATGCCCAGGCGCAGGTTGCGATGTTCGATACCCGCTCTGAATTCTTCGTCGCTGAGTTTCTCGTATTTTAGATAGACTGATTCGCTGACGCGAAACGACTGTCTGCTCTCGAGGTTGTTAGTCATTGCTGGTTTCCTTCTCAATATCGAGATCGGTTGATGCGGCAGCGACACTCAAACTGCGGTACTCGTCGATTTCCTTACCGCGGATGATGCTGATGTCCACTCGGCGGTTCTTGGAACGATTCTCGGGCGTGTCATTCGGAGCCCGGGGACGTGTGTCGGCGTGGCCGCTTACTGTTATGCGTTCAGGACTGAGCTCGGAGACGTTCAGCAGCTCATGCGCGACAGATACGGCACGCGAGGTGGACAGCTCCCAATTGGAACGAAATCGTTCATTGTGGATCGGTACGTTATCGGTGTGTCCGGATACGGTGACTTCACCACTGTTGTCGTCGATCAACTCGGCGATTCTCGTCAGCGCAGGCATGAACCCAGTCCGTACGTCGGCGTAGCCTGAGTCGAAAGACGCGTTTTCCAGGATATGCACGATAATTTTCATGCCCTCAGTCTGTATCGCAACACTGCCTTCGCGAATCTCCTCCTTGAGTGCCAGGCGCAGGCGCCGCGCGTGATCTCGTGTCTCCTCTATTTCCTTGAGTTCGCGGTCAAGCGCATCGAGCGTGTTGCGGTTCGAATCGATCGTGAACTGCTTCACCTGATTGACCGAGGTTGGTTCGGGCTTGCCGGGGCTAAACTCCTGAGCGACTACGCTGGTTCCTTTTGGAATCGTACGGACTTCAATCTCGGCCTGCACACCGAAGGCCTCCTTCATGGAGCCGGACAATTGTTTGAACTTGGCGGCATCCATTTCCGAAAAGGCCAGCAGTAACACGAAAAAGCACATGAGCAGTGTCATCAGGTCTGCAAACGTCATTACCCAGGCCGGGACACCAGCACTTTCCGCCTTTTTCGGAGGAGCATCGGACATGAGTGGTGAGACGAAGCCCGGCTAGGCTTCGTCCTCCTCCCCGGTGCGTTTCGATCGCGGTAGATAGGCCTCCAGCATGCTCGCAATAATGCGCGGATTCTGGCCGCCCTGAATGCTCAACAACGCATCGATTACCAGCGATTTACTGGTGTATTCTTCGGCACTTCTTACCGCAAGCTTGTCGGCTATTGGTAACGCGAACATGTTCGCCAGGATCGCCCCGTACAATGTTGTCAACAGCGCAACAGCCATAGCCGGTCCGATCTGTTTGGGGTCGTCCATGTTCGACAACATCTGCACCAGGCCGATGAGCGTACCAATCATCCCCATAGCCGGTCCGACGTCGCCGATGGCCTTGAAAATGTCCTGACCGTCGGTGTGTCGCTGAAGAGTCTGATTAAGATCCTTTTGCAGCATGGTTCGCACGGTATCTGCCGGATGACCGTCGATCAGCAGGCCGAGACCGTTTTTCATGAATTCATCGGGAATCTCTCTGTCCTCCAGGGCCAGCAGACCGCCTTGACGAGCCGCTTTTGCCAGCTCGACGGATTCCTGAATAAGATCTTCGGGATTGGTCGGCTTGTGCAGGAAGGCCTTGACCGCGATCGATGCAGCGCCGGCGAATTTTCCGAGGCTGAACTTCATCATCGTCACCATTACGGTGCCGCCCAATACGACCAGCAGTGAAGGGCCGTTCACGAACGTGCCGGCCGACCCGCCCAGCACAATCGATGCCATTACGATACCGAAAGCGCCGACCAAACCGATTAATGTCGCCAAATCCAAAGTAGGTCCCTCCGTGCTTTGGGATCAGACGGAAATCGTCTATACAGGCTTTATCGGCTGAACGGGCATCCGCTTTAGCCTATGACTTGTTTTCTTGCGTGTTTCCGGTAATAAATGCACTGCAGTCCCGACCGTTTGCCTTGGCCTGGTACAAGGCCTGATCCGCACGGTTGATTAAACTCTCCACGGTGTCGTCTGTTGTGGCTTCGGTATACCCGACTGAGCAGCTGATGCTAACGGCCGCGTCACCGGACGATATTTCGGTGTTGCGTGCCAATTCGAGAAAACGGTCTACCAGGCCACCGGCATGCTTGGCGCTTGTATCCGAGAGGATTACGGCGAATTCATCGCCCCCAAAGCGCGCGATCAGGTCGTTTTTCCTTATGAAGGATCGCGCGAGGCAATCGCCGATCGCTCTTAGCACTGCGTCGCCTGCGGCATGGCCGTGGCTGTCATTCACCTGCTTGAAAAAGTCCAGATCGATCATCAATAACGTGACGGGTTGTTTCAGGACGAAATGCATGTTCAGGCTTTGCAGAATTGCGGTGTCAAACGCACCGCGATTAAACGCCTCGGTGAGCGAGTCGCGCTTCATTTCTTCACGCGCGGCGACCAGATCCTGGCGGAGGTTCGACATACGATCGTTGAGCGTGTTCAACTGCTGTTCGTACTCGCGCTTTTGTTGCGCGAAGGTTTCGTTAACTCGGGTCACTGCGTGTGTGAGAGCTGCCTGGATTTGTGGCAGGGCGCCGCCGCTAACCGCTTCTTCTATTGATAGCAGGCTCTCGAGAATATCGGATTCTGTGTTCTGCTCTCTGACGCCTATTGCTCGCAACCCGGACACGAGGTGGTCGACAACACCGCGATAGTCGCTCAATCGCTCGTTGACAAATACCTTCTCATCATGCCGGCGTTCGCCGAAAAACCGTCGTACTCGTGCCCACTCGCGTTTGCCATCGATGGAGGCAGGAATATCGAACGACGGGACGGCCGCACCATTTTCAACGTGGCGAGCGAATTCAGTGCAGACCTGCGGAAATTTTTCCGCATTCGTTTCAATGCCCAGCGGGAATGACTCTTCGCCCATCACATGCATTATGTTGCTCAATGTGTCCAACGCTCCGTCCGTTATTTCGGTGTCGGATTGCGGTAGCGAGCTACCACCGACATGTTCCGGGGAGTCGTCGTATCTGGAAAACAGACCCATGCTCGATTCTCGGCCTTTTGCGTTGTCGATAAGGAGTCTGTCGGCAAAAGGTGCGATATCTTTAGCGGTGGCTCAAATTATTGGCGCAAAGCATGCGCGAAACCGACCACATACAGATTTCCTTCATAATAGAATCAACAACTTAGCGTTTACTAGGTGACTCCTAATGGCGACAGGTGTAGAAGAACCATATGTGAACGTATTCGAAACCTATACGACTTGACTTAAATGAATGTGCAGTAACGACAAATTGAGGATGAATACCAATAACTAATCGGGGATGAATTGATGGCCGCAGGAATGGGTACCATCGTTGTGATAAGTCGCACTACGTCGGATGCCGAAAACCTCAAGAAGCTCATTGAGTTCATGGATGAACCCGAAGTCCGCATGAGTACGCCAGGTGAGTGGCGTCAGCAAATCGGTGATTGCCGACTCGATGCTGTGTTTGTGGGCGCAGACTTAACAGATGGCGAAATACGGACGGTGGTTGGTGACGTGGGCAAACTTGACCCGAATATCCAGATCGTCATGCTTCGCGATGGCGGGGAGTCAGAATGACTACCGCCGACCTCCACAAAGCCTATCCTTGGGCTCGCATCCATTCGCTGGAATTTCCGGTTCGCCTGGACGCACTGGGGGATGTGCTGGAAGATATTCGCGCGTCGTACGGTCGCGGTGATCATACAGATCCGCATCCGGCCAGCGATTCCTTCATTGGGAAAAGCGATGATTCCAGGATGGTACGAAAACTGATAGAGCAGGTCGCGCCGTCGATGGCAACGGTCTTGATTACCGGAGCGTCCGGAACCGGCAAAGAAGTAGTGGCTCGCCAGATTCACAGTCGCTCTGGACGCGAAGGCCCGTTCATCGCGGTCAATTGTGGCGCGATCCCGGAAAACCTGCTCGAAAGCGAACTGTTTGGTCATGAACGCGGCGCCTTCACCGGTGCAGTTACCGCACGTGCCGGCCGATTCGAGCAGGCGAAAGGCGGCACTTTTTTTCTGGATGAGATTGGCGATATGCCACCCGTCATGCAGGTGAAGTTGCTGCGGGTACTGGAAGAGCGGGTAGTTGAACGAGTCGGCAGTAGCAAGAGTATCCCGGTCGACGTGCGACTGATCGCTGCCACTCATCGTGATTTACCGGACCGAATTGCGTGCGGAGAGTTTCGAGAAGATCTTTACTATCGTCTGAGTGTGTTCCCTATCGAGATCACGCCGCTAAACGAGCGCCCCGGAGACATCCCGTTGCTGGTGGACGAGTTCGTGCACCGCCTGGCTGTTGATCACGGTGTGTCTTTGCGATTTGCTGACGAGGCGATTTCTGCGCTACAGAAGTACTCATGGTCGGGCAACGTTCGTGAACTGGCGAATCTTATCGAACGCCTGGCGGTTATCAAACCCAATGGAATGGTCGTCGAGCAAGACTTGCCGTGGCCGATTGTTGAGCGCGATGAAACCGAAGTGAGCTTGCCGGAGATAATCAGCCACAGTATTGGTCCCGCGAGTAAAGGTGGACAGGTGAACCTGCTAAGCAACGGCATCGACATGAAACAGCATTTGGCGAACATCGAGAAGGATATGATTCGTCAGGCGCTTGCCCAGTCCGGAGGGGTGGTACAGCGTGCAGCCGAACTTCTTGGGATAGGTCGTACGACCCTGGTAGAAAAGATCAAGCGCTATGACATCGACACCGGCAAGCGTGCGTCGACCCACTAAGTGAGTGAAGGTGCGGCAGGTAACGACTGCTGGCAATGCGGGCACACGTGGTTGTCGCTCGATTGTTCAAGAGCATGACGAACAAGGCCCGCGTCGATGATTTGGCTGGCCGTATGTTTACTGAGCCCCAGATCGATTCTAAGTGACTCAAGATCGCGCTGCTCCGCTTCGCTGATGACACCGTCGTCGAGGGCTTCCCGGGCTTTCGCCGAGTAGTCTGAGGCACTGCTTTTGAGTTGTCGGCTATAGCCAGTCGCCAGGATGCTCGTCGGCAGAGCGACCATTCCGATACCGACCACGGTAATCAGAGCGCCGAAAATTTTCCCGCCCACCGTGATCGGTGTGACATCACCGTAACCAACGGTGGTTAAGGTGGCAAATGCCCACCACATTGCTGCCGGGATGCTGCCGAAGTCTATCGGTTGCGACTCGCGTTCAAAATAGTACATGCCCGATGCCGCGAGCAGCATGATTGTGACGAGAATCAGGAATGCCGCCGTTAACGCTTTGCCGTTCTCCCGGAAAGTGGCAAACAGCATATTTAGAGCGGGCGAATAGCGCGTCAGCTTTAGGACGCGAAGTAGTCGAATGGCGCGCAGGAAGCGCATGTCGACACCGCCGAAAACACCGAAGAGCAACAGGTAGAACGGCAGAATTGCCAGCAGGTCTATGACTGCGTGAAAAGAAATCGCGTATCGAAAACGGGTGAGAAACGGGCGTCGCAGAGTTTGCGGGCAGTGTTCAACAGAGCTCCAAAGACGCAGCATATACTCGACAGAGAATGCCGCAACGGTACACGCCTCAAAGAGCGTTAGTATTTCGCTGTAGCGGGTTTCAATCGACGGCACTGACTCCAGCACGACGGCAAGTACGCTCGCAGATATTAGCGTGATTAAGCAAATATCGACGATTCGACTGGCGCGGTCTTTATTCTGTGCCGTTTCCAGCACGCGAAACACTCTGGTGCGCAGTGGTGGCAAGCCACCTGCGGCCTCAAGATCGTCCGTCGCTGTTGCAGGTCTGCTCACACCGCTGCCTGTCTATCCACTGTCCAAGCTCTTAGCGGCCGCCGCCGGTAGTACTTTAGGTGCGGTGAAAGTGGCTAAAGAAAATCCGGAAAATGGCGACAACTACTGGGTATCAGCGCTAATTTCACAAGGGCCACAGAATGCCGAGCGATAATCCGCAACAACAACTGTTTTCCGGCTATTGGCTGTCGGTCGCCGCGAGCGTGCTGCTCAGTGGCTGCGCAGGACCGTCGATGGTCGATTTTTCAGCCGGACATATCATTCCGGAGCAGGAACCGGAGTCGGTTGTTCCACCGGTCGAATCCATTTCGGCACCAGTACCAATACCTGCAGCCGTGCCGGCCGAAGTATCGGTGGTCGAGACGTATACGGTCGTCGTAAAGGGCGTACCTGCGGTGGACATACTGTTCTCGCTTGCGCGGGATGCAGGGCTGGAGCTCGACATGCAGGCGGACAACGCAAAGACAGTGACACTGAACGCTATCGACCGCCCGCTGCGTGAGATTATCGCGCGAATAGCTGAACAGTCGCAATTGCGTTACGACCTGCGAGGCCGCAACCTGATCATGCAGGACGACGTTCCGTACTGGCACAACTACGGGGTCGACTACGTCAATGTTTCGCGAAACAGCGAAGGTGAGGTTGGCGTTGCAACACAGATAGCGACCGCCGGAGGAACGGTCGGCCAACAAGGCGGTCAACAAGGCAGTCGGCAAGGGAACCTTTCCAAGACCGTCGTAAAGAACATTTCAAAGAACGATTTTTGGGCATCGCTCGAAGAAGGGCTTGAGGCCGTCGTAAGGAGCGCACGCGTGGCGGGTACAAGCGTGTCGGCCGAAGAAAATGATCCGGTCATCGTCAACAGGATGTCCGGCGTAGTAACGGTTTACGGCAACCAAAAACAACACGCTCGGGCCGCTGAGCATATACACACAGTGATGGCCAGCTCTCGGCGACAGGTTCTTATCGAGATGACGATCGTCGAAGTTGAGTTGAGCGACAACTATCAGGCCGGCGTAGACTGGCAGCGCCTGTCCAGCGGCGGCGGTAGTGGCAACAATGGTGTCACGCTGCGTAACAATATGCTCGGCCCGGAATTAACGATACCGCCGTTCTTCACGTTGGGATATAACGATGACGATCCAAACGGCGGAAACATTTCGGCGACGGTTCGTATGTTGCAGCAATTTGGCGATACGAAGGTGTTGTCCAGTCCGAAGATCATGGCACTCAACAACCAGACAGCGTTGTTGAAAGTCGTGAACGAGAAAGTGTTTTTCACAGTAGAGCTCGATATTCGGGATGCAACAGCCAATATTCCCGAGCGCCGCACTTTTACAAGCCAGCTTCATACGGTTCCGGTCGGGCTGGTCCTTAGCGTGACGCCGCAGATTAGCGCCAACGGACTCGTCGGCCTCAATATACGACCGACTATCAGTCGCATAACCGGTTATGCGATTGACCCGGCGCCTCGGTTGGCAGGATCGACGTTTGATAACCTGGTTCCGGAAATACAGGTTCGTGAAATCGAGTCATTGTTGCAGGTGAAGAACGGCCGCACGGTAGTGCTCGGTGGACTCATGCAGAACGAACGCGTGAGGGCGAAGAATGGCGTCCCGGGCTTATCGAGAATTCCGAAGCTCGGCAAGCTGTTCTCCTATACGAGTGACGAGATGGTCAAGACTGAGTTGGTGATATTCCTGAAGCCGACCATAGTTAACCCCGACACACAATCCGGGTCGGGCATTCGGCTTTCCGATTATTACGATGGCGCCGGGCAACAGCCCGCCGGTTTCGTCGAATATCGCTAGCGGAGGCACACGCATGAAAAGTCTGCTCGTAGACGTGCTTCTGCAGGCGAACAGCGGCGACAAGAGTCAAACGCTGACCGATTCCGGGAGCCATGACACGACTGATCGCGAACTCCCGATTACGGCAAACGATGCGGTCGCGGAGCGCGGCAATGCCGTGGATGAGGCGGTGAACTCTCCCCAGCAGAATGACTTGCAGGAGCTGTCGCTGGAGGCGGCATTTGAAGTTGAAGATACCAGCTTTGAGCCAACCGCACCGGTGCCTGCCGTTACTCGGGTGGCTGCCCCAATAGGCGATGGCCCGGCGTTGGCGCGGTTCACGCCGCATGCTTGCCTTTTGCTTGCCGTTGTCACGGCCGGGTTCTGGTTCGCATATCAGCACTTGAGACTGACCTATTCGGAATCGGTACTCGGCGTATCGCAGTTGCGAGGTTCGGCTGCGCCGACTACCCAAACCGGCAGCGCGATGAACAGCAGCGTGGCGAGCCGGTTTCCATTCCTGGAAAACAGGGTGGACTCCGACGCTGAGGAGGAACTCGAATGAGTACGGCAACCGTCCGCACCCTCAGAGTTTCGGGACCGAGCGTGCCCCTGGGCGAGCGGCTGATCGAAGCCGGTCTCATTACGGAGGACCAGTTGCAGGTTGCGTTGAAAGAACAGTCCCGCAACGACGAACCGCTGGGCCGGATTCTCGTCAGGCTTGGTCTGCTTAGCGAGGGCGTGTTGCGCGATACGCTTGGAGAATCGCTGGGACAGGATGCGATCGAACTGGCAACCGCGATCCCGGACCCGGATGCACTGAAAATGGTGCCCAAAAATATCGCGCGTCGTTACAGCATGCTGCCGATAAACTTTGACAAAAACGAAAAGGTGTTGACCCTTGCGATGGCCGATACCCTGAATGTCGTTGCAATCGATCAGGTTGCTGCGACGTTGGGAAGCGGTATCGGCATATCAACACTGGTGGCCGGCGAGTCCGAGATCGAAGCGGCGATAGAGCAGTTTTATCAGTACGAGCTTTCGATACAGGGAATTCTTAGAGAGATCGATACGGGTGAGACAGATCAGCTCAACGTCGCGATGGAGACCGAAGAATATAGCCACCCGCTGATTCGTTTGGTGGACGCTATTCTCGCGGATGCGGTGAAGCGGGATGCATCCGATATTCATCTGGAACCGGAGGCTGGATTCTTACGTGTGCGCTACAGAATCGACGGCGTCTTGCGCCAGGTGATGGCCTTGCACAGAAGTTACTGGCCGGGGATGGTGGTACGTCTCAAGGTGATGGCCAAGATGAACATTGCCGAAACGAGGGCACCGCAGGACGGTCGTATTGGTTTGACTCTGGCGGGTCGCGAAATAGACTTCCGCGTTGCCTCGCAGCAAACAACTCACGGCGAGAATTTCGTATTGCGCGTGCTTGATCGGCACAAGGGTATCGTGCCGCTGGAGAAACTGAAGCTGGCTACGGGAACATTGACCACACTGCAGGTCATGATGGCACGCCCGGAAGGTATTATCCTTGTCACAGGTCCGACGGGCAGTGGCAAGACGACCACACTGTATTCGATGCTCAACTATCGAAATGACGAGTCGGTCAACATCATGACGCTCGAAGATCCGGTGGAATACCCGATGGCGATGATTCGGCAAACCTCGTTGAATGAGGCCGCGAAACTCGACTTTGCGAACGGTATCCGTTCAATGATGCGCCAGGACCCCGACATTATTCTCGTCGGCGAGGTGCGCGACGAAGAAACTGCCGAGATGGCATTTCGCGCCGCGATGACCGGACATCAGGTGTTCTCGACACTGCATACCAATTCCGCACTCGGCGCTATTCCCCGCTTGATCGACATCGGCGTCAAACCGCAAATCATGGCAGGTAACATCATCGGTATCGTGGCGCAGCGTCTGGTTCGACGCCTGTGTCGCCATTGCAAACAGGCCTACGCGCCGGACGAAGCGGAACGTGCGCTGCTGGGAATCAACAGCACGAAGCCGGTGTTGTTGTATCGCGAGGGGTCGTGCGAAACGTGCAGTTTCCGCGGCTACAAAGGTCGCCTGGCGGTTGTCGAAGTTCTGAAGATAAACGAGGAACTCGACGAAATGATCGCAACAATGGCGACCCGGAAGGAATTGCACCTGGCTGCGCTGGAATCCGGCTTCAAGGACCTGGCAGAGGATGCGATACGCCACGTTCTTGGCGGGGCGACCAGTCTCTCTGAAATTTCCAGGGTCGTCGATTTGACGGCCAGAGTTGCGTAAGCAATGGCCTCCTTCAGTTACCGGGCATTGGATGCGAATGGCGTCGTCGTCGAGGGCAGTCTGGAGGCGAGCAGTGAGCGTGCGGTGGAGACTCAATTGCGCCAGTCGGGCGCCGAGATGGTGCGCTGCGCTGAGCGACGTCCCGGTTTCTTTTCCCGAAAGGCACGTGTTGGCCGTAAGGATCTTATCGACCTTTGTTTTCACATGGAGAAAATGACTCGTGCCGGCTTGCCGATACTCGAGGTTCTGTCCGACATGCGCGACAGCGCCAAGAACACCGCGTTTTCGGAAGTCACCAGTAACCTGATTGCATCGGTAGAGTCGGGCAAGACTCTATCCCAGGCTATGGCTGAGTTCCCACAGGTTTTCGACAAGATTTTCGTCAGCCTGATCCATGTTGGTGAGCAATCGGGTGAATTACCCGATGTGCTGAAGAAGCTCACGGAGTCGCTGAAGTGGCAGGACGAATTGATGGCGAAGGCGAAGACCGTCATCTTGTATCCGGCCTTCGTCGGTGTCGTAGTTGTTGGCGTAATGCTGTTCATGATGTTGTACGTCGTACCGCAGATGGTCGACTTTATTCGCGACATGGGTCAGGAACTTCCGATTCACACACGAGCACTGATCGCGTTTTCGAATTTCCTGACAGGACATTGGTGGTGGGCGGTTCCGTTGCCCGGCGTGCTGGTGCTGTTGATCAAGCTCGCCGCTCGGCGCGACGCCAGATTTCGCTTTGTCGTGGACGGTTGGAAACTTAAAGTCTGGTATGTCGGACCGATACTGACGCAAATTGTTCTCAGTCGGTTTGCAAGCTATTTCGCGCTTTGTTACAGCTCCGGTCTGGATGTACTGGCTTCGCTGCGAATTAGCGAAGATATCGTGGGCAACGCTGTCGTTCGCAAGGCCGTTCAGGATATTTCATCAGAAATAACCAACGGTAAGGCATTCAGTGACAGTATCGAATCGACCGGGATGTTCCCACCCCTGGTGGTTCGGATGGTGCGCCTGGGTGAATCGACCGGTTTGCTCGATGACGCGCTTGGCAACGTCAGCTATTTCTATGATCGAGAAGTTACCGAGTCAATAGACAAGCTAAAAGCGATGATTGAACCGGCGATGACGGTCATTCTCGGAGCGATCATGGCCTGGATCATGCTCTCGGTGCTTGGGCCGATCTACGAAACGATTAGCAGTATCGGGGTGTAGGGCGATGATGCAGCGCGTCTTCTATGTCACACAAGGCTCTCTTCGCGTCTGGCAAACCGATGCTTCATCGGACCGTGTAAAAGTAGAATTCTCGGACGACGATCGCGGATTGCAGGAGTTTGAGCGATTTCTCGCTGCCAATCCGGATCAGAGCAGTTCGATGCTGATCGACGTGATCGAAGAAGAATTTTCATTGGATACCATTCCGAAACTGGGTGCGCGCGATCGAACCGCACTTCTGGAGCGGCGTGGGCAACGAAAGTTCGGCCGTACGCCCTATCGAGTCTCGATTGTTGGGGGTCGGTCGGCGGGTAAAGACAAGGAGCTGAGCGTCGTCCATAGCGCCATCTCAAATCACGAGTTGGTCGATCCGTGGCTGAAGATAATTCTCGATCATCACACGCCGTTGTCCGGTATCTACTCGGTACCTTTGATGACTCCGCCCATAGTAAAGAAGCTCTTCGGGAACAGTCCTCGTATGATGTTGGTTGCTCCTCATCAGGGTGGCAAGTTGCGTCAGGCCTTCCTGCAGGACGGCGCGCTTAGAAGTGCGCGCTTGTCGCAGGGCCCGGGCGTTGCAGATAACGCTTACGCACAGTTCATTGTTACCGAGGCGATGCGCAGTCGTCGCTACCTGGAACGAACGCGCCTGCTTCGCGGTACGGAAACGCTGCAGGTTTGTATCGTCGCGGATGTCGGGACCGCTGAGAGAGTTCAGTCACTCGTTCACGATGATCAAATAAACAGGTATCAGTTCGTCGATCCTTCATCCGCTGCGGCGAAATTGGGCTGTACTGAGCTGCGAGCAGTGGATCATTTTGAAGAAGTTTATATCGCAGCAGTTGCCAGGGGCCGACCGAAACAAAGCTACGCTCGCTGTGGAGAAAATCGCTACTGGAAGATGGGGCGTATCCGCGAGGCGATCATTGCTGCTGCGATGACTACCGCTGCGGTGTGTACGGTCGTGGCTACAGTGTTGTTGAGTGATGTCTGGATAT